>Ga0307479_10003684_pt1 | contig 13986 bp, 3 predicted proteins | sample atmos_gasesECM4C_FD_203743 | JGI IMG/M metagenome (GOLD analysis project Ga0307479, IMG submission 203743) | Hardwood forest soil microbial communities from Morgan-Monroe State Forest, Indiana, United States - atmos_gasesECM4C_515 | ecosystem: Environmental > Terrestrial > Soil > Temperate...
TCTGGTCGTTAACTCCGTAGGCAGAGAACAGACTTTCAGCGTCGGCGAACGACAGATTGCTCCGCCCACTCAGGTTTTCTACGTAGCTGACGAGTTGCGCCTGGTTGTAAGCATCAGGTGCGACGATTTTCTGCAGAAACCCTGCGAAGTCCGGCGCTTGACCCAGACCCGCCATGACCGTCAGGTCGGATCCGGTTGCAGTGGGCAGGTTGGCATTGAGCAGGTTGCCGGTCGTCGCAATGCCAAACGACACCCCGAGATCGATGTTGCGACCGGCGAGCAGCGCGACGCGGCCGGGGCCCCCGACGGTGACCAACGAGCTGGATGAGCTGTCGACGTAGTCGCGCCCGGCGGAAATCAGCGTGAGATCGGTTGAATGCAGATTCTGGCCTCGCAGAGTCAAGTCGAGGATATCCCGACCCGCTATGATCTCGGCCTGCTTCGGTATGCTCAAGGACATAGCAATGTCGCGACCAGCAGCGACGACCACGGGGTTCGGGTCCGACGCGTGGAGATCTCCCTGCGTCAGGGCTGCCTCCACGTTCGCCACACTGCCACCGGGATTTGCGGGCGTAGGTACGCTCGCAGCGAACGCGTCGCTCATTCTCAGGGGTACTGTACCCGGTAGGCGGACATCGCGCGCGGCTAGCAACTGCAGCTGACCGTCCGTCGATGGGAACATGTACGCGGGTGTGAGTAGCAGATCCTGTGACAGCGAACGCGCGATCAGGCTGCCGGGATAGAATTGTTGGGAGCCCGCTCCGAGGGATTGGGAAATTTTAATTCCGAGCAGCGTTGCCGCATGAGGCCGGCTGCCGCGGAGGTTGACGTCACCAGCGGATGCCTGCACGGTAACCGCGGACTCCGGACCGTAGGTGAAGTAGGTACCTGCTGATAATCCGGATTGTTGAGCGTCGTACTCGGGCAACAACGCTGGATTGATGATTTGCTCGATCAGCGCGCCCGTTCGCGCCTCCACTGTAACGCGTGCGTCCCCCAGCGCAATCAGCGAACCCACGGGACCCGCTGAGTCTGATATCGAAGAGGTAAACGCGCCGCCCGCACTCAAGAGACTTGAGCCGTTAGCCGCGTAAAAGTAGCCGGTGCCAATGTCGCCAACTGCCCTGACATCGAGGCCACCGCTGGCGAAGTGGCTCGCCGGGCCATTCGCATTCGCTGCATAGCTGTCCACAGCGGCGACGGAAAAGTTGCCGATGTCTCCGCGGGCCGTCACCGAGACATCACCGCCGCCCAGGCTACCGACGTTCCACCCATACGTTGCGTATTGCCCAAGGTCTACGCCCCATTGGGCTGGCGTCGAGCTATCACCCTGTCGAGTCTGCCACGCAGTTGGACTGGGACCGTCCAGATCATTTTTGCTGTTGCGAGGAATGAGCGCTCCCTGAATATTCCGCCCAGCATCAATAAGGACGTTGCCGCCCCCCGTGGGGAAATTGAACACCCGGATGCCCGTAGTGGTTTGAACCGGAATTCCGGGCGTTCCCGCCGTGAAGACCTTGGCTCCCGAGCCACCGAATACGACATCTCGTGAGGCGACCAGATCGATCTCGCCTGTACCCGTCGCGACCATGGTGTTGGCAGCAATAGTGACATCGGCAGCCGCACCGGTGACGGTCGCAAGTGGATTCGCGCTGCCGAGGGCAGCGCCACCTACCAGCCGGAGGTCGGCTGACGCGTAGTTGGAAGCCAGCGCGATGCTGGTGTCTCCCGAGCCGGTGGTGATTGGCTGGAAACCGTCGGTGAAGCTGGCATTCACGGTCAGGTTGCCAGTCGCCCGAACTGTGAGGTCCACGGGCTGTCCGCCAAACTGCCAGGTACTCAGGTCAGGTGCCGCATCAAGCGTCAGGTCTCCGGTCTGCACGAGATCGACGGCCGGACGAACATGGAACGATGACGCGCCGGTAGGATTCAGCCGGTTCGAGATGTTGCCTGCGGCGGCGCTCATCATCGAGCTCACGTCCGACTGTATTTGCGTGTAGTCCGGGCCGGTCGCGCCAGGCGTCGGCGTCGCGGCTTCCGTAAGAACAGGCTCAACGTACACGCCTGAAAGTTGCGACAGATTGCTGCCCGCCAGGGTCACCGCGATATCGGTGCCGCCAGAGACGAGCGGCGCTCGTATGCGAAGAGTGCCGTTGACGATGGGCCCGGTAGCCTCTATCAGACTTCCTGAATTGAGCGTCACATGGCCACTCGCGCCAGTGCCCAACTCGATCGTGCCGCCGATGCCGCGAGCGCTTCCCTGAGTATCCGCAATGAGCTGGCCGGTTGATTCGAGTGTAACGCTCCGGCCCCCAAACAGTCCGATGGTGCCGCTGAGATCGGCACTCGGGGCTTGGATCGTGCCCCCAATGTCAACGGCGCCGGCGTCGGCCGTCAGGCTCACTTTATTCGACCTGAGCTGGCCGCCGGATGAGAGGACTAGATCGCCCGTGTGTACACGGAGGTTAACTTCGGAACTGAATCCCCCCTGTAGTGTGCCACTGAGCGTATCCAGGCTTTGACTGAGGCTGCCGGCGTCCAGCTTGAAGGTCGCCCCCGCCGAGCCGGACGAGGCTTTACCTTGAAGTTGGCCGGCAAGGTCGGCATTACCGACAGCCGCCAACAGGATCTGCCCCGCGGGAGTATCGCCAGCACCGGAGACCGAGATGCTCGAACCGGACGCCAGATTCAGATTGCCACCGGCGTTCAGCAGGACGTTTCCACCCTCACTCCCGACGGTCTGATTCTCAATCGTCACGGTTCGACCACTGACGTCGATGCCGGCGTTGGCGCCGAGACTGATGTCGTGTGCCGCCTGCAGCGTGACTTTGCCGGAAGGCGCGAGAATGAGGCCGCCCAGGGAAATGGCATCGGCGTTGAATTGAAGTGCGCCGCCCAGGCCTGTAGCGCTCGTTGCGGCTGTTCCGGTCGATCCATTCAGCGATAACGTGCCATTGAGCGCGGTGATTTGACCCAGCGCACCGGTTCCGGACGTAAAGGCCGGCGCGGTAATCGACAGATCGCCTGCTGCTACAAGGCCTCCCGGCGTCTGTGGCGCAGCGCTCACTGTCGCGGGCTTGGTGGGGTCCTGAGGCACCTGTTGTGCTGAGAAGCCGTTGGCGGCTGTCACATGCGTACTGGCGAATCCGGACACCGCCAGAATGCCCGTTCCCAAAAGGTCGAATTCGTTCGAGTCGAAAGTGAGCGTGCCGCGACCCGACGAAGGATTTGCAGACGTAAGATCAGGGAGGCGGCCTTGGAGGGTGATGTTGGATGCAGTAAAGACAGAACCGTCCGCGGCACCGGCGTTGTTCAGTGCCTGCGCGGAGAGGGTAAGCGAGGCGATCGACGGCGTCCCCGAACCTGACCGGCTGCCGAGCTGCACTGGGGTATTGAGATCAATGGCTCCGAGGCTGCTTAGACGAATAGCAGCCGCCCCTTGCAGCTCAGCAATGACCGGCTGTGTCAGCTGCATGGAATCGGTACCGCTTCCCGCCGCCCCGAAGCCGATGCTGCTCGAAGCCAGTGACCAGCTTGCGCCATCTCCATTCAGAGAGCCCGCGAGAGACACCTTGCCCGGAGCGTCGATAGCGATCGCCCCACCTGATGCAACAGTCGCGCCCGTTTCGATTGTGATGCCCGCCGGATTGGCTGCGGCAGCCGTGCGCACAACGACCGGCAGGCTGAGATCTGAAACCGCCAGCAGGGCTGCACCCGACCCCGAAGCGTTCGTCAAAGAGATGTCGGTTTCCACTGGAAGCTGGGCTGGGGGCTTGCCACCGGAGGCAGCTGAAGCGGATGCCACGCTCCCTTTGACATCGATTTGTTGGTTCGCTACGAGGATGACCTGGCCCGCCTGGAGTTGGGCACCCGCGTCAACGGTGACGGTGTCCGAGTTGACAGCGATACTGGATCCATCGCTACTCAGATGTCCGCCCAGCAGCAACGAGCCGACCTGCCACGAGCTGACTGTCGAGGCGGCTACGCCCACTGCCCCCTTGGCGGCCGCCCCCCCGTCAGTTAACACTTCCAGGTTCGGGGCGCTGATGTCGACCACCGCCGCCAGCCCAGAGGAGCCGCCGGGGCTGGCGAGCACACTTCCCTGCAGGGTTAGGTTGGCATCGACCGAGAGCGAAAGCCGTCCGGCGTCGGTCGGCAATGAGGGTCTCGGCTGATCAGCGGCGGCAGCCGCGGCGGCAAAGAAAGTCGAGGCGAGGGAGTCCTGATAAGTTGCGAGTGTGCGTCCATAACTGCCGGGCCAGATGGCCACCCCCTGATAACTGCCATCGCGCTGTCCGGTCGTACCAAACGTCAGATAGCCCGCGACCACCGGAGTACCGTCCGCGAGCGTACTCGGCTGCCCAGGAACAATGTTGGAGTAGCCCGTTTGCACCTTGACGAGATACGCCCCGGGGAGAAGCGCATCGCGCGCCGGCAGCAGGGGGTAGATCCCGGCGGCCAGGCCCGCGATGCCGCTGAGGTAGATGCTATTACCCGGCTGGAGAGTCGTTGTAGCGGTTTCTTGGGAATCGTAGGGGGCGAACTGACCGAGCATCGAGGGGAGCACGGCATACATCCCCGGGTACAGGGTTGAATTGGCGGCGAGAGCATCGGTGGTGCCCCCTGTGCCCGGCACATACTCAAATGCGTACAAGTCCCCACCGCCGCGCAGATCGATCGTTGCGCCCTGCGCCTCCAGTAGATTCTTTCCCGAGAGGGATATCTGCCGCGCAGGGATCCCTGCGACTGGTGTGCCGCCGCCCGCCGTGGTGCCGCCTTGCGAGTTATAAAGCCACGACTGGCCGCCAAGTTCCGTGTATCCGTACGGAATGGTCGAGCCGGCCGCGCTAACCGAGGTGACGCTCGTGGACTCCAGCGTGAGGTTATTGTTGGCAACAAGATTGATCAAGCCGAAGGGTGCGAGCAGAGTTCCGGCCGTATCGATATCGTCGGCAGTAATGGTGACCGAGCCCGCAGCCGACAATGGGACACCCGGAGACGGGCCGGTTTGACCGATGCGGACGCTGCTATCCGTCCCAGTGCCTGTGCCAGTGGCCGCCCCAGTCCCCGGCAAGGCCTCGATCGAAAATGCCGTCTGCGTTGCCGGATAGATTCGGGCGGCGTTGATGTCCAGCTCACCATTGACCACTATGCTGCCCTGAGGCGTCGTATTCCCCTGAAGAAGCACACCCCGCAGTTCCACGTCGCCCATGCTGGTCAACGTGACCTGTTGCGTGCCCGAGAACGCGACTGATCCCAACAGATCTATTTGTTGTGCTTTCGCGCTGAATGTGCCCGCGCCCACCTGCAAAGCGCTTGTGTCCATTGGCAGCAGCTGCGAGTCGGCGATTTGCACATAGTTGGCGGCGACCGAGGCCTGCACGCCGCTATCGACCTTGATCGTGGGAGCATCGAGGATGATCTGTCGCGTCAGATTGAGCGGACTGTCGCTCGAAAAGCGGAGCGTATTCTGAGCGACCAGATGCACCGCATCGAATCCGGACAGGCCGAGCTGATCCATCCCCAGAGTCGCCACGCCGCTGTCGGGTGCGCTGGCCGCAAGACCCTTGGTGCTCGAGAGCAGATCAATCACGAGTCCATACGGCAGGGTCGGAAAAGGCACGGCCGTAGGGCTGCTGACCGCCTGGAACCAGGTCTGCGCCTGCGTAAGATCAATTTCCAGCGAGCCGCCCGCAGGATCTGCGTAGGCACCTGCGCCAGCCGCGGCCTGCATGGCGCCACGCAAAGAGATTACCTCAGGAGAGCGAACCGTCAGGGATCCGCCCGCACTCCCTTCGGCCTGCCGCATGTAGGTTGGAGACCCAAGTGCAATCGGAATGTCGATTGACGCGCTCGTCCCGGAAACGTTGATGAGAGATCCCGGATCGGTCGTTACCGTGCCACGGTCCGCGAGCAAGCTCACGCTGCCGCCATCCAACACTGTGCCAAGAAGCAGGCCAAGCGCGCTCGGCTTTCGAACGAACGCACCGCTGGTATCCATGACCGAATGCGGCCCCAGCTCAATCCCAAGACTCGCAACATATCCCGGATCCAAGCTCGGGGTCGGTACCTCCATCGTGATACTCCCACCCGGAGCGCTGAGGTGACCGTCAACATATACACCCCCAACGCCGGTCAGCGAGATCTTCCCGGTCACACCGGGGTCAGTGCTGATCGTGGCTCCCGTCTCAACGTCCAATCGCCCCGCATACAGAAAGCTCGGGTTCGAGGACTGCGGCACCACGCTTAGAGACACCGTTGAAGGTGAGCGCAAATACCCGGGCAGCATTGCCTGGTGTGAGAAGGTATCGAGGCTGCCGCCGGTAGCGCGGTTAAGGTAGCCAGGATTGAGTAAAAGCGTCTGCTGTTGGGCAAGGATGGTAGTCCCTGCATCCACTTTCAGTACGTCCGGATCCTGGGCGTCCTGCGCCACGCCCGCCGTGGCGAGGAGACTGACCGAAGAGAATCCAAAATCCGAAAACAAGGAGGCGTGTACATCAAGAAATCTTCCGGGTGGGGTGAGCTCGTCAACCCGCTGCGGGTCGGCCCATGCGCCGCTGCCCGTAGCATTGCTTACCTCAATTCTCGGGGCGCGCAGAGAAAATTGGCCGCCGGTCGCGCCGTTCACGCCGAATGCGTCAAGCTCGATGCCACTGCCGAGCTGCAACGCCGAGCCGACTGCAGCAGAAGTGATCGAGATCTTGCCGCCCTTGCCTCCGGTGAGCGCGTTGGTGCGAGACACCCAACCGCCGCCGCTTGCGCGCAGGGAGACGTTGTCGCCCAGAATGATCTGTGCATTGTCGCCGTCAGCAAGCTTGGCATCGACCTCGCTCGCGTCGATCGAAATCTGACCACCATCCTGCAATGTGGGTGCCGCCGCGGCCTGACTCGCTCCGACCATCGGGGAGTCGTTCGTCCACAGACCCCGAACATCCAGCACGACACCGGACTCGATTTGAATACCGGGGTATCCGACGTTGGGTACAGGTGTTATTGCGGTGAGGACGCTCTGCAGTTGGATATTGCCCGACGCCGAGGTTATGTTCGATCCAATGTCGATGCGCGGCGTATCGACCAGCAACGATGTTCCGGGCGTCAGAGTCAGCGGTGCGCCCGCAGGAAGGGTAAAAGACGAATTTCCGTAAATCTGAATGTTGGTGAATCCGCCGGTCGTCAGATTGCCTGCACCCAGATGCAGAGGCGGTGCACCCAGCGGCGTACCGTCCGCAACCGCAACCGGCGTGGGATTCTCAACTACGATCGCTGACGGAGTCAGGTAGTCAGGAGGGGCCGTCGGGTTGTTGGGATCAAAATTCAGGCCTTGGGGAAGGCCCAGGATCAACGTGCCACCCGCGGCAACCGTGCTCCCGGAGCGTTGCCGAATCCCATTGGTCGCCTGCCCGAGCAGCGTGCCGCCGAGTGCCATGGCGGGGGCGGCGAACTGAATGCTGCCCGCCGAGGCCCCATCCACATACCCGGATTCGTAGTGGCCCAATCCGGGGGTCGTCACGATCGCCTGAACACCCCACTTGTTGTAGTTCTGCGTGAATGTTGGGTTGACTACGCCCGTATAGGTCAACAGCGGATTGGCGGATCCGATGTCGTAAAGCCTGCCGTTCGCTCCGATCAGTTGAGTCGTCTGCATGAGGCCGCCATCGTAGATGGTCTTGCCGCCCGAGACGTTGATGCTCGATCCCTGCTCGGCAACGACGTCACCTTCGGACAGGAAGCTGGCTGTGCCGCCCTTGGTCGTCCAGAAGGCTTCGTTACGCGCCACCGCCTGCTCAGCGGCCTGCAAAGCAGTTGCACCGACGATTGGAGTGCCAGTCCGCGTGTCGACGTACACGGTCGTTCCGCGCAGTGCGCCATTCCGCTGGGTCGGGTCGTCGGCCAGCTCGTTCGCCCGTAGTTGAATGGCGAGCAGGTTCGCGGACACCGGCAATTCCGCGGTACTCCCGGAGAGATCGATTGATGTCCCGGAATGAATCCGAATCTGCGCAGCATCGTTATGGCTGCTCGGTCCCCCATTCGGAAAGTTGGTGGTATTGGCATTGGGATTGGCAGCGGCGACTACAGACAGAGTCGCATTGGGGGCTGTAATGCTGCCCCCCTCGAAGAAGACTTTCTCGCCGGTGAGCTTGATGGCCGATTGCAGGAGGTTTGGGTTGTACGCTGCCGTGTCCGTGCTGGATGAGTCGATGTCTATATCGATTTCGCTCTGCTGACCGAGTGTCAACGTTCCACCATGAGTGGCAGCGATTGTAGGCAGCGCCCCGGCGGCCCCGCCCGCTGTGACAACAGCCCCATCCGCCGCCTCGAGCCGCACAGAACCATTGGCCGCCACCGTCGTGGTCGCCGATATCCGCCCGTCTTGATTGACAGCCAACCCAACGAGCGAAATATTCCCGCGTGGGGTGCTCAGTTGCCCGCTCAGTTGATTCCAGGCCTTGCCCCCCTGATCCACTTCGACGATCAGGCCGCGCAGACTGCCGTCGGTACTCGCCTGCAGATAGACATTCTGGCCGGCTGCCATGACAACTTGCCCATCGGGCGCTGACAGAGTGCCGGCATTCTGGACGTTCGGCGCGGCCAACAGAATCCGGCCCCCGGGGGTCGAAATCGTAGCGCCCTGCTGCACGACGACATCTCCCGGCAGGGTTGTTCCGTCCGGCTGCACGGGATTGGAGTCGTTATACTTTGCCGCAAGTGCGGGTTCACCTGCGGCAAGTATCCCGGGTGCCAGCACACCCCCGGTGACGGCCTTGGGGTTGAGGCCGAGCGAGGAGGCAATTATGCCGCTGGCGTTGACTGTCGAGGTGGCGCCGAAAACGATTCCATTGGGATTGACGAGATAGATCTGCCCATTGGCCGTCAGCTGCCCGAAGATGCTGCTGGGAGTCTGTTGGTAGATCCGATTGAGTGCCACCGAGTTGGCGGACGGCTGCTGGAATTGGACCTTGCCATCCGCGCTGATGTTGAAGGACTGCCAGTTGAGAGTCGCTTTGTCGGTCGTCTGGTTTACAGTCAGGAGGTTGCCGGACTGTACCGCCGTCGCCTGACCCGATTGCACGAAGCCTTGGGTCGACGTACCGCAGCTACCCGCCACGCAGGGCACCGGAAGTTGCGCAGAGCCGGCGGCACGGCGCGGCGTTACAACCTCGCACAGCGCCAGCAGCGCGAGTGCGTTCGCTCCAACCAGACTTCGTGTCGCTTTCATCCGCAGGCTCCGCATCAAACTGTCATATCAAGGTCACACTAGAACGAGCCGCGCACCGTAAAGAGCACCCGCCCCTGATGGGACCGTGTATAGGTACCGTTGCGCAGCGGATCGGCCCACAGCAGCTGCCCGGTAACCGATCCACCGGGCAGAAGATTCAAGCCAGCTCCCCAACTTCTGAGCTCCGCGTGCTCAGGCTGCGCGCCCAGCGTGGCAAACGAATGAGTGTGCCCCGCGTCGACAAATGCAAATACATTGAAGAGTTTGGGCACGTACAACGTCCAGGACGGTGTCAGCAGCTGAATGGTTCCTTTGATGGCGTTGTCGCCAAGCTCTTCCGCCTCGAGATAGCCGCGCACGCCGTCAGAGCCGCCAATGGAGTAGTTTTCGTTGCTGATCAAGGGCTCGTTCGTGAGCTGACCCGAGAGGCGCAGACTGAGACGGTAATCGGCGGGAAAATTCAGTCCGAGCGTGTCGTCCCAGCGCAGGTACGAATAGTTCGGGCGTCCCAGGTAGCGCTTGTTTTCGAAAGTGTCCGGATTGTTCGGCGCACCGCGCAAGCCGAAATTGGGCGACAGGCTCAAAGCCTCATCGAGAAAGCGGAACCGCCAGAAGCCTGAGTAGGAGACCGATAGATTCGTATAGGAGATCGGCGTGACCAGGTCCGCCGAGCCGCCACCGACCGTGACGTCGTCCTTGAAATGCTTGTAGTCGAGACCGAGGGTCAGAGCTTGCGTGGAGCTTGCGGTCCCGAACTGCGGGCCGATGAGCCGCAAGCCGACTATCTGGCCCTTGCCCAGCACGCCGGTTGATCCGCCGACATTCGCGACATCGCTGTTCGAATTCAGGTAAGAGCCGGAGATCCGGTATCCACCGGCGAACATTCGGGAGGTATAGCCTGCATTGAATACTTTGACCTCGCCGAACGACTGGGGTGATGACTGGTATTGAAAGGCGATCTGATCCATTGCCGCGAACACGTTTCCATAGCTCAAGCCCGCAATGGCCCTGAGGGGCTTCGTATCCGCCGTGTAGTCATTGTTGAGCTCGAGACTGCCGTGCAAGGGCAGCTGGTCCTGGACCTTCATTTCCAGGTCGACCGTGCCAGGAACGGGTCCGGCCTTGAGAATCGGAACTACCGAGCGATCGGCCGTCACGCTGTTCACGCTGGCGATCTGCTGTTGCAGATCCTTCAGGCTCGGAACGGTTCCCACCTGAGCCGCAGGCAATTCCTTGGAAATATCACGCTCGGAGAAGTACTTCGCCCCGTCGATCTTGCGTTGATGCACCTTTCCTTCCGTGACACGCAGGCGCACGATCCCGTCGCCATTGACGTCCTGCGGCGGAATATCGACGAACACGGTGCCGTACCCACGGGTGTGATAGGCGTTCTCCAGCGCCGCCCTCGCGGCCTCCACATCTGCCAGGCGTTTGCCCGGCCCCAGTAATGGATAGAGCAGGCTCTCGATATCTCGCGGCTCCAGCACCGTGTTTCCCAGAACACGATATTCCTGGACGGTGAACCGCACATCGTCCTTCACGTCAGGTGCCGTCTTGTCATCTGCGGCCACCGCAGGAGCGGGAGGTTCCGCTGCAATCGCGGGCATGGTCAGCGCGCTCGCGAGCGACAGCGCCCAGCCAACAAAAGTCGCCCCCAATATTGCATTCGCCGGACCGCTCGCGTGTCGGGACATGCCTGTTGTAATCCAGCGGGTCAGTTTCAGAATCTTCAATTTATAACCGATGACCTTGACAGTTGATACGGCGGCGTCATGACGACGCATCCCCCTGCCGTCAGTTGCGTAATCAGCGCGCGCAAAGAAGGAGGCCCCCCTGGCGGGGAGCCTCCAAAACGTTCAAATTGGGCGATACGTTATAGCTTCGATATTTTTATCAATTACCGCAATTAACCATGGGTCAGCGGGGTGCAGCTGTTGGCATTGCGTGTGAAGTCCGACACCGGAACGTTCGTGTTCGGGGCTACGGTGCCCTTGGTGAGCGGGACGGTTGCCGTGTTGTTGCCGCTAGCAGCCAGGCCGGGAATCGCCGAGACCTGAGCCGACGTGGACGTCGTGTTCACATCCTGCAGGGCAGCGGAGACCGCACCGTAGAAAGTGTCCGCGTCGTTGCCAGTGCCAACGTCAGCCGGATTCTCGTTCACAGCAGCTTCGAACACGAACTGGTACGCGCCAAGTCCCGAAGCGTTGAGCGAAGGAGCAACGCCGCTGATCGCGATCGAGTTGATGTTGGGCCATGTGGCGGCGATCTTGGCGGCCGTGAGGTTGTCGATGCTGGCGTAGCCGATCGCATTCGCGTTGTTGTTCACGCAATCCAGCTCGGCGAACGTCTGGAAGTTGTCAGCCGGCTCAGCAATCGTGAAGCCCGTAGGCGTCGTGCCTGCGACTTCCTTCAGCTTGGTCGGTGATCCCACGTTCGTGCAGCCAGTGCCGTTCAGGAAGATATCCGTAGCGGCGCGCGTGCCGGAACCGATCTCGCGGTTGCAGACGATGATCTCGGTAGCAGTTGCCTTGACTTTCGTGTTGGCGCTCGTGCCGACCTTGGACCAGTCAGTGACCAAGCCGCCGAAGATCGCAGCAATCTGGTCCTTCGGCAGGTCCGTGATGCCCAGGCCCGTGCTGACAGCAAACCCGAAAGTCTGCTGGAAGACCGGGGTTGAGGTCAGGTTGGCGAGGACTGACCCAACCTTCGGGTTCGTCGTGCCGGTGAGTGCAGTCGTGTAGGTGCCGAACGGATCATGGTTGCCGCCGCCAGCGACCGCGTGAATGTTGCTGCCGACCAGAGTGGCAAACACTTGGGGCTCGAGGTCGGACACGCCGACGTCAACGACGTGAGTCGTCAGTGCGCCACCCCATGAGTCCGCCGTGCCATTCGCGGAAGCTGTGCCGGTGACACCCGTGCAGGTGTACGCCTGGTTGATGCCGGTCGAGGTTGTCGTGCAACCAACCGTGCCCGAACCGAGGTCGAGCTGCTTGATCGCAACGGTGCTGTTGATTACGGGCAGCACGCCAATGGCCGAGCCGCCTTCCGGACGATACCAGACGGTCAGCGTGGAGCTCGGGAACACCGCCGCAGCGGCGCTTGTGCTGCAGGAAACCGCGCGGAAGTCCGCGAGGCCCGACGCCGTCGTCGGCGTGTTGAAGGTGCTCCAACCGACGGTGCTATCGCACAGCTGGAGTTCGACGTAGTTGATGAAGCCAGAAGCGGCGGCCGACGAACCACCCACATAGATCTTGTGGGCGGCGGTATTGGCCACGGCGGCGGTCGGGCCCGTCGCGAAGGCGCCAGAGGCAGCGGTCAGCGCAAGCGCGGCGGACACGGCAGCAGCGATACGAGGATTGAACATGGTAAACTCCGGGTTGACAGGGAAGTTGCAAGTGGATGGGGCCCAGCCTTGGGCCCCGACCTTGGTCTCAGACCGTCTGTGTGACGTTCAGATCGCGACGGCGGCCGATGCCGAGAAGGCCCAGCAGACCGCTTCCGAGCAGCCACACTGCAGCAGGCAGCGGAACCGTTGAACCGGCGTTGCCCGTGAAGGTCAGCGTTGTGCCGTCAAAGCTGGCGGTGCCCAGGTTGTACGCAATGGCCTTGCCATTGAGCAAACCGTTGCTGGTTGTGCCGTACAACTTGACCGCGGTGGTACCAATGGTGGCATTTTCCTTCAGATCAGCGCCGTACAGTCCCATCTGGGAGCTGTAGACACTGGCATTCGTGCCGAAGATGCCATTGCTGGTGCCAGTGACACCCGCCGGAAGTCCCGTCTGGTCGGCGGTCGACAAAACGAGGTTGGCGATGTCCGTGGCGTAACCACTGGGAACGGCGCTTGAGATGTTGGCCTGGGTGATCGCGGTGACGGACGCGTCCGTCGAGCTCGTGAGCACGAATCGTGTAGCACCCAAGTTCTGCAGGTTGGAGGTGCCGCCCGTATTGGCACCACCGATGATACCCCAGCGGGCATCGGCGCCAGCGCCGCTGATCAGCGTCGCCAGAGCAGTGTCACCGGAGAAATTGTAGCTGAAGCTAGCATCGCCAGTGACCTTGTAGGGCGTAGCGCCGGCTGCCGTCGTGTGAGACGTCGCAGTGGCCGTTGAGAAGTAGCTGTTGACCTGCTGCGGCGACAGCACGAACGTGTCGGTTACCTGTGACAGCGAGTTGGTGACGTAAAAGAGCAGGTCGCCGTTGTTGGTCGCCGGATCAGTTGTGGAAATGGTCGCAGCGTTCGCCGCGACAGCTGTGGCGAGCATCATGCCGCCCGCAGCCAGCCTGGAGAGAGTCTTCATGTGCAAATACCCCTGGGTAGAAAGGATGGTTGACCCGCGCGGCACCGATTGGACTGCAACCGGCTTCCTCCCCGGCTCCAACTGCCAAGACATACGAATGTCTTACGTTTGTCACCGACGACCGATCCTGAGCATGAGCCCGCGCCCGTTGCGCGGACCCCCGAGCGAGGGTCGAGTTGCATTTAGCCCCAGCCCTATGTCAGTCCTTTAACGGTATTGTGACAATTGACACGAAACGCGCCGCCCAGTGGTGAACTAAGCCCTTGGTCTATTTGTCGAAGCGCGCCTTCGTCGTACGGCAGACCGCTCTACAGCCGGCCATCATCAAACAGCGTTACCGACATTTGTTGGGGCACCCCGTCGCGAACAACGGTGAGCGCTGTCGCGGTTCCCTTGCTCATTTCTTTGAGCGCTTTTTGCGCGGTGATCACGTTGGTGATGGGGTGTCCATTCACAGCTGTGATGACATCC
>Ga0307479_10003685_pt1 | contig 13985 bp, 10 predicted proteins | sample atmos_gasesECM4C_FD_203743 | JGI IMG/M metagenome (GOLD analysis project Ga0307479, IMG submission 203743) | Hardwood forest soil microbial communities from Morgan-Monroe State Forest, Indiana, United States - atmos_gasesECM4C_515 | ecosystem: Environmental > Terrestrial > Soil > Temperate...
TGGCGAGGTGCGCGAAAACGCCGCGGCCGTCGATGGCGAGAAGCGCGCCATTGTTGCCGGTGCCAGCGAGAAGACGTCCATCAGAATTGATCGCCAGCGAGTAGACAACGTCGTCGCGGGAATTCCAAAGTTCTTCGGGTGCTCCTTCGGTTGAAAGGCGATAGATGCTGGAGGAAAGCTGCTGAGGAAAAGGGATGAACGGCGTTTGTCCCTGAGGCTGATTGCCGAGCACGACCGCACCGCCGGTGATCGTGGTGGTGCCTTGGGGCGTGGTGATTACGGTAGTTGGAGTTGGTGTTGACGGTCGCTGCTTTTCTCCGATGGCGGCGGCATAGATTTTTCCGTCGGGGGCCACGGCGAGAGCGGTGACTTCGCGCTTGGCGGTTTCATAGAGAACAAAACCCTCGGCGGCCGGCGAATCTTTATCCTTGAGGACGTTTTTGTTGTTAGAGCGGGCTACACGCAGAATGCGGCCGCTCGGCTCCGTGCCCGCCAGAAGATCGTTGTGCCTGTCGAACGCCAGGACGCGGATATGAGCTTCGTCGCTGGCGTAGAACAGCTCGCTTTTGCCGTCGGGAGAGACGGCGAAAATTTGCCCCTTGTCCCCCGTCGCGACATAGAGAGTGCCGTCGGGAGCAAAGGCAAGATCCCAGATGTACTTGGTCTTCGGATCGAAGAACAAGGTCTTTTCGCCGGAGGCGGTGACGCGGTAGACCTTGCCGTCAGGCGACGTGGCGACGTAGAGCGTGCCTTTGGCGTCGAAAGCGATGGTTTGGGCGACGAGATCGGTGGATTCAAAAACCGTAGCGGGCTTGCCTGTTCCGCTGCCATCAAAGCGAAAGACTTTCGCGGGAGAGCCTCCGGCTGCGTAGAGCGCGCCCTTAGGGTCAACACGCAGAGACCAAAGATAGGAGGCGTCTGCGTCGGCGAGAAGCGTAAACTTCGGGGCTAACTCGAGGCTGCCGTCGCTACGAAGGGCTACACCGTGCGGAGTGCCCTTGAGAAAGTCCTCGTAAGAAGCTTGGCGCCAGGTACGGGTGTGCTCGGCGATCGCGGAAGGGAGGCAAAGGAGATAGAAGAAGGGAAGGAGGTAAAGGATACGCGCGCAGATTGGCATTGGAGCGGCGCTGACGTTGCTGGCATTAAGGTCCTTCACGCATCCTTTTCGGGTGCGCTTAGGATGACACTGCATGTTGTGATTCGTGAATGATGGCATCGGAGCCCTTATCGGATTTGCAGATTTAAGGAGATTAGGCCAGAAACCGGACCGCTTAGTGGGACGGAAGATTCGCCGGCGAGGGATTCGCGAAGGACCTGGACGCTACCGGGAGCGGGGCGTCCGTCGATTACGTTGATTTGAGAGAGGGGAATGTTGGGGAGCTCTCTGTCTTCCCATAGGAGGGTGGGCGCGGGCATGAACAGTCCGACGTAAAGGCGGTCGTTACGGCGCTCCCGATTTAGGACAGCAATGAGTTGGTCGAGTCCGGATGGACCGCTGGAGCCGCCGAAGGCGAAGCCACGCGAAGCGCGGTTGAGGGTGTCGCCGTCGGTAACGAGGATGCGCAGCGTGGCGCCGCGGGCGATTTGGTAAGGGACCCGGACGGTGGTTTCCTCAACGCGGGCCGCTCCGCGATACGGATGTAGGAGGACGCGGACGCGCAGAGTCTCGCCGGGTGCGGCCTCGCCCTTTTCGAGCCAGGCGCTGTCGATCGTGAAGGATTGGCGTCCGGCAACGCTTTCCACGCGAAGAGCGATGTGCTCGACCTCGGGAACTTCGAAGGTGTTTACAAATAGGCGCGCGAAAATGTTTTGCACACTGACGGCAATGGGAAGACCGTCGGGGACGAAAGCGTCGCCGGGGGCATAGGTGTTTTCGATTTGCACGGGTGTGTGGCCCCGCAGGCGAATTTCGCCCGTGAGATGCAACGTGGTGCCTTCGCCATAGACGGCGTTTTGCGTGAGGCCGTTGAACGCCGTGATGGCCACGAGCAGGGGAGTGAGCTTGGGGTGATTAACCACGTCGAAGTGCAATTTCTTCTCGCCGATTGGCGTGGCGACGGTAAGGTCGAGCGGGATCATCGGTGGCGGCGCGCCAAGCTTTCCGGTCACGGCGGTGAGGTGATCACCGGTGATAGTACCGATGGAGCCGCCGACATTCACGATCTTGGTGGATGCGAGATCGGAAGAAAGCGTCGTTAAAACGCGGCTTCGCGCCATAGGTAACTGGACGTTGCCGAGATTAAGAAAGGGATGGCCGCAAAGAAAAACGCGCTCGGCTTGCACGGCAGTGACGGTGCAGGCGGAGTTGATGGAGGCGTCGCCTTGCACGAGAACCATTCCTGCCATGTCGCCAGGGACGAGATGCGCGTCGTCCGGGCGCGGAGCAGAGGTGCCTCCTTGCGCGGCGACGAAGCCGTAACTTTGGATTTGCGGCGCAAATTGCTGCAGCGTGGCGGATTGAAAGCCGGAGAAGACGAGCGGAGTCTCGATGGGCGCGAGAGCGGAGCCTATTGGGAGCGAAAAGGCTGCGCCCATGTTTTGCATAGCGGAAGTGGCAATAGGCAGCGGAAATTGTTGCGCGCCGCTTTGCGCGGGCGGCCGGACGACATCTTCGATGGGAGTTACGCCCGCGATGGGATCTTTGGTGAAGATGCCGAGCTTGAGCGAAAGAGCGCCCGCGAGTTTGCCGTCGAGATAGACGGGGCTGCCACTCATTCCGGCGACGACGCCGGTACGCTCGACCTTGGGGCCCTTGAGTTGGACGAGGATTATCGATTGGCGCGGACCGAGGAAGTTGGGCATCACTCCGATTACTTCGAGGTCGAACTTTTCAACTTGGTCGCCTGCGAAGATGGTGTAGGCGTAGCCCTGCATGCCAGCGCGGACTTGGTCGAGCGGAAGTATCTCATTCGATTGCGCGATGGCCGCGACGGGAAGAATTGCGATTGTTAGGACGAGGTAGAGGGCTCGGAAGATTCGAGCAGACAGATAGGGCGCGGTCGGCAGCATGAATCGTTAATGATACTTGGGGCGGCTACTTGTGGCAATTGCACACAAGGATTGGATGCAAAAATAAGCAGATGTCCTAATTTGCCCCAGATCGCAGAGGTGTTGACCCCGCTTGCTTTATCGGCGGACCGATCAAACATTTTCGGACGACCTAGCGGCAATATTCAAATGGGGACGCTGCTGTCTTGGAGGGCCCCCTCCCCCCCTTTTTCATAAGTGTTCATTCTAAAGGAAGTCAAAGTTGTTTGTTTCCATACACTTTTACAAGTGTTGATTCTACAGAACTTATACTGCACCAAATTCTGTATGCGAACAAAAGAACTAAGGCCGACTGGCAGGCTCCAGAAAGCAAAAACGCCAGCATGGATGCTGGCGGTCCAGAACGCAACGCGCAATTGTCTACAACAGTAAGTGTACGGGAAGAGTACCCGCTTGTCAAGGAGAAAAAGAAGATTTTCTTGGTGTAACGTCCAGCATTTTGTGTAGATTCCGCGATCACCTCGAGCGACCAAAAGAGTGTTCGGGTGGTCCGAGAGCGCTGAGTACTAGTCGGGAGTCCTGAGACTCCTAGTGCCAGAGGGGAGTTGCATTCCCTGTGAGTGGTTAGCATAATGGCCGTGCCTTCTCAGTGTCGCCACAGTCTGAGTGAATGTTGGGGTCATCGATGAGTCCACGGCGCAGATCATTTCGCACCAACGAACTGGGTTTAACGCTGGTTGAAATGGTAATGACGCTGGCCGTCGGATTGATTCTGGTGAGTGTGGCGTTGCCGGTGTTGGTTGGAGCGATTCAGAACTATCGTCTCAACAGCATGGCGCAGCAAACCGCAAATTTCGTCGAGCTCGCGCGATACACAGCGATACGGCGGAACGCTACTGTAAGCATGCTTCAAACAGTGCAAAGCGGAAACACCGTTTTTTATATCGATTTGAACGGCAATGGAAAGCTGGATGCGGGCGAACCGATGCTTATGTTGCCGAGCGACATGCAGATCGCAAATGGGCAGCCCCTGACTCCCGATCCGACGAGCATTGGGGTTTCCAATCTGCAGGATTTTGGCGGCACCATTACGTTCGACTACCGAGGAACAGTGAATTATCCGGCCGGTGGCCCAACAGGGCCTTATTTCCTGGCTCTTGGATATACGAACCAAACGCAATACGGGTGTCGAGCGGTCACTGTCATTCCGATGGGGCAAACCAAGCTTTGGAAGGCTCCGGCCGGCGGCCCATGGACGTGGATGTAACGACAGGAGCAAGGATGCGCGCAGCTAAGCCGAATCGCGATTTTGCAGGAAGCAGGCGGGAGCAGAACGGCTTTTCCATCCTGGAAATGATACTGGCCAGTGCCATTCTGATGGTCGGAATAGTTTCCGTGGTGCAACTGGTGCCCGCCAGCTTGAAGTCCAGCGTCGGTAACCGCCTGGATACTATGGCCACCGTGATTTGCCAGCGCGAACTGGATCAGATGTTGAGCCAGCCGCTCAACGTAAACGGCTTCCAGGATGAGGGCCAGACCATCAGTCTGGGCGGCGCGGGTTCGCCGGGCGCGTCGGTGCTAATGTCTGGGCAATCCGTGGTTATTGATTTTTCTCCTAGCGCAACTCCTGCGGCGGGCTTCTCAGCCACGATGCTTGCGGATCCAAACAATCCAACCAGTCCGAGCTTTGAATTGCGCTGGGCGGTATTTCCCCAGCTCAGCAACGGAGTCGTTGTGGGCAGGCGCATCATTATCGGTTGCCGCCGCGCCAATAGTGGTGGCGACCAGCAGTTATTGCTGCCCGTGACTTTAGATAGTTCCGTGCAGAAGTGAGTACTGAAGCGATCGAAATGAAAAAACGGAAGCACGGCACCGCGGGGTTCTCACTGGTGGAATTGCTGGTGGGCACGATCCTGTTCACCATCGTTACGGGGATCGCGTTTTCCCTCTTGATGAGCGCGCAATTGCGCTATCAGGGCGAAAGCACTGTGACGGAGGCCTTCCAGCAAGCCAATGTAGCCTTGGATCAGATCGTGCGCGACGTGCATTCGGCCGGATACCCGCCGATGAGCTCCTTGAGCGCGACGGTGGCGAACAACCATCCGGACTGGTACGCATTGCCGTTTGCTTGGACGCCAAACTATCCTACGACGCCATGTACGGTCGGAGTTGGGGGAACTTGCACACTTCCGGGGGAATACGATCTGATCGTGGAAGCGGACTTGGGTAACAGCCAAGGTGTGCAGTGGATACGTTACTCGCTACAGACCACGACCCTAATGCGGGCCGTGGTGCCAAAAGTTGCTTTTAAGGATCCTGTGGCGGAAACTTCGGGATCCTCAGTCTTAGTGCCGTACCTTGAGAACGTCATGAACGGCAGCAACTCGCTTCCGATTTTTTCCTACGTCTGTGATGGCGGGGCGACGCAGCAGCCCTGCGCTGGCGGGTCGACGCAAACGACCTCCACTATTCGTGAAGTGAATATCTCGTTGATGGTGCGTTCACTGCAGCCGGATCCGCAAACCCATCAATACCGTACCATCACGTTGAATGGCCAAGCCATGCGCTTTAATCCGAACCAGTGAAGAAAACGTGAAAGCACAGCAAAATCGACAGCGAGCAGAACGGGGCGTGGCCCTGGTGATCGCGCTTTTCACGCTGATGCTTATCAGCGTGGTGGCCACGGCGCTGATCTTGATGGCCGGCAATGAGACGGCTTTGAAGGGGAATTACAAGTCCGCGATGCACGCGTTCTACGACGCGAGGGCGGGTTTGGAGGAAGGACGCGGCCGGCTGTGGGCGCGCAATCCAAACTCCATCGCGAGTTGTGTCCTGCCGGGGGGAGAACAGATGATGCCCGTGGGCCAGGTGTGCTACATCTTGAATCCATCGGCCGGCGAGGTGGTCAATCCTGTGAACCCGTTGGATCCGAGTAATCCTTACGCCGACACCGAGTACCAGGCGGAATGGGGCTTCGCCGTCCCGAGCGGTCCGTGCGCGGCCATTCCCACGCCGCCTTGTTACAACACGGTGACGTCGAATTCTCCGATAGCGAGCGCCAACATTGCTGGACCGTTGTACAAGTGGGTGCGCATCACATCGCGCACGGAACATTCGGGAAAGATCAACGTCGATGGATTGAATTCGGATGACAATGTGAATCCGCTCTTCTACGACGGAATGCAGCAACTTCTCTCGTCGGGCGGGCAGCCGGTTCCTGGCGCCACCCAAGTGCTGACGATAACGGCCTTAGCGGTCACTCCGTACGGAAGCCGTCGCATGGTGCAGTACACCGTGGCGCTCGCAGGTTCCGCAGCGGCTTTGTCGAATTTTCCCTCCGCCCTAACCCTGGACGGCAACGGTGTGAGCTTCACGGGCCCCAGCGGTGGTAACGGAGGCTCCGGGACCTTTCCGATTGTTGGAAATGACATCAATGCGCCGTCCGGTACGCAATCCGGCATTTCAGCAATCGGATATACAAATTCCAGCGATGGGACCATCGTCTCGAGCGCAGCGACACCCTCGAGTAACTACATGAGTCCGCAAAATGTTCCAAACGTTGGCCTTGTGTCGCTTCCGCTGCTCCTGCAAACTCCAAGCGGTTTGCAGAACCTGGTTCAAAGTGTCACGCAGAATGCGGATCTAGTGCTCAATCCGCCCCAGGGCGCCTCAGCGGACCAGCAAAGCTTGCCGTCCGCCATGTCCGCGTCCAATCCCATGATCGTCGTTGTGAATGGCGATTTTAATCTTACTCACGCTGGCGGCGCGAGTGCCTTCACCGGGTATGGTCTGCTGTTAGTCACAGGAACTTTACATTACGATCCGGACGATTCCTGGTACGGCGTGATCCTGGTGATCGGAAAGGGCGTGTTCGACGGAAGCCATCCCGGCAAAGGCGGTCAAATCAACGGGACCGTATTCGTCGCCAACACGACCGACAACTCTGGCAACGTGTTAACGAGTTTGGGACCGGCTTCTTTTAGTTCGACGGGGGGAGGTAACGGCATTCAGTACAGCAGCAACTGGGTTAAAGCCACGCAAGCGTTGCTGCCGTATCAGGTTCGTTCCTTTAGAGAGATTGCCCAGACGACTCCTTGATCCCAGGCCGCGCTTTTTTTCCCTTCTCCGCGGATATTTTCTCCCCCGTTTAGACGCAGAATGATACGGTAACGCCTCTATGCGTCGAATCACGTCACTGTGAGGATCTGGTCCGGTGAACAAGTACCTGCGTGCGAAGAGCTGGTTGTGGTGCGTGTTTGTTCTCGCTGTCGTGCTTGGGTCCAGCCCAGGCGCAGTGAAGACCACGGCATGGGCGGAAAGCGCAACGGATGAGGACTGGGCATACTACGGGCACGACGCCGGCGGCATGCGCTATTCGCCGCTTACGCAAATCAACCGTGAGAATGTTTCGACGCTGAAGGTCGCGTGGACCTTCCACACAGGTGATGTTTCGGAGGGCCATGGTGACCAAAAGCGCAGTGGATTTGAAACCACGCCGCTTCTGGTTGACGGGACGCTCTATTTTACAACGCCGTTTAATCGCGTGATCGCCCTCGATCCGGAAACAGGAACGCAGCGCTGGGCCTACGACCCGAAAATTGACCTGGACGGTGACTACGGCGATGGGCTCGTCAATCGCGGCGCTGCGACTTGGCTCGATTCCACGCGGGCAAGCGGTAAGCCCTGCCGCCGGAGAATTTTCGAGTCGACGCAAGATGCGCGGTTAGTCGCCGTCGATGCGACGAACGGTGCACCCTGCGCGGACTTTGGCAAAGGTGGCCGAGTGAATTTGCGTGATGTCTCCGGTTATCACGCCGGGTGGTACCACATGACTTCACCCCCCGCCGTGATCGATGACATGGTAATCGTCGGCTCAGCGATTGACGACAATCACCGGGTGGACATGGCCTGCGGCGTAGTGCGCGCTTATGACGCGCGCACCGGGACACTGCGTTGGAGCTGGGACCCGATTGCGCCAAGCCAGCCGGCCGCAGCCGCGAATGCGAATGCAAAACCCTTTCGCAGCGGCGCTGGCAATGCATGGTCGATCATGGCGGTCGACCCTGAGCGAGATTTGATCTTTGTTCCCACCGGAAGCGCCAGCCCCGACTATTACGGTGGCTTGCGGCCCGGCGACGACAAGTGGGCCAACTCCGTCGTGGCGTTGCGCGCAAAAACCGGCGAAGTCGCCTGGGGATTTCAACTCGTACACCACGATTTGTGGGATTTTGATAGCGCTTCGCCGCCTTTGCTGACCACCTTACGCCGTGATGGAAAGGACGTCCCGGTCGTCATTCAGGGCAACAAGTCCGGCCTGCTCTACGTGCTGAATCGCGACACCGGCAAGCCAGTGTTTCCGGTCGAAGAGCGGGCAGTGCCGCAAAGCGACGTCCCCGGCGAAGTGACTTCGCCAACCCAGCCGTTTCCGCTTGCTCCGCCGCCGCTGGCCGCGCAGACGCTCTCCGCCGAGGAGGCCTGGGGACCGACGCCGGAAGATCGTGAGGCCTGCCGCAAGACAATCGCGCAGTTGCGAAACGAAGGAATCTTCACGCCGCCCAGTCTGAAGGGAACATTGATGGTGCCTGGCAACATTGGCGGCATGACCTGGAGCGGCTACGCGTTCGATCCGCAAAGGAGTCTGCTGGTAACAAACACCAATAACCTAATCGCCTGGGCCAGACTGATTCCTCGCGCCAAGTACGATCAGCCGTGTGCCCACGATAACGAAGACGCGGATCATGGAGATCAAACCGGAGCGCCGTACGGAATGGCACGGCGATTTCTGCAATCTCCTTCGGATTTGCCGTGCAACGCGCCGCCCTGGGGACTGCTCACAGCAATCGATATGATGGAAGGAAAAATTCGCTGGCAAGTGCCGCTCGGCTCGATGCAGGACTTTGGCGGTACACACAAACAGCAGATTCCGCCGGGCTCGATCAGTCTCGGCGGCCCCATCGTCACCGCGGGCGGCGTGGTGTTCATCGCCGGAACCACTGACTCCTACATTCGCGGGTTTGACATCGAAACCGGCAAAGAGCTTTGGAAGGCGCAACTCCCGGCGAGCGCAAACGCCACGCCCATGACCTACCGGCTGGGAACGAATGGAAAACAATATCTGGTAATCGCCGCGGGCGGGCATCCAAAGATTACTGAAGAGAAGTTGAGCGACGCTTTGGTGGCGTTCACGCTTCCTTGAGCGCGTTATACCGCAAGTCTATTCATTGCGAATGGCAATCAGCGGATCCACGCGCATGGCGCGGCGCGCCGGGATGTAGCAGGTTACCGCGCTCCAGAAGCTAAGTATTCGTGGCGCAGCCAATCTTGACTGTGTGCTCGTCGCGCTTTGTGACAAGCACTAATCCATGTGGTGATGCATCGCGAAGACTTTGTCGAGCGAATCCTCGTAGGGATAGACATGCACCATCCATCCGAAGATCGACGGCCGGAAGCGCCCGCCCGCCGCATCGCACGCATCCTGCGTGGCGATCGAGCCTTTCAGGCCGAACTTCGTCCAGTCTGCGTTGCGTAGCACGGCGCGCGGCGGCATGCACAGATTCGTGTGCAGGTGCCACATCGCCACGCCCAGCGGCACGCGCGCATTGAGTTGGTCCTCGCTCGCTCGCTTGGGCATGGTGTACATCGCGCCCACCAGTTCGTATCCGGTTGAAGTCTTCCGATACAGCAGCGACGTCGGCCGCGCCGGATCAAACGTAAACGCCTCAAGAAAGCCGTTGCGATAGCTCGTGAAGTGATATTCCGGTTGCTGGATATTTGGCAGGAAGATCTTGAAGCCGTCGTTCAGCGCCGCGTGATAATCGCGATACTTCTCGATCCCAGCCCGAAGCTGGACGACAATTTCATTCGCGCGTTGCACGTCTTCCGGAGTTCGCTCCCGCATCGCCGTCATGGTCATGTGCTGGCCGTGCGCATCATGATGGCCCGGCGTCATGTCGTGCACCGCGGCCTTCTCATTCGCATGCTCGTCGCTCATGTCCATGCCGGGCATGCCGCCGTGATCGGTGTCCGGCGCTTGAGCAGCGGCCTCCTGCGTGAAAGCCTGCTGTGCGGGCGCGCGATGTGCCGGCAATGCCGCCAGCAAAATAGTGAATACTAAAAACGCGCCAAGAAGCATTCCGGCTTTCGCCACGATTTGAACGGCCGTGCTGCGTGCGTACATCAGAGTTTCTCCTGCACTAAATAATACGGAATCGCTCGGTGGAAGATTTCAGCTAAACGCGGTGTGTTTCGCTGCCCACACTGTACAAACGGACAGGTTCTTCCCTCCTCCGGACTCCGCGCCCTCTGCGATCTGCGGCGAAACTCTTACCTCGCGAGCCCCATGCTAAAATCACCCCGTGAAAAAGCGCACCATTCATCCCGCAAAGCAGCTCACCGGCGGCGTCGAACCTCCCGGCGACAAATCAATCTCCCACCGCTATGCCATGATTGCAGCGCTGGCGGAGGGTGCGAGCGAGCTGAGACATTTTGCCGCCGCCGCCGATTGTCACAGCACCCTCGATTGCATGAAAGCATTGGGCGCCGAGGTGAAGCTCGACAAAGACACGGTGCGTATCACCGGGCACGGCTTGCGCGGACTCAAGGGCACGCGCCGCGCTCTCGACGCCGGAAACTCCGGCACCACTATGCGCCTGCTTGCCGGCATTCTCGCCGGCCAGGAATTTGCGTCGCAATTGACCGGCGACTCCTCGCTGCTAAAGCGCCCGATGAAGCGCGTCGTAGGTCCTCTCCGCCAAATGGGCGCTGACATCCGCGCGCGCGATGACAATTTCGCCCCGATCGAAATTCGCGGCGGCCGCCTGCACGCCATCGATTTCAAGATGCCCATGGCCAGCGCTCAGGTAAAATCCGCAGTGCTGCTCGCGGGATTATTTGCCGAAGGCGAGACCATCGTCACAGAGCCCGCTCGCACCCGCGATCACACCGAGCTGGCTCTCGAGGAATTTGGCGCACGCATCGAAAAAAGCGGCAAGACCATCCGCATCCAGGGACTGGCCGCGGGAAATGGCACCGCTAAATTGCAGTCGCGTTCCTTGGACGTGCCCGGAGACCTCTCCTCAGCGGTTTTTTTCATCGCTGCCGCTTCGCTGCTTCCAGACTCGAACCTGCTGATTCACAACATTGGTCTAAATCCTACGCGCACCGCAATTCTCGATGTGTTCGCCTCCATGGGCGCCTCGCTTCAGATGCTGTCCGTACGCAGCGCCCACGGTGAAATCGTAGGGGACTTGGCGGTGAAAGGCGCATCGCTCAAGGGCGGCGTGATTGAAGGCGATCAAATTCCGCTGGTCATCGACGAATTGCCGATGCTCGCCGCACTCGGCCCGTACACAGAGCAGGGAATCGAGATCCGCGACGCCGCGGAATTGCGCGTCAAAGAAAGCGACCGCATTGCGGCGCTCGCCGCAAACCTGCGCCGCATGGGCGCCACCGTCGAAGAGCGCCCCGACGGCCTGCGCGTCGAAGGCCGCGCAGGAGGAAAACTGCGCGCCGCGGAAATCGAGCCCCATGGCGATCACCGCATCGCGATGGCCTTCGCTGTGGCAGCCCTCGGCGCGAGCGGCGCTACCGTAATCCGCGACGCCGACTGCGCCGCCGTCTCCTATCCAACTTTTTTCGACGATCTCGAGCGCGTCGCCGAAAGATAGAAGAGAGTGACCTTCCCGCCGTCGCGCAGGGGTGCGCACTTGGAAATCTTGTCCCTAACCTCCGGCCTGCCCGTGTTTCTCAACGCTTAGAATAGAGGGAATAAGTCAGGTTTGTGGTCCAGGAGGTCAGCCTCTTTGTGCGCCCAGACTGCATACTCCGTGTCCTACTTCGCCTCCGATGGTTTCTGGTTTATGTTGGTGGCGTTGGGTGGCGCCGTCGGCGGGGTCGTTTTGTTTTTTCAGGGATTCCGCATGCTGCAGTACAAGCGGCTCATCCTAAACACTCCCTTTTCAAAGATTCGTAGCGCTTCAATAGGCTTGGTGGAAGTGAGCGGGATGCCCACAGGACCGCAGACAATCTCCGCGGCCATTACCGGCGACGCTTGTTACTACTATCGGGTGAAGGCTTGGCAATGGGTGGAGTCAGGAAACGACCACAAATGGGAGCAGGTGTTGGACGAGAGCTTGTCCGTTCCTTTTTTTCTCGACGACAGCACCGGAAAAGTGTTGATCGATCCGCAAGGCGCCGAGCTCGACGTGCATCGCAACTTTACGGATGAAATGCAGACATCGCGCTTTGGCAAAGGCACCATCATTCCCGAAAACATCCGGAAATTCGTGGCCCTGCGCGGGCTGCTCTCCGGCGACAAAATACGATTGGAAGAGCGAATCATAAAGCCCGGGTATCCTCTCTTTGTCTACGGCACTCTGGGCGAGAATCCTGGCCAGACGTCTTGGACACCGACGCCGCACGCAACCAGCACGCACGTTTCCTTGGGCTCCGGCTTCAGCCGCTCGCTTAACTTCAAATTTAACTTCGGAGAGCCCGGATCTGGCGTCGCGATGAAGGCGATGGAGGAAATGCTCACTCGAATGCCAGGGGAGAAGAATGTGCGCATCGAAGCAAGGACCGCTTCGACGGGTGCACCGATTGGCCTGCCCGATGGCGTAGTCGAGCAGCTGAATCAAACCGGAGCGCCTCTCCCTGTGTCTGTGCTACCCCAGTCCTCGCAGATGGCTTCCGACGCGGGCGGCCTCGCGAGTTCAAGCGGCATCGCACTGGCCACGCAGATCGCGCCAGATGCGCCCGGCGCGGTTCCTGCGGCTAGCGCGGAAAAACAAAGCAGTTCGCGAGGCACGCCAGACGCGAGCAGTTTCGACCTGCATCCTCGCGTGGCCATCGGCAAGGGAGAACGCGGCGACCCCTTCACGATTTCCTCGCAAAGCCAGCGCGAGGTCGTGCAAGCGCTGGCCTGGAAGTCCATGCTCTACATCTGGGGCAGCCCAGTCTTCACGTTAGCGTGCATCTATTTTCTGCTGGTCTATTTGGGATGGTTGTAGGAGCGCACAGGAGCCGGCATGGGTGTGATCCCTCTTTTCGTACTGGCGTTCGTAGCGGCAGGGCTGCTGATTTATCTTGGAACGCTGTACAACGGCCTCGTCGCGCTGCGCAACGACATCGACAAAGCCTGGGCCAACATCGACGTTCTGCTCAAGCAGCGGCACGATGAACTACCTCGCTTGGCGGATGTTTGCAAGGGCTACATGCAATACGAGCGCGACACTCTGCAGCAGTTGACCGAGGCCAGGGCCAAATACGCAGCCGCCATCACCGTAAACCAGAAAGCACAGATCAGCAGCACTCTGAGCGCCTCTGTTCAGCGCCTCTTCGCCACCGCCGAGAATTATCCTGATCTAAAGGCCAACGCGACTTTCCTTGAGCTCCAGGAGCGTATAACCGGCCTCGAGAATCAAATCGCCGACCGCCGCGAGTTCTACAACGACGCCATCAACCTGTTTAACACACGCATTCGGCAGATGCCTGATGCCCTCCTGGCCGGCATGGCCGGGTTTAAGGCACGCCAGATGTTTCAGGTAACCGCTTCAGAAAAAGCGTACGTGGCGGTCGGGATGAACCCAGTGACACGCTGAATAGGAGTCGACTCAATCGGCAAAGCTGACTGTCAGCGAGACGGCCCGAAGTAGCGGTAATGGCCGGTGATCCTCCAGTTAAACAAGACATCTTCCATCTGTGGGCCCCGCCCTATGTTGTGGACAATCAAGTAGCGTCCCGTTCGCGCCGATTTGCGATCCACTACAATGCCGATGTGGGGTACGTTTCCGCCAAGATCCCAAGTTACTAGTTCCCCAGGAGAGTAGTCCTCGCTGCGCTTACTGACCGGAAGCTGTTCTCCTTTACGCTTGAAGAAAGCCATCAAATTGGGGACGCGACGGTGGTCGATATTCGTGTCCGTGTGCGCAAGAAGCCATCGCCGTTGATTCGGGTAGGCCGAGAAATTGTGCAGCATATCCTCGTGAACTTCTTTTTGC
>Ga0307479_10003686_pt1 | contig 13980 bp, 12 predicted proteins | sample atmos_gasesECM4C_FD_203743 | JGI IMG/M metagenome (GOLD analysis project Ga0307479, IMG submission 203743) | Hardwood forest soil microbial communities from Morgan-Monroe State Forest, Indiana, United States - atmos_gasesECM4C_515 | ecosystem: Environmental > Terrestrial > Soil > Temperate...
GGCCACGATCCGCGCCTCCCCGCCGGCCTCGCGCAACAACGTTCGCGCCTGCTGAATATCAGCGGCATCACGCGCGAAGGAAACCGCCATGTAGTCGATGCCCTCCTGCGCGACGAACTTGATGTCATCGCGATCCTTGTCGGAGATGGCCGGCGCCGAAATGCCGCCACCCTGGCGATTCAGACCCTTGCGGTCCGACAACTCACCGCCGACCCGGACGCGGGTCTCGATCCGGGTCCCGTTTACACGCTCGACATCCAGAACGATCAGCCCGTCTGCCAGCAACAGCGTGTCGCCCGCTACGACGTCCTTTGTCAGATCCTTATAAGCAACACCGACGACTTCAGGAGTACCCGCCTTGGAGTCCAGGGCCGTGTCCAGGGCGAACGCCTGCCCCTCCTCCAGCAGTACCTTGCCGGTGCGGAATCCCTCGATGCGGATCTTCGGCCCGCCGAGGTCGAGCAGCACGCCCACACACTTGTCGGCAACTTTGGCGGCCTCGCGAACCAGCGCGAGGCGCCGCCGCCGATCCTCAACAGTGCCGTGCGAGGCGTTGAGGCGGACGACGTCGAGCCCCGCTCGCATCATCTCCGTCAATACGGAAAGGTCATCAGTCGCCGGCCCAACGGTGGCGACAATCTTCGTGCGTCTTAACACATGTATCCCTGCATTGAATGTCAGAAAGAGGCGGCGTCCCCCGAAACCGCCCGGACTAAACTTTTGCCCGCTCCTCCAGCACCGCCACGGCCGGCAGCGTCTTGCCCTCGACGAACTCGAGGAAGGCACCGCCGCCGGTGGAGATGTAGGAAATCCCATCTTCGATGTTGTATTTCTCGATGGCCGCCAGGGTGTCACCACCGCCGGCGAGCGAAAACGCCTTGCTGCGCGCGATGGCGTGGGCAATGGCGCGCGTGCCTTCGCCGAACTGCTCGAATTCGAACACACCGACCGGGCCGTTCCAGACGATCGTGCCGGCAGACTGCACCAGCTCGCTGAAACGGTCGGCGGTGTCCGGACCGATATCGAGGATCATCTCGTCGTTGCGCACGTCGTGAACGGTGCGCACATCCGCATGAGCAGTCGCCGCGAATTCCTTCGCCACGACCACATCCGTCGGGAGCGGGATTTCGGTGCCGCGCGCCTTGGCCTTTGCCATCAATCGACGCGCCACATCCAGCATCTCGGACTCATGCAACGACTTGCCGACGCCCACGCCCGTGGCTGCAAGGAAGGTGTTGGCAATGCCGCCGCCGACAATCAGATTGTCCACCTTCTCGAGCAGCGACTCGAGCACGGTGAGCTTGGTCGATACTTTCGAGCCCCCGACAATGGCGACGAGCGGCCGTGCGGGCTTGTGCAGCGCCGTCTCCAACGCCTCGAGCTCGCCTACGAGCAGCGGTCCCGCGCAGGCGACCTTGGCAAACCGAGCCACCCCGTGCGTACTGGCTTCCGCACGGTGCGCAGTGCCGAAAGCGTCCATGACGAACACATCGCACAACTCGGCCATGCGCCGCGCGAGCTTCTCGTCGTCTTTCTTTTCGCCTTTGTTAAAGCGAACGTTCTCACACAACACCGCGCTGCCAGGCTGGCAGTCCACGCCATCGAGCCAGTCCTTGCGCAGGGGCACAGGCTTACCGAGGAGCTCCGACAGCCGTACAGCCACCGGCGCAAGTGACAAAGACTCGTCGTACTTGCCCTCCTCGGGCCGTCCGAGGTGGGAGAGGATGAACACCTTTGCGTTCTGATCGAGCGCGTAGCGAATCGTCGGGATAGCCGCACGGATGCGCGCATCGCTCGTCACTACCCCGCTCTGCACCGGCACATTGAGATCCTCCCTGATGAGGACCCGCTTGTTGCGCAGGTCCGTGTCCGTCAGGCGCACAACCTTCATGATGCTTTTGACCACGCCACCACGCTGTCGATCATCCGGTTTGAGAAGCCCCACTCATTGTCGTACCAGGAACAAACCTTCACGAGGTTGCCGTCGACGACCTTCGTAAGTGTCGAGTCGAACACCGACGAATGCGAGTCGTGGTTGAAGTCGACCGAGACCAGCGGCGCATCGTTGTAGGCGAGAATCCCTTTCCACGCGTCAGTAGCGGCGGCTTCCTTGAGAACCTTGTTAACCTCTTCCACGGAGGTTGGACGCTTCGCCGTGAAAGTCAGATCGACGAGCGAGACGTTAATCGTCGGCACGCGCACCGCAAACCCATCCAGCTTGCCCTTGAGCTCGGGGAGCACGAGACCCACCGCAGCAGCAGCGCCTGTCTTCGCCGGGATCTGCGACATCGTGGCCGATCGCGCGCGCCGCAAGTCGGAGTGGTACACGTCAGTCAGCACCTGGTCGTTCGTGTACGAATGAATGGTCGTCATGATGCCGGCGACGATTCCAATTTTCTCGTGCAGCACCTTGGCCATCGGCGCGAGGCAATTCGTCGTGCACGATGCGTTCGAAACGACCGTGTGGTCCTTCTTCAACACGTTGTGATTGACGCCGTACACAATCGTGGCGTCGACGTCCTCTCCACCGGGCGCCGAAATCATCACTTTCTTCGCGCCGCCCTTCAGGTGCGCGCCGGCCTTCGCCTTGGAAGTGAACAACCCGGTGCACTCCAGCACGAACTCGACGCCGAGGTCGCCCCACGGCAGCTTCGCTGGATCGCGCTCGGCGAGAACGCGGATGCGATCGCCGTTGACGACCATCGAGTCCCCGTCGACCGTCACCTCTCCGGGAAACTTGCCGTGCACCGTGTCGTAACGGGTGAGGTGTGCATTGGTCTTCGCGTCGCCCAGGTCGTTGAGCGCAACGATCTGCACCTGCGAATTGCGCTTGGATTCGTAAAGCGCTCGCAGGATGTTGCGACCAATGCGACCGTAACCGTTGATCCCCACCTTTATAGCCATGCCCTCATTCCTTTTCGCTAAAGTGCTGTTGCGGTTTCTAGTTCTGCGGCTTGATGACTTCACGTATCTGCCGCCCCACATTATCGGCTGTGAAGCCGAAGTGTGGAAACAGATCCGCGGCCTTGCCGGAGGCGCCGAACCGGTCGATGCCGAGGACCCGGCCGTCCGATCCGACATATTTCCACCAGCCGAGAGTCGCACCCGCCTCGACGGCCACGCGAGCCCTCACGGCCTTCGGCAGAACACTTTCGCGATACGCCTCGTCCTGGGCATCGAAGACCCCGGTGCAGGGCATGGAAACCAGGCGGACGCGCAACCCGTCAGCGTTGGCAGCCTTGACCGCGTCCGCGCAAATGCCGACCTCGGACCCCGTCGCGATCACTACGCACTGCGGGGTCCCTTCGCACGGGATCAGGACATAACCGCCACGCGCAACATCGGACTTTTGCTGCGGCGTACGCTGCTGCTGAGGCAGTGCCTGTCGCGTCAGGACGAGCAGCGACGGCCCCTTGTGCTCGATCGCCGAAACCCAGGCCACGGCCGTCTCGACCCCATCGCACGGTCGCCATAGCGTCATATGCGGTATAGCGCGCAGGCTGGTGAGGTGCTCGATCGGTTGGTGGGTCGGACCATCCTCGCCCAGCCCGATCGAGTCGTGGGTATAGACCAGGATCGAATGCACGCCCATCAGGCACGCCAGCCGTACTGCGTTGCGGGCGTAGTCCGAGAAAACCAGGAATGTCCCGCCGTACGGAACGAACCCGCTGTGAAGCGCCACTCCATTCAGCGCCGCGGTCATCCCGAACTCGCGCACACCGTAGTGCATGTAGTTCCCCGCGAAGCTCTCGGGGGTGACGGTCACCGCGCCCTTGAATTGCGTGTTGTTCGAGGGGGTCAGATCGGCCGATCCGCCGAAGAATTCCGGCATGCCGGGAGCCAGGAGATCGAGCACGGCCTGTGAGGATTGCCGGGTCGCCTGCGGCTTGGATTGGCTCCCGAGAGCTTCCACCACCTGCGTTGCACCCTCGGTCCAGTTCCTGGGCAGCTCCCGCGCCGTGCGCCGCTCGAACTCACGCGCAAGGTCCGGAAACTCCTTCTGGTAGCCGGCAAACAGATCCTTCCAGGCCTGCTCAGCGGCTTCACCCTTCTTGTGGTGATCCCATTGCGCCTTGAGCTCATCCGGAATGACAAACGGCTCGTAGGGCCAGTTGAGCACCTGGCGCGCCCTGGCCACTTCGTCCGCACCCAGCGCCTCGCCGTGAGCGGATTTCGTACCCTGCTTGGTGGGAGCGCCGTAGCCGATGATGGTCTTGCAAATGATCAGCGACGGACGGGAGGTTTCCGCCTGCGCCGACTTGATCGCGGCCGCAATGGCCTCGTGATTGTAGCCATCCACGTTCGGAATGACGTGCCAGTGATAGCCCTCGAAGCGCTTCGCGGTATCGTCCCTGAACCACCCATCAACCTTGCCGTCAATGGAAATGCCATTGTCGTCGTAGAACGCGATCAGCTTGCCCAGCCCGAACGTTCCCGCCATGGAGCACGCTTCGTGCGATATGCCTTCCATCATGCAGCCGTCGCCCGCGAACACGTACGTGTAATGATCAACAATGTTGAATCCGGGCCTGTTGAATTGCGCGGCGAGCATCTTTTGCGCGAGCGCCATGCCTACGGCGGTGGCAAGTCCCTGGCCGAGCGGGCCGGTGGTCGTTTCGATGCCGATCCGCAGCTCGTGTTCCGGGTGGCCGGCGCAGCGTGAGCCCAACTGCCGGAAGTTCTTGATCTCATCCAGGCCCAGCGGGTAGCCCGTCAGGTACAGAAGCGAATACAGCAGCATCGAGGCATGGCCGTTGGACAGTACGAACCGGTCGCGGTCCGCCCATTCGGGGTGACCTGGATTGTGCTTGAGGAAATCGCCCCACAGGACCTGGGCAATATCCGCCATGCCCATCGGGGCGCCAGGATGTCCGGAATTTGCGCGCTGGACCGCGTCCATGGAGAGCGCACGAATGCAATTGGCAAGCTCGCGTCGTGTGGTCATTTGGTTTCTTCAATGCGAAAAAAGCGGGTGGGTATCGATCGTTGGCCAAAAGACACCGCGGCCCCATTGGGCCAAGCGTCTTCGGACCGACATTCGGGATTCGATCGCAGTTTGCCATAGTAGGGCCGTCGGACCCCAGCTTGTGCGGGCACGCGGCGGCGCGCCAAGCGGCCCCCGCGGACGAAGCGCGCTCTCGGCAACCCTGTCTGGCAAGACCGACATGCGCGAATGCACACGCGACGTTGGGCTTGATGTGTAGGCGTTTGGCTTCACAATTTCTGGCGTCGACACGGTACTGCGTCATGTTCGCGGACATGTCCCGCGGCGCCTTGACCCAGTTCACTGCAGAGCCCCAGGCACCCTCTGTTACGCTTTGATTGCACGCTGGCCATGGCTCCACAGGAACCCTCCCGGCAATGCGACAGTCACTGAAGAGGATCCGGCTGGCGATGTCAAAATCATGAGCGTTCTGCGCCTCATCCAATTCACCGACCCGCACCTCTATGGGAGCGAGGCGGAAACACTGCGCGGGATCGCAACTCTGCCCGCGCTCAAGGCTGCGCTTGCCGACGCGCACCAGTCTTCTGCATGGCCGCCGGATGTTGTACTCGTCACCGGCGATCTCGTGCAGGACGACCCAGGCGGATATGCGCACATTCGTCGCGTGTTTGGGTCCCTCGGCATGCCCGTCCTATGCATACCTGGGAATCATGACGATCCTGCGGTCATGCGCCGGGAACTTCGCGCAGACCCGTTCACTGTAGGCGGCTTCCGCGACTTCGGTACCTGGCGGATCGTGCTTCTCGACAGCTGCCTTCCGGGTTCCGCGAGCGGCCGCCTCAGCGACAGTACTTTCGCGCAACTCGATCACGCGTTGAGAACTGCGGACGGGCGTCACTGCCTGGTGACCCTGCATCATCATCCGGTCGCGATGTCGAGCCGCTGGTTGGATCGAGTAGGATTGGACAACGCAGAAGAATTTTGGAGCGTCATCGACCGGCATCGTAACGTCCGGGCGGTCCTATGGGGCCATGTGCACCAGTCTTACGAAGGACTGCGCAAAGATGTGCGCTTGCTTGCGACACCATCGACATGCGCACAGTTTGTGCCGCATGCTGACGAGTTTGCCGTGGACCGGCGTCCGCCTGCCTACCGCACTCTCGAGCTGCAATCGGACGGCTCGTTCCTTACGGAGGTTGTGTGGGTCGAAAAACGCGTCGCTGGCTCCTCGCACTCGGTCTGCTCGGCAGCCTAACTGCGCACGCCGGGAGCCCGGTATGGGCTATCCACGGTGATCACAATACCGTCTATCTCGCTGGCTCCGTCCACCTGCTGAAGGCTAACGACTCACATCTCCCGGCCGCATTCGATCACGCCTACGGCGGCTCGAAAGCGCTGGTGATGGAGCTCGACATCAGCAAGGTTGACCAGATGGAGATGGCCGGCTGGATGATGGAGCACGGCATGCTCAAGGAAGGGACCACTCTGCGCGCAACCATCGGCGAAGATCGTTACCGCCGCGTCAGCGCAGAAGCAGAGCGGTTGGGTGTCCCCATGGAGGCAGCAGACATGCTGCAGCCATGGGCCCTCGGCCTGCAGTTGCTCGAGCTGCAGTACATGAAGCTGGGTTTCGATCCCCAGCAGGGTGTGGAGCAACAGCTGCAGCATCGCGCCCAAACCGACGGCAAGCCCATCAGCGGACTCGAAACGATGGACGAGCAGCTGGGCGTACTGCAAGGCATGTCATACCCTGACCAGGCCCGCTTCCTCGACATGGTCGTCACAGAGATGCACGACGTCGAAAGCGAGACCCAATCCGTCGTAACGGCGTGGCGTACCGGGGATTCGGCGAAACTCGCCGCGCTTCTGAGCGATGAGTACAAATCGTTTCCCGCACTGTATCGCCTGCTCGTGACTGATCGGAACAAGAGGTGGGTACCGCAGATCGAGAAGCTCCTGCATGGCAACCAGGACTACTTCGTCGTGGTCGGCGCGCTGCACCTCGTGGGCGACGGCGGACTGCTCGATCTCATGCGCCGCGACGGGTACAAAGCCGAGTCGGTGAATTAGGGGGGGGCGCCTAGCCCGGCCCGCGTAGGGGGGGCGCCTAGCCCGGCCTGCGTAGGCCCGGCCCGCGTCGAGGCTCGCCCAGACGTCCGCTTGCTCTTGCCTACGGCGCCAACCCCTTGCTGAGCATGTACAGCCCGAGGTATTTGCGACGCACGTAATTGGCTTCCACCAGCGCGAACACCAACCCTCGCCACCCATCGAGGAACCCGAGCCGAATGAAGTACCCCCGCAGAAACCGCCACTGCGGATTCACTAACACTTTCAGCAACCCGCACCGCTTACCGCGTGCATACAAAGCGTGCGCCATCAGATCGGCATAGCGGTCCATTCGCTTGTGATGGTCGGTCAGGCTCCGATAGGAGAAGTGCTCGAGGTGCCCGCGCAGCCGGCCCACGCCCCCGCTCACCCGCGTGTTCTCGTGGATCTCATCGCCAATCCACCCACCCCGGCGGCGGTCAAATAGCCGTATCAGGCGATCTGGGTAGGCGTTGCCATGGCGAAGGAATCGCCCGAAGTAGTCGGTGATCCGCGGCACCGACCAGCCGGCGCAGTCCGCGAATCCGCGGGCGCGCAGCGCCTCGATCTCACTGCGCAACTCAGGGGTAACCCGCTCATCGGCGTCCAGGCAGAGCACCCAGTCGCTGCCCGCAGTATCTACCGCGAATTGCTTCTGAGAGCGATACCCAGGCCAATCGCGCTCGATGACGCGGGCGCCCAGCGAGCCGGCGATAGCGCGGGTGGCATCGGTCGAATGCGAATCAACGACCACGACCTCATCGCAAAAACTTACCGAGCGCAGGCAGGCTTCGATCCGGTCCGCCTCGTTGTAAGTGATAATGCACGCGGACAGTCGACTTTGATCCGTCGTCACCCAGAGCACCTCGCCGTTCCCGTCAGCGTCAATGGCCTAGAATACCGTCTAATGAGTTCTGTGTTGTTCTTCGACCCGTCCTGCCAGCGGCCGTACGACACTCGTACATTGCGCCAGCAGGCCACCGGCGGAACTGAGGCCAGTGTGACCCGCATTGCGGACGCACTCGGCGCGTTCGTCATGCAGCACAACCGAACCGAGTCCTACGGCTCGTATCTTCCACCTGGCAAAGTCGCTGGTATCGAGCACGTCGTCCTGAATCGCGACTCGCGAGCACTCCCACGAGTTCGCGAGCTGTATCCCAACGCAAAGGTGTACCTATGGGTGCACGATCAGCTGAATCCGGGCTCGAAGCGGGGCCGCCGACTGGCATCGACCGCGCAGCATCTTCGTGAACTGGCGGTCACCGTCGTCTGCGTCTCGGACACACAGCGCCGCGGTGTCGAGGCAACCCTGCGAAAAATCGGCGTTGACGACCGCGTGCGGGCGCTGACCATCTACAACCCTGTCGCCGACGAACTGGTGCCCGATGGCTCAGGATTCGACGAGCGCAAGCTGGTCTTCTTCTCGTCGCCCAACAAAGGACTGGCCTTCAGTCTCGATGCCTTTCGCGCGCTGCGCAGGCGGATGCCCGATCTTCGATTACAAGTGGGCAACCCAGGCTACAAGATCCGCAAATCGGCGGTTGTCGAGGGCGTCGAGTATCTGGGTCCGCAGCCCCAGGAGCGCATTCACAAGGAAGTACGCTCGGCGCTGTGCACGTTCTTTCCGAACTTCGTGCTGCCCGAAACATTCGGCCTGGTGTTTGCCGAATCCAAGGCCGTGGGCACGCCGATCCTCACCTGCGACGCCGGCGCAGCGGCCGAGATAGTCGGCGACCCGCGGCAGGTACTGCCCGTCACGTTCGCTCAGAAGGCGTACGAGACGACATTCCACAGCCTGTCTCCAAGCTGGCGAGGCGGACCTGCAAGACTCGCCGACAGCTTGGGGCTGTTCGATGCTTACATCGAGCGTATCCGCGCGTGGCGCGCCGGAGCGCGACCGCCTGCCGCTCCTGATCCTCGCTTCCACCTCACGGTGGTTGCGAATCGGTGGCGCGAGATGTTGGGGATCCAGTGAAGCTGTTGTTGGTCGTCCGCTGCTCCGCGGTGAGAAGCCCCAGGCGCTCGAGACGCGCTTCGATCGCCCGCAGCGTGCGCCCGTGCTTTGCGGCGATGTCCGACAGCGCGTCGCCAGCCTGGAACGCAGTTACGAGCCCTCGCTCCTCATCGGCCGACCAGGGCCGCCCGACATTGTCCGGCAGCTGTGCGCGGCGCTGTGCACGCGCCGAAACCTGTTCGAGTGCCGTGACGCCAGCCAGTAGCGCGCGCAACACATCCGCTCGCTGCAGCACCGTCCCGGCCTCCAGCTCCACGCCCGTCGTCGGATCCACTCCCTCAACGAGAGCTTGAAGTATCTTCCGTGCCCGTTGTTCTTGCATGACCAAACCATCCATGGTTATTGACTGCAGTGCCATTGTCAGGGCAGCACGGCCCGGCGCGATAGCCCAACAGCCTGCGTGTTTGCGGCATTATTGTTTACGGCTCCGGGGCCTGCGGCCCCGAGGTTTACTGCTTCGGAGCCTACGGCCCCGGGTTTCATGGCTCTGGAGACGCCGCTGATGCGCGCATTCGTATTGTTCTTCGGATTGATGCTCGCCGCGCTGGGCTCGATCGCTGTGTTCACCTACCCAGCGTGGCTGCTGTTGCACCCCCACTTCGACTTCCCATTTCATCGCATCGGCGAGCGCATCGGGATGCTCGCCCTGGTGATCAGCTTCATCCTGGTCGCACGCCGAGTCGGGCTCTCGGACAAGCAGAGCCTCGGCTACGGACTACGCCGCCCTCTTTTCATCCGCGAGATGTTGATCGGGCTCGCCCTCGGGGTAGTCGGGATGCTGATGATCGTGGCCATCATGACGGCGCTCGGGCTGCTGGACTGGACCGAAGCGTCGACCATCACCGCCGGCAGACTCGCAAAAGTTTTATTCAGTAGCCTCCTCAGCGGCCTGGCTGTCGGCTTCATCGAAGAAACCATGCTGCGGGGCGTAATGTTCACAGCCATCGCCCGGGAATCCGGCACGCGTACGGCAATCATACTGACTTCCGTCATTTACTCAGCGGTTCACTTTCTAGCCAAATATCACATAGCGGCGGACCAGGTGACCGCACACAGCGGCATCGATCTGCTGGCCGGATTTCTGCACTGGTTCTCAACGCCTCTGGCAATAGCCGACGCGTTTCTTTGCCTGTTCGCTGTGGGATGGGTGCTGGCAATCATTCGAGCGCGGACCGGTAACATCGCGGCGTGTATCGGCCTGCACGCCGGCTGGGTCTGGGTCATGCTCTTCACACACGAGTGGACGAAGCCCGTGCGCGGCCAGTCCCTGAGCTTCCTGTTGAGTCAGTTCGACGGCTTTATCGGCTGGTTGGTACTGGCCTGGACGATTTTGACGGGCGCGGTGCTCATTCGCTTCTACGCCAGGCGCGGCTGGGCGCCCCGGCTGGGCGCCCCGGGCTAGGCGGCCCCGGCTACGCGCTCCGGGCTGGGCGCCCCCGGCTACGCGCCCCGACCTAGGCGGCCCCGGCTAGGCGCCCCCGTCAATCCCGCTCATCTTCAGCCTTGCGGATGAGGGGGTTCAGCCTGGCCAGGCGCGCGATGGGATCGTCGAGCTCCAGGCAATATTGTTTCTCCGAGAGCGCAATCGGCAGGATCTCGGCCAGCCGGCAACCCACCCACGCGGCATCCGAGAAATGCTTGGGCACGTTGCAGTACAGCTCGCCGAGCTCCGGCAGCACCTTGCGCAGCAACTCCCCAAGGTGGTGATACTCGCCGGGAAGATCGGTGGGCTCCTCGGGAGCGGCAAGCTCGATCTCACCGACGTGCAGCCCGTCATCCTGCTGCCAGTGCTTCGAAACGGAGAACCTGCGCTCGCCGATGCAGGTGATTCCCAGTAAGCCGTCCGGCAGGGCGTTGAAATCGACGATCCGTGCCGTGGTGCCTACCACGCTCAACTCGCCGGCCCCAGTGGCCCCCACTTCCGACCCAGCCCGAATCAGCAAGACACCGAACGGACAATGCGTACGCATGCAATGCCGCACCATGTCAACGTAACGCGGCTCGAAGATCCGCAGCGGCAGCGGCCCGCCCGGAAACAACACTGTATTGAGCGGAAAGAGGGGGGTCACGGGCCTACTTCTTACGTCAATTCTTACGTTCCAATTCCGTGAGCAGCTTCCCGTGCAGTCCGCCGAACCCGCCGTTGCTCATGATCAACACGTGATCGCCTGGCTTTGCAGACTTTGCAAGCTCAGCAGCCAGGGCGCCAATATCCCGGCTCGCATGCCCGCGCTTGCCCAAAGAGGCAACGATGGGCCCCGCATCCCAACCCAGGTCAGGCGGAGTGAAGAGCCACACCTCATCCGCTCCCAGGAGCGAGGGGCCAAGCGTGCTCTGATGGACTCCCATTTTCATGGTATTGGACCGCGGCTCCAACACCGCGATGATCCGGGCGCTTCCGACACGCCGACGCAGCCCATCGACGGTCGTCGCGATTGCCGTCGGATGATGCGCGAAATCATCATACACCCGAATACCATTCACTTCGCCCCGCAATTGCATCCGCCGGGCAATGCCCTTGAACGATCCCAGGGCCTGGATTGCGTGCTCGACTGTGACCCCCGCATGGCGAGCTGCAGCAATAGCCGCCAACGCATTCTCCATGTTGTGGGCACCAAACAGCTGCCATCGGACGATCCCCCGCGGCTGCCCGCCCTCGAGCACTTCAAACTGGGAGAAGTCTTCTATGCCGCCCTTCGAGCGGACATCCACGGCGCCCGTTGGGCGCGCGGTCCACAATGCGTCCGGCGCCCCAACCTCAGAGCGCGCAAAGCCTTCACAGGGTGTCCAACACCCCATCGCGAGAGTCTGCTCCAGCCGCGCGTCAGAGGCATTCCAGACAATCCGCCCGCTGCCAGGAACGATCCGCACCAGGTGGTGAAACTGGCGCTGGATCGACTCAACGTCCGGATAGATATCCGCGTGGTCATATTCGAGGTTATTGAGGATCACGGTGCGCGGCCGGTAATGCACGAACTTCGCGCGCTTGTCGAAAAACGCCGTGTCGTACTCATCGGCTTCGATCACGAAGAACGGCTCGCTGCCCAGCCGCGCACTGGTGTCGAAGTTGGCAGGTACACCGCCGATGAGGAATCCGGGCGACAGGCCCGCGTCTTCCAGAATCCACGCGAGCAGAGATGACGTGGTCGTCTTGCCGTGTGTGCCCGCGACGGCCAGAACCCAGCGGTCCTTCAGAACCTCGCGGGACAACCACTCGGGACCGGAGGCGTAGGGAATGCCCATTTCCAGGAGGGCTTCGATAACCGGTTGACCCCGTGTCATCACATTGCCGACCACCACGACATCGGGAGCCGGCTCGAGTTGTGAGGCCTCGAAGCCCTGAATCACATCGATGCCCATCGCTTCGAGCTGCGTGCTCATCGGCGGATAGACGTTGCGATCCGAGCCGGTCACCCGATGACCGGCTGCCCGGGCGATGGCGGCAATGCCGCCCATGAATGTGCCGCAGATTCCGAGTATGTGAACGTGCATTGCTTGCAGCTTAAGGGGTTGTGATTGGGAACAAGGCCAGCACCAGCAGATTGCCCGCCAGCGTCTGCAGTATCACGAGCGCAACGCTCGGGGGCATGGACCACTCGAGAGCTGCCTTCACGATATGGCTGTTGGCCGCAATGATCCAGATGAGCAACGCAAGGCTCAACAAGGTCGCGGGAAACTGCCAGACGGAGTCCTGATCGAAACGGCGTGTCAACCAGACCGCAGCGACCAACAAGGGAGAGAGAACCGCCTGAAATCCGTATACCGCGGTGGTCGTCTGCAGAAAGCGCTCGGGCCGCCGTACGAGATTGAGCAGCAGCGCGTACCAGGCGAACATGAAGACTACATCGACGCAAAGGTGCGCAACCCACGGCCCGGGGAATGGCGGAAGTACAGCCTGCACAACGAAATTGACAAGGAAGTAGCCCCCCACTGTCAATGTGAGCAGCAAAGGAGATGCGGGTACGTCCTGGGGACCTCGGCGCAGCATCGCAATCTGGGTAAAGAGCCGGATCAGCTGCCCCATCTGGGCTCCTTCATGGCTTTTTATACCGGCATTCGACTCGCATAATGTGCATCATCGGATTGTACAGCCAATGGGTCAGCTCATAATGGGCCAGCCCGATGTGCCGTCCCACCAGGCCAAGATCCAGAGCCGTTGCAAACGATAATTACGACATCCCCCGCGCTGATTGATCTCGTCGCGAGCCTTGAATCGTGCGAGCACATAGGTCTCGATACCGAGTTTTTGCGAGAGCGTACCTATCGCGCCGAACTATGCCTCCTGCAGTTGTCGTCACATAGCGACGCCGTGTGCGTTGATCCTCTCGCCATTGCGGATCTCACACCGCTCGCGCGAGTGCTTACGGCGCCGGGTATTACGAAGGTCATGCATGCGTCGCGCCAGGACGTCGAGGTACTGTTTCCGATTGCGGGCCTCGTACGGCCTGTATTTGATACACAGATCGCCGCTGCTCTAACAGGACTACCTGCACAGATAGGCTACGGCGAGCTGGTGCGCCGGCTGCTGGGAAAAGAACTTGCAAAGTCGCACACGCGGACCGACTGGTCGCGGCGGCCACTCTCACCAGAGCAGATCGAGTACGCACTGGACGACGTGCGGTATCTCCTGCCCCTGAAGGCGCATCTCGAAGAACAGCTCGAGCGTAGCGGACGGCTGGAGTGGCTCACCGAGGAGCTGCACGAATTAGAGGACACTCGCAACATTGCGACAGATCCCGCGGACGCGTGGCTACGAATCAAGGGCCTGCGTTCGCTTGATCCTGCGCGCGAGCGGCTTGCGCGGTCGCTTGCTGCGTGGCGTGAGCGCCGCGCTATCGAGCGTAACCGTCCCCGAGGCTGGATTTTGGATGACGCAGCGCTCCGCGACATCGTCCTGCAGGTGCCCCGCTCCGTCGAAGCACTTGCCACAATTCCG
>Ga0307479_10003687_pt1 | contig 13979 bp, 11 predicted proteins | sample atmos_gasesECM4C_FD_203743 | JGI IMG/M metagenome (GOLD analysis project Ga0307479, IMG submission 203743) | Hardwood forest soil microbial communities from Morgan-Monroe State Forest, Indiana, United States - atmos_gasesECM4C_515 | ecosystem: Environmental > Terrestrial > Soil > Temperate...
GCGGCCCATGAATCCTTCGAGCTGCGTCAGGACTTCGGTGACGTCCGCGGAAATTTCAGCGAGCGAGCGCGAAAGAATATTGAAATCGTCGTAACGGTCCATCTCCAGCTCGCTGAATTCGAGCAGATCGTTCGAAGTCGAGGGCAGCGCGCTGACGTGTCCGCGGAATGTGTCCATCTGCGGAGGATGGCTGCCGGGCACCAGCGATTTGTGGAGGCGGTTGAATTCGTGCTTTTCCTGGAAGTCTGAAATCTTATTGGCAAGCCGCGCCTTCGAGAAAGTCAGGATCTCCACGAGCTTCGCCAGCTCGGAAAGCCGGCCAACCATCCGAGTGCGGTTGATCACCAGCTCACCCACGGCATTCATCATGCGGTCGAGCCGCTCGAGCGAAATGCGCACGGACTTCGCCTGTGGCAATGTCGGCGCTGCTGCCGCACGCGGAGCGGCCTGACTCTGTGATGGTTCGGCCTCGTTGGCGGGGGCGCCGCTCGCCGAGTCACCCTCGTTCTGCTCTTGCAGCGCCTCGTCCGGAACAAGTTCCGCGATCCGCGCGAGCAAGGGATCGACAGCCGCGGCCATCTGCGCTTCATCCGCCCATTGCCGATGCAGGAATTTTTTCTGGATGTCCACGGACTCGAGGCACAGATCCACAATTTCGGCGCTGGGCTGAAGCGCGCCGTCGCGCAACTGGCCGATCAAATCCTCCACGCGATGTGCCACAGCCGAAAGCCGGTGCAAGCCCACTTGCGCGGCAGATCCTTTCACCGTGTGCATCGATCGGAAGAGCCTGTGAATGTCTTCCGCATTGGGATTTGTTTCGAGCGCGAGCAGGCATTCAGTTACGGCCTGAAGATGCTCCTCGGCTTCCGGGACGAAGAATTCAAGGACTTCGCTGGGTACTTCAGCGTCCTGCGGCAGTTGACGCGCGAACGATGGCGCCGGAAACACCTCGGGGATGGGCTCGCCATAGCCCGCATCCGCAGCGATCGCTTCGCCTGCTGTTTCGGTCGCTGGAGCCGGAGGCGGGAATGCAAAAGCATAGCGTTGCTTGAATGCAACGATGTCGTCCGAGGTTTCGATGCCGCTGGAGCTGACCTGCAGGAGATCGAACTCAAGCACCGCGATTGCATCGGAGATGAATTCCGTCAGCGGGCCGTGCATTTCCGGCGTGAGCGCCGCGTTCATGGCGTAATGAAAAATGTGCGCCACTTTGGACGCGACTTCCGAGAAGAGCGGGAACCCGTAGCTGGCGGAAGTGCCCGCGAGCGTGTGCGAGGCGATGTAGAGTTTTTCCAGGTCTTCCGGTTTCGTCTGCGATTCCTGCAGCAGGCCGGAATACTCCCGCAAGTACTGGAGGTTTTCCGACGCCTCCTGGAGGAAGAGCTCGACGGATTCGGAATTCGGCCCGTTCACAGGCTTCCCTCCACGGCTACCGGAATTTTGCGCGGCTCGGCCGCCAGCGGCTTGCGATAGAGCCGGCAATCGCCAAGGACGATGGATTCAAATTTCATCGGCAAATTCGAGAGCGTCTCCGAATGCCCCAGCAGAAAATATCCGCCGGGCTCGAGAGACTCGTAGAAACGGCGAAGAATCGAAAGCCGCCGCTCTTCCGAGAAATACATGAGCACGTTCATGCAAAAGATGCAGTCGAGCTTGCCCACATACACGGGCTCGATCAGGTTCATCTGCGCAAACGAAATCATGCGGCGGATCCTTGGCCGCACCTGAAATCCCTGCTTCGTGGGCGCAAAATAGGTCTCCACCTGCCGCAGCGAAACGTCCTGCAGGCTGCGCCGCGAATAAACGCCGCGTTCCGCCTGGCGCAACGCGCGGCGGCTCACGTCGGTGGCGAGTATCTCGATCTCCCACGCCTCCGCAAACTTCAGCGCGTCGCAGAGCGTGATCGCGATCGAATAGGGCTCTTCGCCCGTCGAGCAGCCCGCACTCCAGATCCGGAGGGTCCGCGGGCTCTGCCAGAACTTTCGCTCCTGAATCTCCGGCAGGATTCTTCGCTCGAGTGCGTCGAAAACAGCCGGATACCGCAGGAAAGAAGTCTCCTGCGTCAGCAATCGCTCGAGCAGCGCCTCGTACTCGATACTCGATCCGCGAACCACACGGAGCAGCTCCGTCCCCGTCCCCAGTTTCTTTTCCTCGATGAATTCGCTTACGCGCGCCGAGAGAAACCGTTCGCGCGAAGCATCGAGCAGGATGGCCGAGCGCTGCTCGATCAGCGTGCGAATTTCATCGGCTTCGGAATCCGTGAGTCTCGCGGCGGTAGCTGGATGCTGTTTCATGGTCGGCACACGTCAGCAGCCGGCGCTCTCGCGCCGGGTGCCGATTCGCCGTCAGCGAGTCGCTCCCACGGGCGCGGCAGGCCGCGACTCCTCCGCCGGAGCTTCGGACGCAGCACGACCTGACTGCGAGCGGAACTGCGCGAGCGCTTCGTTGAGCTGTTCCGAAAGCTTGACCATGTTTCCCACCGTCGAAGCCGTTGACCGCGCGCCTTGCGTGGTCTGCCGCGTGATCCCGGAAATAATCTGCATCGCATTCGCGACGCCTTCCGTGCCGCGCACCTGCTGCTTCGAGGCCAGCGAAATTTCCTGAACCAGCTCGGCCGACTGGCGCACCACGCTCGATATCGCTTCGAGCGCCTTTCCGGCTTGGTCGGCGAGTCCGGCTCCTACTTCCACCTCGCGCGTGCCCTCTTCCATGACGACGACCGCTTCGTTCGTCTCGGCCTGAATCGCCTTGATGAGCGCCGCGATGTCTTTCGTCGCGCTGCGGGAATGCTCGGCGAGCTTCCGAACTTCGTCGGCGACGACGGCAAACCCGCGCCCCGCTTCGCCCGCGCGCGCCGCTTCGATAGCGGCGTTTAGAGCGAGCAGGTTCGTCTGTTCGGTGATGTCGTTGATCACGTTGATGATTTCGGAAATTTCGAGAGACCGGTCGCCCAGCGATTTGATTTTCTTGGCCGTCGCCTGCACGGAAGCGCGAATGCGGTGCATGCCTTCGAGCGTATCGCGGACGGCGCGGTTGCCCTGTTCCGCGGCATCGAGCGCGCGGCGCGCTGCCTCGGCGCTCGCTTCCGCGTTGTTCGAAACCTGCTTCATCGAGACCGTAAGTTCTTCGACGGCGGATGAAGTGTTCGTGATTTCCTGGTCTTGTTGCGTGGCGCCGGCAGTCATATCGTCGGCTGCTTCGAGAATCTGGTTGGCGCTCGCGCTGACGTCCACGGCAGCCTTCCGGACGCGTTCGAGAACTTTCGTGAAGTTATCGAGCATGAAGTTCACGGAGTCCACCACGTTGCCCAACGCGTCGTTCGTCACGCGGCCGCGAATCGTCAAATCGCCACGCGCCACCTGATTGATCGTGTTGAGCAGGTCGGTGATGCTGCGTTGCAGCGAGTCCTGCGCTTGCTGGTTGGTCACGGCATGCGCCACTTTCGCGGCGCTGCGATTGAAATTCTCGGCGATGAATCCGAATTCGTCTTCGGAATCCACTTCCGCGCGGGCGCGCGAATCGCCGGCCACCAGGCGTTCGGAGAATTTCGCCAGCTCGCCCACGGGCTTGAGCACGCGCTTGCTCAGCACGAAAACCACCGAGAGAGCAGCCAGCACGGCCAGCCCGGCGGCCCCCACCAGGAATTCGCTTGCGCTTCCCGGCAAAGACGGGGCATCGGCGAGCGAAACTCCTCCCGAGTGAGCGCCGGCGTGATAGGCGAGACCCAAGACGCCGAATAGCGAGATTGCCGTCCAGAAGACCAGCAACCAGATTGTCGTACTCAAACGAGATTTCATGACTTCCTCCCAAGAACTTGTGCGCGCCCTGCGCGCTGAAAACCAAGGGCAACCAAATCAAGGGCCCCTAAATCACAGGCGCGGGAAACACATCCGCCAGGCGCCGCAGGTCCACCACCAGCGCCAGGCGATCGTCGTGCCGCAACATCCCGCGGCAATGTGGCACGTCGTTCGGCGCCTGATCGAGCAAGGCCTCTTCCGTCGCTGAGTACGTCCCGATCACTTCATCCGCGGCGATTCCAAGCCGCAAATCTTCGCGATTCGGATCCCCCTCCAGCGCAGCCACCACCACGTGCTTCGGAAGCAAGCCCGGCCGGCGGCCTTCTGTAAATGCGATATCCACCAGCGGGACGATCGTTCCGCGGAGATTGAAAACTCCCATCAAGAAAGCCGGCGCCAGCGGAATCCTGGTCACAATCGGCCAGTCAACCACTTCTTCCACTTCCAGCACCGAAAGGCAAAAGCGCTCGCGGCCGGCCCGGAAGACGCAGTATTGGCGTTCGGGCAGCCGCTCCTCGGAAAGCGTTTCGCTTTCGAGGAACTCGCCCGGTTCGAGTTCAACCGGCAAAGCGTTCTCGTGCTCGTTGGCCATTGATGGAACTCCAGGCAGCCTTTCAGGCAAATCTTTTCACGGCGTTGATCAGCTCTTCCCGCGTGAAAGGCTTCGCAACGTAACCATTCGCGCCCTGCTGTTCGCCCCAATAGCGATCGCTCGGCGTCGCTCGCGAGGTCACCAGGATCACCGGGATTTTCGAGTACAGTTCCTGATTTTTCAGTTCGCGGCAGGCTTGAAAGCCGTTGCGTCGCGGCATCACCACGTCGAGAAGAATCACATTGGGCCGTTCCTCTTCGATCGCGTCTTCAATACGTGTGGGGTCGGAGATTCCGACTGAATGAAAGCCGCCCTGCTGCAATATCGATTGCATCAGGTGGATTTCCGCCTCGGAGTCGTCCACCACTAGAACCTTCGTCGCCGCCGCGTTCACCATTTCCCCCACCTCCCGGGATTCGACGTCCAGGAAAGAATTGCAAGTCCGCAGCCACCTGCAGCAGGCATTCGCGGATTGCAACCCTTACGCAAACTGCTTTCGTTTGAGTCGGTTACGGACGCACGGCTCTCCCTTACGAACCGGCGATTGTCCGTTGAAATGCCGCCTCCGTCTCAGCTTGAGATTCTTTCTCATTGGCCCGCATCTCCGCGGCAAGCGATGAGAATCGCTGCATGATCTCGCTCAGCCGCAACGCCATCGTATGAATCGTCTTGATTTGCTCGCGGCGCTCGCCCGTCACAAGGCCCGGTTCGAGCAATAGCAGGTCTGCATTACCAAGCACGGAGGTGAGCGCGTTGTTCACGCTCGGCCGCAACTCGATCATGTAGCGGCCCAGCGTCGCATACCCCTGATTTTCCAGCGCGAGCCTCTCCGCGCGCTGCGCGCGGCCTACGGCTTCTATGCGCCGCAGCGCTTCGCCCGAAACAAGAATCAGAGTTTCCGTCCAGCCGTCCCGTCGCGATATCACCAGGATGTGCGGATGGCTTGCACGGAGTAGGAAGGCTTCCTTCTCGTCCTGGACAACACAGGTGACAACAGCGGAAGAGGACTCCAGATGGGAAAGAATCGTAGATGGCTTCGCGTTTTGAATCGGACCAACAATCACCAACTGATGCCCCGCGGCGCTTCCACCGTGCCACACGCCGCTTGTGACAACCGTGATCTCGGGAACGTGGCGCTCCGACTGCCAGCGTGCCACCACGCTGCGCGCAAATTCGGTGTCGTCCGACACGATCAGGACGCTGGCCTGGTTCAAGAGCGACCCCCACTCGTCTCCGCGCCTCAGGGCTGGAGTTTTTCGCCTTCTTCGATAACGGAAAGCAGCCGTTTCGTGCTGATCCCAAGATTGACGGCCGCCTCCACGTTTTTCGCGCGCTTGGCCTGCTCGACTCGGCCCTGGAAATAGGAGACCTCGCTGCGCGCCAGCAGCAGCGCGGATGCCAGGGCATTTGATTCACCGGAGCGCTTGCGCCGGTCCATTCCCACGGCCACAAGCGCCCGCGCGACAACGGCGCGGCGCAAATCCTCGGCCTCCTGCCCGCCCTCGGCTACGAAGGCCGCTACTTCCCAGGATGAAAGCAGAACCTTGGTATCGTGCAAGACCACCGTGGACATCGAACGGCCCCGGGAAGGCGGCGCGGCAATCAGTTGCTCCCAGATCGCTTCAAGGCACTTTTCCATTTCCGGTGCGGCGGTTGGAGATGCAGGCGTCTGGGCTGGCGGCTTGGCCGGCTGATCGGCTGGGGCTTGGGAAGGCGCGACCGATGGAACTCCCGACGCGCTCGTTTCCTTGTTTCCCGGCGCCTGACGTGTAGGCGGCGAAACCTCCACCGCCTCGGGCGGAGGCACATTTGAAATGGGAGTCGCTTGTTTCCCGGAATCGAATTGGGTTTCCGGCGCGAGCGACTTGCTTGCCTCGGACGCGGCTGGAAGGTACGCCGGCCGCGGGTGTCCGAGCGCTTCTTCGAGATCGGCGCGCAGGGCCAGAAGCTGCTCGAATGCGTGTGAAACCGAGCTCTCCGTATAATCCTTGTGAAACGGCTGACGCCAGTTTTCGCAATAGTGGCGGAGCCGTGTGGTTGTTTCCGCCGCGGAAAATCCGGCGCGACGGCAATCCACCGTTTTGATCCCTGCCGCATCCAACGACTCGACCGCGCGCTGAACCGCGCTTAGATCGGCGTGCAACAGTCGAATGAAAGCCCGCCGCAGAAGAAAATTGAACCGGACGAAAGCCACCAGCGCGGCTGGATCGTAGAACATGGGTCCGGCGGATTCTTTCAATAGCCGGCCCTGCTCGAGTAAGCCGCCTTCCATCATGTCGCGCAGGCTGTGGCAGTTGTCGAGCGTATTGAGGATTTCATCGAGCGGATGGCACCATTCGAGCGGCGTGGCGTCCGCTTCGGCCAGCACAGGCCGCAGCACGCGGGCCACGTGGTCGAGTTTGATCTCCTCGCGATAGAGTTCTTCGGGTGCGCACAACGCGAAGTATTGCACGAGCAACAGATCAATCTTGTCCCGGTCAGCAGTCGTTTTATCCGGCTTCCTCAACTGCCGGATTGCAAATGCGCGCAGGCTTTCTTCGCTCGCATTCAGCGTTTCCGAAGGAAGCTGGCGAATCTGATAGGCGCGAACTTTTTCATCAATCTCATCCTGCCACTGCAGGATTGAGTCGAACATCTGACGCGTGGGACGAGGAGGAGGGAATTCGTCCGCCGGAAAAGGTAATGGCGACACTTTGAACTGAGTTGCCATCGCCGCATACAGCGGGTACGCGAGCCTCGCTTCTTTCCATTGCGAGGCAAAATCGCTTGAGCCCGCGCCTGGGTTCTGCCCTGACGGCGGATTCATCACCGTGACTTCAGGTTTATTGATCATGGCTTGATGATCCAGTTCCCGACTTCGCCCTCGAATCGCGCTGCAACGGCCTTGCTTCCGCCGTGGTACCGGACGGCCACCACTGTCGCGCGCGCATCGAGTGAGCCATCGGAGTTTTTGAGGCGCACATGATCTTCAAACTCGAGCGGCAGGGTGGACGAAAACAGCACCTCTTGCGCCGTGCCGAATTCAATCACCGTCTGTTCCTGCAATCGCCGCCTTCCCGCACCCAGTGCAGTCACCTGCACGGGCAATCGCACCGGCGATACTCTGGGAAAAAGTTGGGCCAGTTTCTCCACACACGTTTGGCCGGCTTCCGCCGGCACAACGTCGATTTCAGGCAACACTTGGACCCCCGAATCTTTTCGGCATCGCTTTGTTTATTCGACCAAGCGCCCCGGAAACCTGAGGGCAAACCGGGCGACAAAACGAAAATCCGATGACAGAGCGAAGAAGCACCCGGAGGAAACTGCACGAGCGCGGCCAAATCCTCGTCAGTGCGTATGATCGTAAGTGGTTTGCTTGCTTGGCATTCCCGGGAGTCGCATTGGGGGATGGATGCGGCAGTGTCTCAGGGTGACACAAGTGCGTCTCACCCAAGCGCGCGAAAATCGCGTTCTGGGGAAGTCGGTTTCGTTGTCGGGAATTCTTTCGACGCTCAGGAAAGGGCTTCGACGGCGTCTTTGTCAGAAGATCGCAGAGGAATACTGTAGCGCTTGAGCTTGCGATAGAGCGTTGCGCGGCTGATGCCCAGCATTCTGCCCGCGAGCGCTTTGTCCCCACCGGCCTGCTCGAAAACGCGCAGGATGGTAATACGTTCTAGATCGGCAAGCGCCGTCGTTGAAAGCGCTGCGGCGTCTGGTCCGGCAAAATGGGCGTCCTGATCCGCACGGACCGCTGGCGGCAGATCGCTTACATCAATCGTTCCATGATCGCCCAGCGCAATAGCGCGCGCGATGCAATTCTCGAGCTCGCGGACATTCCCCGGCCAGTCATATTGCAGGAAACTTTTCATCGCCGCGGGAGTCACCGCAACGTTCTTGTCGGGCGCGTAACGGTCCAGAAAGCAATGCACGAGCTGCGGGATATCTGACCGGTGCTCCCGAAGGCTTGGCAAGTGGACGGTCACTACGTTCAACCGGAAATACAGGTCCTTCCGAAACGTTCCGCCGCGGTAAGCCGCCTCGAGATCGCGGTTCGTGGCCGCAATCACGCGAACATCCACCGGGGTTTTTTCGTTGCTGCCAACGGACCGCACTTCCTTTTCTTGGAGCACGCGCAGTAATTTGGCCTGCATTTCGAGCGGCAGCTCGCCGATCTCATCGAGAAAAATCGTTCCCCCGTTCGCCGCTTGAAAAAGTCCTGCTTTCGATTTGAGCGCTCCGGTGAACGCGCCTTTTTCGTGGCCGAAAAGTTCGCTCTCCATCAGCGTGGGAACCAGCGCGCCGCAATCCACGGCGACAAACGGCATCCGCGCGAGTGATCCTCGAAAATGGATGGCGCGCGCCACGAGCTCTTTACCCGTGCCGCTCTCCCCCGTGATCAGCACGGGCGTGCGTGTGTCCTTCAGCCGCGAGACCATCCGCATCACGTCCTGAATCTTCGCGGAAGTGCCGACGAATCCGTCGAGATGCTCTTCCGTGTTTACGCGCTCGCGCAGGAATTGGTTCTCGGTAACCAGGCGCACCTTCTCCGCCATGCGCTGGAGAAGCTGGCGCAATTTCTCGACGCGAAACGGCTTCTCGATGTAATCGTATGCGCCTTGGCGCATGGCTTCCACAGCCGATTCGATGGATCCATGGCCTGTCATGATTGCGACTTCGGCTTGCGGGAGTTGTTCCTTGATTTTGCGAAGCAAGTCCGCGCCGGAGAGATTGGGGAGCTTCAAGTCCGTCACAATGATATCCGCCGGCGTCATTTCGAGCGATTCAAGCGCCGCTTCTGCCGTCTCCGCCTCGGTGCAGAGAAAACCGATTCCCTGGCCGACCGTCATGCACAGGCGGCGTATGCTTTGTTCGTCGTCCACGATCAAAAAATGAAGTTTGGATTCGTCTTTCATGGTTTCCCAATCGTTTTTTCGATCACGTCCATGAGTTGCTGGACGCGAAAGGGTTTTTCCACCACCGGCGTCTGCGCCCGCGCAAGCATCTCGCGCGTCTCGGCGCTGGCCGTATCGCCCGTGATGAAAACGATGTGAGCCTCCAGTTCCGGGCGATGGCGGCTAATCCAATCGTGAACGTCCGCCCCCGTAATTCCTCCGGGAGTCCGGAAATCAGAGATGACGCCGCGAAAGTCGCCCGACGCGAGCAATCGCAATCCTTCGGCAGCTGAAGACGATGGCACCACTTCGTAGCCGCGCCGTTCCAACGCGCTGCGCAGGAACGCCGAAACCGACGGCTCATCTTCAATTACGAGGATGCGGGGACGAGTTGCGGCGGGAGCTTCGGCCGGAATCATCAATGGCCTGCCTCTGCGGGAAGCAATTCCGCCGCATGAGTGGCTACGGGCAGACGCACCACAAACGTGCAGCCCACGCCATCCGCATTGTTTCGCGCGGCGACCTCCCCGCCATGCGCCCGAACAATTCCATAGCAGATGCTCAGCCCGAGCCCGGTGCCTTTGCCGACTTCTTTGGTCGTGAAAAAAGGATCGAAGATGCGCTCGATGTGAGAAATTCCGGGCCCATTGTCGGAGAAGGAAATTTCCAGATGGCCCTTGCGGTACGATGTCGCAATCTCAATCCGCCCGGGACGCCGCGTTTCCTGCACGGCATCGTATGCGTTGTTCAGGATATTGAGGAATACCTGCTGCAACTGGTGCGGATCGCCCACCACAACGGGCAGATCTTCTCCGTAACCTTCCACAAGCTCCACGCCATGATTCGAGAAATCGTATGCGCGCAGTTTCAGCGTTTGGCGCACGATGGAATTTACTTGCAAAGGCTCGCGCTGCGCCGGCATTTGGCGTGCAAAGCTCAGGAGATTCTGGACGATCACGCGAGTCCGCTGCGCTTCCAGGAGAATCACGCGCAGCTCTTCCTTTGCATCGTCGGGCACCTGCGGATTTTCCAGCAGCAGATCCGTGAAGCCTACAATCGCGGCCAGCGGATTGTTCACCTCATGCGCCACTCCGGAGACAAGTTGTCCCAGCGCGGCCATCTTTTCCGTGTGCATCAGCTTGGCTTGCAGGTCGGCGGCGCCGGTAATGTCGGCCATCACCACCACGATGCTATTGATCTCTCCCTCCTCGTCTCGCATCGGGCTGAGGCTGATGGAAAATTGTCCCGCGGTCCCGTTGCCGCGGACAATTGGAAGCTCCAAATTATCCACGGGTGCTCCGCGGAGTGTCCGTTCCACGGCCTCCGCGAGCAAGGGGCGCCTCCCCGCGGGAACCATATTCACCAGCGGATTTCCCAGCAGCTCTTGCTTTCGATACCCTGCTTCAAAGCAGCGGCGGTTCGCGTAACTCACAAGCCCGGCCGTGTCGAGCACGAGGATCATGCTTTGCGTGTTGTTCAGAATGTTTTTGTTGAAATCGCGCTCGCGACGGTAGCGCCTCTCCGCCTCACGGCGGTCCGTGATGTCTTTCAGCACGTGAATCGTCCGCAGCTCGTCGGCCGAACCTGTGTGAATGCGCGACGTTGAAACGAGGTATGTCCGTTCGGCTGCTTGGTGGGTGAATTCTTCTTGCGCCGCTTCCGGGTTCTGGCAGAAGGGGCATCGTCCGGGCTGTAGCGGCGAATTCAGCAGCTCCAGCTTGCCCATGTCCCGGCCGACTGCTTTTGCGGGGCGCGTCCCCATCATTTCGGCCAGCGCCCGATTCACTCGCAGAACCAAATTCTCCGAGTCGTGCACGGCAATCAGATCAGAGATTGCGTCGAAATCCTCCACCCATTGCTTCCGCGACCGTTCGATCCGCGAGAAAAGCCTCACGTTTTCGAGTGCCACGGATGCGTGGCCGGCAAGCGCTTCGAGAAGTTGGCTCTCCGCGGCGGAAAGCTCGTGCCGCAGGTCCACAAGACATAGCACGCCGAGCATCTCGCCTTGGCTTCCCTCCAGCCGTGCCAGCACCAGCTCACTCCATCCGAGCTCCTCCGCAAATTCGCGTCCCAGCACCTTTGCAGCCGGTGCAGGCCGCATCTCGGTGGACGGCACACAAGCATGTTCCGCAAGGGTCGCAGCCAATCGAAGCTGCGAGGCGGTATCCCAATGGTGAGCAGGTCCGGTCAGCGCGCCGATCTCCCAATCTGAATCGCGTGCGAGCGTTAACACGGCCGCCCGGGCGCCTAACATTTCCGCCGCGCGGTTCGTCAAGCGCCGCGCGAACTCCACCGTGCCAAGGGACGGGTTCAGCTCTAGCGTTGTGGCGGAGAATTGCGCCAGGAGGCTCTCGAAAGAATCATCGAGGCAAGCAGGGAGTACCCGAATTTTTTTCACTGCACGCATGGAGGTTAGGGGCTGCGCGCGTTTCGTGTTACCAAAGAACGTTACTGTCGAATCTCATTTTGAGTCAAGGAATGCGCGAAGTGCGTTGCCGTAGGGGTTATCAGCCATCCGATCTGGTTGCGTCGCAACCTGAGACTCGAAACGTCGGCTATCCAGGCGATTGAGACACGCGGCCAAGCCCGACGGCAAAATCTTCCTCCCCACGAATCGACGGAAGCTCTTGTAATTCATCATGTTGCCCATCCCGTTAGCGAATTCCTCGGCCCCCTGAAGATCGCGTTCCCCATGGCATTGCCATTGCATTTTCCGACGTTGGACCTTTCTTCCTGTGGGGAGGGCGCTTTCATGAAACTGGGTGTCGCCGCGCTGGGTTTGGCACTGCTACTGGGCGGCACAGCAAGCGCGGTCCCGAAGGCTTCTGCGCAGGACGCGCGAGCCGAAGCGCCAAAGCGAAAGGTAAAAACGAAAGTACTTCCGGAAATCCCTGAGTTAGCGAAGCAACTCAAGGTCACGGGCAAGGTGAAGATCGAGGCGACCGTCTCAGCCGATGGCCACGTCACCGCTACCAAAGTGGTAGGCGGCAGCCCCGTTCTCGTTCCTGCCGCCAATGATGCGCTGAAAAAGTGGCGCTACGAGCCGGCTGCAAAGGAAACCACGGAAATCGTCGAGTTCGATTTCGGCAACCGGAATTAGAAGGTTGAAACTGCCCAGGGGAAGTTTTGGACGCGCGGGGTTGGAGGCGTTTCACATGACGATTGGCAGAAAGCTCTATTTTGGGTTCGGCTCCATTCTGGCGATCATGCTGGTGCTCTTCTTTTTCAACACGATCAGCGTCCTTCGCGAGAACAAGGCGCGCGACAGTGTCAAAACCACGCTGGCCGACGTGCAAACGATCGAAACGGTCCGGTTTCAGATGATGCAGAACCGCCAGTACCTCGGAAACTATCTCCTGAGCGGCGATCTTCGCGACGAGGACAAGACCGGCCACGGAATCAATGACCTTCAGGTTGTCGTTAGAGAGGGTCAAACGAAGGCGCACTACCCCAATCTCAAGACCGCGCTCGCACAGGTGGAAGAGAACGAGCACAGTTGGGCGGACGACTTCGCCAAACCGATGATCGCCAAGCGTCACCAGGTGGACGCAGGCGATGCCACTGTCTCCGACTTGCAGATTTTCTACCTTCAGCACGATCCGGCATCGTGGGTCAATAAATCCTCGGGTGTACTCGATGCCGCCAGAGACGACGTAAGCAAAGCCCTCGAAGAATCCAACGCCGCGGCTGCTTCCGCTTCGGCGCGAAGCACGGGAATCACGACCGGCGGAACGCTTTTCGCCATTCTGCTCGGCGTGTGCATCGCCTTTTACACCGCAAGGTCAATCAAGCTGCCCCTCTACCACCTGATCGAGGTAGCGCACCGCATCGGCGAATCGGGCGATCTGGATCAGTCGATTGACATTCGTCGCAACGATGAAGTGGGCATTCTGGCGCAGAACTTCAACAAGATGATTGTCCATCTCAAGGAAATGGCGGGAGTCTCGGCAGCCATCGCCGAAGGAACTTTGTCGGTAACCGTCCATCCAAGATCTCAGCAGGACACCATGGCCAAGGCATTCGCGCGCATGACGCAGGGGCTTCGCGACCTCGTCCGGCAGGTGCGCGACAGCGCCTCACAAGTGGCGAGCGGCTCGGGACAGATGGCCAGCGCTTCCGATGAATCGGCCAAAGTCAGCGTGCAGGCGGCCTCCGCCATCGATGAAGTTACCAGCACGATGCATGAAATGAGCATCAACGTGCAGAACGTCGTCAAAAATACGCAAGTACAGGCATCCAGCGTCGCCGAGACCTCCGCTTCGATCGACCAGATGGTCACTTCGATCCAGCGCGTTGCGGATACCGCCAAACTTCTCGTGGATATCTCCCACCGCTCGCGCGAAGAAGTACAAACGGGCTTGGTGACCATGGACAAAGCCACGCAGGGCCTGAACCGCACCAGCCACTCGATTCAATCTTCCGCCCAGATTATTGATGTCCTCGGCCGCCGCGCCGATGACATCGGCAAGATTATTGAAGTGATCGATGATCTTGCGGAACAAACCAACCTGCTGGCCCTGAATGCCGCGATCGAAGCAGCGCGCGCGGGCGAACACGGACTCGGCTTCGCCGTCGTCGCGGAAGAAGTCCGCAAGCTGGCGGAGAAATCCACTCAATCCACGAAAGAAATCTCGGAGCTTATCCAGGGCATTCAAAAAGAAGCCCGCGAAGCCGTCGAGAATATGGAAAAGAGCACCACCATGGTCCAGGAAGGCTTGG
>Ga0307479_10003688_pt1 | contig 13979 bp, 10 predicted proteins | sample atmos_gasesECM4C_FD_203743 | JGI IMG/M metagenome (GOLD analysis project Ga0307479, IMG submission 203743) | Hardwood forest soil microbial communities from Morgan-Monroe State Forest, Indiana, United States - atmos_gasesECM4C_515 | ecosystem: Environmental > Terrestrial > Soil > Temperate...
CGAATCCGAGGCCGGCGCGAAAAAAGCTCGGCCCGATGCGCGGATCGAGTCCAACCGCGCGCACCACTTCTTCAATGTCCGCGCCCAGCCGCTCCGCGAGATCGGACACCATGTTGGCATAGGAGATTTTCAGAGCCAGGAAGGAATTTGAGGTGTGTTTGATCAGCTCCGCGCTGTTGATCGTGGTCCGGAGCCACACGGGAGCAGGGCCTTCCGGACATGCCGGTGCGTGCACGGGGCAGTTGAATTTTTGGTCGAGAATCGGCTGGTAGACTTCTTTGAGTTGCTGCTCGGCCGTGTCGTCCTCAACACCCACGACGATACGATCCGGATGCAGAAAATCTTCGACGGCCGTCCCTTCGCGGAGGAATTCCGGGTTCGATGCCACGCGAAACAACAAGCCGCTCTTTCGCCCGTACACAGACAACGCGCGCTTCAGCTCTTGCCCTGTTTGCGCCGGGACAGTGCTTTTCTCAACGACCAGCTTCGGTGAGCGTGCCTCGGTGGCGATCAGCCGCGCGACGTGGTCAATGGCGCTCAGGTCGGCGTCCCCGTTCGGAAGCGGGGGCGTTCCAACGCAGATGAAAATGGCGTCTCCAGCCGCTACGGCGCTGGCCGGGTTTGCGGTGAATCTCAACCGGCCTTCCCGACTCGTCTTGGCGATTACTTTTTCGAGCTCCGGCTCATAAATCGGGAGGTGGCCGGCTTCGAGAGTTCGAATCTTTGCCGTGTCGCTGTCCGTGCAGACAACTTCGTGCCCCACTTCGGCAAGACATCCGCCGGTGACGAGGCCCACATAGCCGGCGCCAATCACAGAAATCTTCAATGTCCCTCCCGAGTAAGCAGAACAAGCTGGACGGCAATGCAGGTATTTTCGTACATACGCTGCCTATCGCAAAGGTGAATCTGACAACAGAGGTCAACGGGTAGAAGAGGGAGAGTATTTGGTAGTAGAATCGCGCTGTTCCGAAGAAGCCTGCTTTTTTCAACCCGGAAGGCGAGTGCATGGAGATTCTCTGGACAGCCCTGGGCATCTCTGTAATTGTGGGTTTCGTCTTTTACGTTCTGGCGCAACACTGGCAGAAACTCTTGCGGCAACAGTCCGGGACGATAGCGCGTCTCTCCGAGCGTTTGCGGGATATCGAGGATGTAGCCGACCCCGAGTTTTTACGCCGCATCAATGAAGCCGCGCCCTCTCCTCTTGAGCAGGTATTCACTTTTTCCTTCCGGCTGAGCGATACCTTCTGGAATAGAGCACTGGGCATCGCGGCGGAAGATCTGCGGTTCATCCGCGCGATCGGAAGCGTTCCCGCCTCCGTGAAGATCGAGCGCTGGCGAGGACATAGCGTCGCTACCATCACGGAGGTCCTGCCCGAAAGCAAGGCGGCAGGCTGGCAGACGCGCTCGCTCGATCTCTATGCGGAGAGCACGAAGGGGGGCGAAGCGATCATCCTCTGGGAGATTCCGCTCGCACGGGCGCGCCATGCTGCGGAGCGCCCGTCGTCGCTGGAACTCTTGTTCCACTCGAATTCTCTCGAGCTGCGGGGCCATCTTCCTCCGTCCGTTTCGGGGAATGGTCACGCGGGAAAATCCGGCGAAGACGGAGCCGTGTTCTTTCGCGTTCCTTTGGATGCGCCGGGACTGGCAGAATTCCAGAGTTACAACGCACCGCAAGCTGGCGATCACGACAAGCAGAATTCCGGCGGCGCCGACGCTCCAGCGAATGAAGCGTCATGGCAAGCCTTTTACGGGCATGAGGATGAAAGCGCGGGTTTCGAATGGCAGCTTTGTGTTCGCGATTTGCGGAAGAAGGCCGAATGGGAACGATGGAAGATTCTGGAGCCCACCGCCATCGCTGTTTTGGGAGGCGAGAAATAGAATTGCGAGCGAGATAATTCAGCGTCAGCGGGCGTGCGGTTTTACAGGAAACCCAACCCACACGTTCAGAAGGCCCAGAAATTCCCGCACCACCGAAAGAGCATCGCGCGTGTTTCGCCACCAGTGATTCGCGTCGAACGGGTCATGCCGCGCCGCATGGACGATTGCAGCCGGATTCCTTCCCACGAGAGCGAGCCATAGTTTCCGTACGCGACGCGTGTGTTCCGGCGAAGTCACGAAGATCACGCTCGTCTTTTGTGCCTGCTGCATGGCTCTGGAAACTTCCCGCACTTCTTGTTCGGTGTTGGAGATCGTTTCCGGAAATATATGTACGGCGGCCTCGGGAACCCCTTCGCGGATGAGAACGTCGCGGTTGTACTCTTCCTCTCCCACGTAATGAATTCCAAGCTCGCGCAGGTCCGCTTCCGGATTTTCAGGGCGGCTGACCCATACTTCCGGCGCGTAGCCCATCCGATAGATTGTGGCTGCTTCCTCAGCGCGGTACGGCATGGATCCGCTTAAAACGACAATCAGGTCCGCCTTTGTCAGAGGATCTTCGCGAATCAGCCAACGGCCAGCGCCGCGAAAGGCGAATATGCCCGCGATCGAGAGCAAGCCCACGACCATGATGAGCAAGAGAATCCGCCGAGACTGAATCCTTGCATTTTTGGCGTCGCTCACGATTTGGCCTGGCGTTTCGTCAGAAGGAGGAATTATAGGCAGATACGCCTATGCGGGCTCTTCTCGGAAGGGGCGGCGGGCCAGCAGGCCGCGCAATCCGAGCAGAGCCAGACGTGGCTGCCGCAAACAGAGACGCCAAAGAATCTTCCAGGCCTCGTCACGGGAATGTTCTGCGAGCGATTGCTTGGCCGGATCATTCAGCAGGTCCACCAACTGGCTATAGTCGGATTGCTGGAAATCGTGGAGAGAACGGCGGAGAAGCAAGTGGAGATTCAGCTCGCGGCGCAGTTTTCGAAGCTCACGGCTGCCTCCGCCGTTAGCGATAGCCTGGGCCACGCCCAGGGCTCCGCGAAAGCCCGTGACAATCCCCCCAACGGTGGTTACCTTCACCTGGCTCGCCGCGTCGCCCACCAGATACACGCATCCACCGCCGATTTGGCGTTTCACGGGTACCCAGCGGGTGTAGACAGGAATCCTTGCCGCCTGAAATCCGATGGGATCCAGTTTCCGCTTCTCCAGGAAGCGCTCGAGATGTTGCCGCGTCTGAGGTCCCGTTTCGCCGATGAGGCCGAGAGCGCCGCGCGTCGGAGATTCGGGAATGAGCCAATAGAAATACGGCGTATCCTGCGGCACGAACCAGACGCGTGCCGTATCGGACGGCATATCCTTCGGGAGCGGAACGATTGCTTGTACGAGCGGAACCGTCTCCGGCGGTTCCCATCCAGCCGCGCGAGCGACGCAGCTCGAAGCCCCGTCGCTTCCCACGATCGTGTCCGCGTGGACTTCCTCGAGAGAGCCGTCGCTGCACCGTTCCACCTCGAACACCAAGCCCTTTGAGTTGGGATGAAGGGAGCTAAAGCGCCTGCCGAACTCCAGAGTGGCGCCGGCGCAGCGAGCCTCTTCCGCCATGCCCTGGATCAAGGCACGGCGTTCGACGATCAGATCGGGGTGTTTCAGCGAGATCGTGGCGGCGCGGCCGTCGGTGAAAAGCTCGAAGCGGCGAATCTCATTTACGATGCTGGATTCCGCCGCGCGGCCCAGCAATCCCCGCATATGATTCGTGACAATGAGAGTGCGGGCTTCGGGCTCGAGCGCATCGATCCGCTCGAAAACCTTTACCGGAAATCGCCGCCGCGCCAGCAAAGCGGCCGTAAACAAACCGGCTGCAGACCCGCCGATGACGGCGATGCTCTGCGCCTCTGGGCGAGAGTAGGAACGAGAACTATTCTTCGCGTCGAGTTCTGACTTCATATTCGTTTGCTAAAATCGGCCCCATCGAAAAGTCAACTTGCGAGGAACGACAAACGGGAGAGCTGCCAAATCGAGACCCCCTATTCCCCGATCCTGACAACCTCTCGAGGCTAAATCTCGCCTCACCACGCTGGGTGAAGAAGTATATCCCACGGGGTTGCTGCCGCCAAAGCGCAAGACCGAGAAAAACATAGATGCCAGTTAAGAGACAGAAGAGGACTTCTGGAGCTTCGCCTGACGTTCGTAAGGCACGCTTTCGAGGAACAACACCGCTACGAGCCCAAATACCGCCAAAGCTCCCACGAGCAAGTATGCCGAGCCATTTGAAATGCGAGGAACGAGAAGCGCCAACGACCCGAATACGCCTGCCGCGCAATAGAGGGCCAGCACAGCGCCGCGGTGTCCAAGACCCATATTCGAAAGCCGATGCGCCGTATGGTCCTTGCCCGGCGAAGTGAAGGGAAGCAAGCCGCGGCGCGCGCGGGAAATTGAGACGAGCGCGGTATCGAAGATGGGGACGCCGAGGATCAGAACGGGGACGATCCATGCGGCCGGAAACTGTGCCCCGTCGGGCCGGACCTTCAAACTGAGTGTGGCCATCAAGAAGCCGAGAAACATGGCCCCGCCATCGCCCATGAAAATCTTTGCCGGGTTGAAATTCCAGCGGAGAAAACCGAGCGCGGCTCCCAGCGTCGCAGCGCCCAGGGTCCGCACCAGCATTTGCCCACCCAGCGCAGCCGAGATAGTGAAGAAGGCCGCTCCGACCGCCGCAATGCCTGCGCACAGACCGTCCATGTGGTCCAGGATACTGAACGCCGCCGTGATTCCCATTACCCAAAAGACGGTGAAACATCCATCGAGGATGGCGCCGCTCGTCCCCGGCAGAAATTGGGAAAAAAACTGCGCGCGGATGCCGGTGGCGATCAAGAACAAGGCGGCGATGGGCATCCCGATGAAGAGTTTCACCTGGTGATGCAGCAGGCCGCCATCGTCGAGGAAGCCCACAATTGCAAGAAGGGTCGCGCCCGCCAATATTCCAATCATCTGTTGCAGGCTTGCGGCGTGAATGGTCAAAAGGATTGCAAGGACGAAGCCGAGATAAATTGCGATGCCTCCGAGCAGCGGGATCGGCTTCACGTGAACTTTTCGCGGACCGGGTTTGTCCACCATCCCGTAATGCAAGGCGAGGTGGCGGATCGGGACGGTGAGTCCGAGCGAAGCCAGCAACGCCACGCCAAACGCAATCAGATACGGAGGAATCGTCATTTCTGCGAAGCTCCCGTCAACGCGCGCTCAGCATTGGTCCAGGACGCCGCGCACCTGGTTTTGCTTGCTTGCAAAATACCAGTCCTTTGATATTCGCAAGTCTGCCGCTCGTGAGGTCGTCCAGCACGCGCACCTGCGCGCCGCGCTCCACCAGTGTATCCGGGAGATGCGAGCCGATGAAGGACGTGCCACCTGTGACAAGCACCTTTTTACAGGTCCAAATGACGTCCTCCATTTTTTTCTCGAGCCGCATCTTCGATAATTCCGGCAAATCGCCGCAACTCATTTACTCTAGCATATTTTTCCGCGGCTTCCCGCGCACGGCAGCTCATGCCGGCGAGGCGTGCGGGATCATTCCTCAGCTCGCGAATGGCCGCCGCAACGGCCGCGGGATCGTCCGGATCCGCGGCAAGGCCACAACCCGATTCCACCACGATGCGGGCCGCGTCGCTTTCCGCCGCTGCTACGGCGAGGACCGGACGCCCCACCGCAAGAATCGAGTAGAGCTTGCTCGGCACCACGACACCTTCGAGGCCCCGCCTCACGGTCACGATATGAATATCGCCTGCCATCATCACGTGCGGCACCTCCTCGGGGGGCCGGAACGGCAGGAAGCGGACATTCGGTGAATTCGCGGCCATGGCTTCGAGCGCGGCACGGTTTGCCCCGTCCCCTATGAACACAAGCCCTGCGCTTTCGTTGCGCAGAATGTCCGCGGCTTCGAGCAGCGTGGTCCAAGCCCCGTAAAAACCAAGATTTCCGGCATGCAGGGCGACGAACGGAAAACCGGAGCGGATTTCCTGCACGACGGGATCGCTGCGCTCCGGCAACGAAACGGAAAAGGTGGCGCCGTCGCGGACGACGACGACGCGCTCGGGATCGATGCCCTTCGAGAGAATCCGATCGCGCATGTCGTCGCCCAGTACAATCACGCGAGCGGCCTGACGCAGCGCGCCGCGATGCATCCGTTCCCATCGTTTCACCCACCGGCTGGGCCGGACGATGTCGCCGCCCACAGCCATGTCGGGATAGAGATCGCGAATGTTGTAGACAAACGGCCGGCCGCCGAGCCGGGCAATGTATGCTCCGGCGATTCCCGCGACCGGTGGGTCGGTCATCGCGAGGACAACATCCGCGTGAATTGCGAGGGCGCGTGGAACGGCGAGCGCGAGATAGGACAAGTAGTTCGAGATGCGGCGCCGCATCTGGTGGCGCGGGTATACCGTGGAGCCAACACGTTCGACCGTAACATTGTTGCGAACATCACTCCGTAGCAGAGCGAACGGATAATACTCTTCCGGGTCATACGAGGGGCGGCCGGCCAAAACCGTCACTTGATGTTGCTGCGCAAGGGTCTCCGCCACCTGCGCCGCCATTTTCGCCGTGGCGGAAGTGTCGGGAGGATAGTATTCGTTCAGTAGCAGAATGTGCATCGGCAATCCCCAGTTTACGCGCCGGCGAAAACCGAGCCTGAGTAAAGCCGAGGGAAGCCTTCGGCGGCTTTCATCCCATTTCGGCGCGCTTCGCGAATCGTTCCTCACCGTTTTCGCTCAAGCGATGCGCAGACTTTTTCTCGACGATAAAATTTCCCATCACGAGGACGTCCATTTGCGTGCGGCGGAAACAATCAAGAGCCTCCTCAGGGCGGCAAACAATCGGCTCGTTGTCGTTGAAGGAAGTATTCACGACCACGGGCACGCCGGTGAGATCACCAAAAGCCCGCAGGAGCTTCCAATAAAACGGATTCGCGCGGCGGTTCACCGTTTGAAGCCTCGCGGTGCCATCCACGTGCGTCGGCGCTGGAATCACCGAGCGCTTCTCCGGCCGCACGGAATAAGCAAACGTCATGAACGGCGAAGGGTGCGTTTTCTCGAAATACTCGCCGGTGGCTTCCTCGAGAATCGAAGGCGCGAAAGGGCGAAACGTCTCACGATGCTTGATACGGCGATTCAGGATTTCTTTCATCTCGGGACGGCGGGGATCGGCCAGAATACTTCGATTGCCCAGCGCGCGCGGCCCCCACTCGACGCGTCCCTGAAACCAGCCGACAACTTTGCCTGTGGCGATGTGATGGGCCGTCGCTCGAAGCAATGCCTCTTCTTCGTGTTCTTCGATTTGCACTTCATCGCCGGCGGAATTTAGACTTTCAATTGCGCCGCGAATTTTCTGCGCAGGGAACCCCGGCCCCCATCCGGCGTGCTCCATCGTGAATTCGCGGGGGCGGCCGAGAATCTGATGGTGCACGGCAAATGCGGCTCCCACAGAGAGCCCCGCATCTCCCGCGGCCGGTTGCACGAAAACGCGATCAAAGGGAGTTTGATCCAAGATTTTCGCGTTCGCGACGCAATTGAACGCCACACCGCCGGCGAGGCAAATCGTTTTCTCTGCTGTCTTCTTCGCCAGGGCGTTCCAGTGCGCGATGAGAACTTCCTCGAGGGCGGCCTGCATGCTTGCCGCCAGATTGCGGTGCCGTTGCTCGAGAGGCTCTTCCGTCTTTCGGGCCGGCCCCAGCCTCTGCTCGAGGTATGGCGAGAAGAGGCGCCCCAACACCGGCGTGCAATCGGCCTGGCGCCAAGACATATCAGGTCCTTGGCTCTGGTGAATGAAATATTTCAGGCCGAGGCGGAAAGAAAGCGGCGCGTCGGCGCAAACGATGTGGCGGAACTCATCGATGAATTCGGGCTCGCCGTACGCCGCGAGTCCCATCACCTTGTATTCTTCGCCGAATTTCCAGAAACCCAGATATTGCGTAAGCGCGGTGTAGTACATCCCCAGCGAATGCGGAAATGTTATCTCGCCGAGCGGCCGCATGCGCGGACCTTCGCCGATGGCCCACATCGCGCTGGCAAAATCGCCAAGGCCGTCCGCGGATAGAACGGCAGCGCGTTCGAAGGGAGAGACGAAATACGCGCTGGCCAGATGCGCCATGTGGTGCTCAATCCGGTGAAACTGCGCGCTGATTTTTTCGGGCGCAATTTCGAAAGCTGCGGCTAAATCCTCGCGGATGCCCGCAAAGCGGGCCATCACGCGAGCGCGATCGAGCGCGAACCTTGGCATGCGGATCGCATAGCGAAGCTTCGTTTGCCAACGCGCCCGGGGATCGCGCGGAATCGCGATGTGCTCCACTTCCTCCAGCTTTAGCCCTGCCTGATCGAGACAGTACTGAATCGCTCGCACGGGCAAGCCCGCGGCGTATTTGACGCGGTTCAGGCGCTCCTCTTCCACCGCAGCCAGCAGGCGGCCGTCCGCGACAATCGCCGCTGAGGCGTTCGCGTGGTACGCGTTGATTCCCAGAATGATCATTCCAAATGTCTCGCTCGGCCCCAACCTGCGGATCAAAAACTCGAAATCGCAGCGACCCTTCCCAGTTCCGTCGCCGGCTTGCCGGATCCGCGGAGATTCCGTTTCGCCCATTCGTTCAGAATGTATAGTCCCCATGGACGCGACCACGTCGTGCGTCCGCCGAGAAAATCCTCCCAGACTCCGAGCGCCACGCTCCCGGCAACATATGATTCGAGCGCCGGAGACCAATCGGCCAGTCCGGCGGCGACGTTTCCGCCGAGCGGCCCTCGCAGCCAGTTTTCCCAGGGCAACGTGAATGTGCGCTTGGGCTGAGAGATAGTTTCTTCCAGCAGGAGATCGCGAACCGCTTCAACCAGCAGGGCTTTCGGCTGTGCGTGCCTGCGCTTCGCGGATTCCGGCAGCGAGAGAACATATTCCACCAGCGACGAATCGAGAAATGGCACGCGCACCTCGAGCGAATGCCGCATGCTCATTGCATCGGTGTCGCGCAGGAGAGTGCTGACCAAATACGAGCGCAACTCGAGCCACGACACCGCAGTAAACCCGTCCATATTTTTTGCCTGGCGAGCGGCGTCGGCGAGCCAGTGTGCCCAGGACGATTCGTTCCAGGGATTTGCGCGGCCACCCAACCAGAATTCAACGAGTTGCGGCGTGAAAAGCAAACGCGTGAAGAAGTAAGGATGCAGCAGGGCGTCGGGATTAACCCAGGCTGCTACTCCTTTTCGCATTGGATCCGGCCAAGAGCCGAAGAATCCCCTGTTCGTGATGATGGATGCAGTCGATCTACGGAAGTGTGCTGGAAAAGAGCGAGCCATCTTCGCAAGACGCGAAACCTGGCGTGTGTTTGAAAACGATGTGTAGCCGCCGAAGATTTCGTCGCTGCCCAGGCCGGACAATGCAACTTTCAACCCTGATTCGTGCGCGGCCCAGGAAACAAAATACGTGTTGATGCCGTCCATACTGGGCTGGTCGAATGCGCTGACTGCTTCATCGAGCCGCGTCAGCATCTCCTGTTGTGAAAGAATAAATTCGCTGTGCTCCGTGTCGAGAGCCTGTGCGGTTCGCCGCGCCTGTTTCGCTTCGCTGAATTCGGCGTCAGGAAACGCAACCGTGAACGTGTGAATCCCGCCTTGAACGCGGCTGGCGAGCGCGGCAAGCGCGGTCGAATCCAGTCCGCTGCTCAAAAATATGCCCACCGGGACATCTGCGATTAGATGTCCACGGACGGCATTTTCAAGCAAAGAACGAACGCGCCGAGCGGGAGGATCGGACTCCGTGTGCGCTGCGGGCTTTGATTGCGCTGAAGAGTGAGGCGAGTCCCAGAAAAGCTTCGGTTCAGGAGCGCGAACAGGGCCAGCCGCTGCGATGCTCATCGAATGCCCGGGAGGAAGCGACATCACGCCTTCGACAAGCGTCATCGGCTCGCTCACGGAGCCGAATAAGAGATAAGAAGGAACTGCTTCGGCAGAAAGCTGGGCGGGAACGCGGCCGCTCGCGAGAAGAGCGCGGACTTCCGACGCGAAAAGCAGAGCGCCATTTTCCATCGCGTAATAGAGAGGCTTGATTCCCAGTGCATCGCGGGCGATGAATACTCGAGTGGCGCGGCCCGTGCGGCCCTGCGGCATTTCGATCACTGCGAACGCAAACATTCCCTTCAAATGCTCGACGCATTGCTCGCCCCACTCTTCGTAGCCGTGGACGATTACTTCTGTGTCGGAGCGCGTACGGAACTGGTGGCCCGTTGATTCGAGGTACTCGCGAAGTTCGCCGAAATTGTAGATTTCACCGTTAAATACGACTGCCAGCGTTCCGTCTTCGTTCCAGATTGGTTGGTCGCCGCCAGGCAGGTCAATGATACTGAGACGGCGCGAGCCGGCGGCGACGGGCGGCACCGAAACGAGTCCTTCCCCGTCCGGACCACGACGAACGAGCGCGGCCATCATCCGTCGAACAATGGCTTCGCTCTTTTCCCTCGATTCCATTCCGATCACGCCGCAGATTCCGCACATGACCTAGCGGGGCCTCCGAGAAAGGTGACCAACGGGCAGTTTCGCCCCATACCTTCAACACCAGCAGCAGCTGGCTCAAGAAGCTGGAGAGGTGGAGGATTGAACCATCTCTCGGACTATGCCGCCGTGTTTATCTGCCAGCACAAATTATATCGTGAAAAGTAGGGCGGCCATCCCAACGAGGCGAAGGGAATCCTTTGGTCACAAAGACGACATACCCGTGGTCTATTGGCGCCGGTCGCGTCAAAATTGCATTGATGAATGCACAAAAACACCGTGACTCTATTGATTGGCTGTTCCTGCCTTGGCGTTGGAATGTCCTTAATGGTGGCAATGGATTTACTCTACGCAGTCGCGAATCTCATTATCAAGCCTAGCTAGTTCCTGTTCCCCAATGCCGTCATCATGCCTATTCGCATTCGTCAGCTGGAGATCTTGAAGAAAGCCTCCGACGCTTGAAACAACCGCTGCCGTATCCGACGTCGCCTGATCCCGAGCCGCTTTTCGCCGTAAAGTCGCATACCAACCCGCAATGTCCCCAGGAACATTGCGAGGAAGATGGCCAAAACCATCGCGGCAAACGACTCTCGCTCCAATAGAAGCGTGACAATCGCCGAGTCCTCCCAGCCTGGGAACGCTCGGGTCAACAGAGCTCCGAGCGCAGGACCTATCAGCCGGAGACGAGCGAGCCGGATATGTGTGACCCGATCGTATGTGTATGAAGGATCGTAACGGGGAATCCCCCGCGTCGCCGCGCCAAAGATTGACGCGTCCATCAGATCTTTGCGAGTGAGCGCATTGCCGTTTGTTCCGCGCAGAACGACCCGGTACGCCGGGTCCACCACAATCCAACGACCATCAGCCAGAACCTCCGCCACAACATGCTTTGTCATTTGATTGGCGTCAACAAGGAGAAGCCGGCGGGCGACCAGCCCTCCGCTATCCACGAGATTGATGAAGGCGTTTGTGGCTGTTCCGCAAACTTTGAGTAGTGCTTCGTAGTTCAAGGTGTCGGTGGGATCCCGATTCTCAAAAGCAGATTCACCCGGATCGCCGTTCAGACGTGTGGGGCCGCGTTCCATCCACTGGAGAATGGCTTCGATTTTTTCATGAGGGGACGCCGTCGCCGGAACGATGGCGTCCGAGAACCCTCTCAAGTATCTCCGAGTCGAGTATTCCCAGCCCGCCGAGTAGATGGCCAAGAGGATTGCGATGATCAGTAAAGAATTCACCACATACCACGCAGTGTAGTAGAGCGGATGGCGCAGCCGTTGGTTTTCGGCGGCCGGGCGAGACGTATCTTCGAGCGATGCGATTAGCTTAGTGAAACCCATTGCTCCGCGCCATTGCTGCCGCGTAGTGGCCTTCCATCTGTTCGGTCAAACGATCCCAGTTCAACTCCGCTGCTACTTGCGGGCATCCTTGCTTGAGCCTGTTATAAAGAGCCTCATCAGAGAACAACTGGCGGAGTGCCGCAGCCAGTGTATCTCTTTCCGGCTGAATCACCAGTCCCGCGCGCCCCTCGACGAGCGAGCGAATGCCGCAGAATTCGCTGACAATCACCGGCACGTCGCAGGCGATCGCTTCGGCGGCAGCGTTCGCGAAATTCTCGTAGCGCGATGGCAGCGCGAACACGTCTGCGTCTGCAAGAGCGGCCCTCTTTTCTTCGTCATAGAGAGGGCCGGTAAAGAGAATGCGCGCTTCGGCTCCAGACTTCCGCGCTTCCGCTTCGAGATACGCGCGATAGCCAGGCTCTCCCTCGGGGCCTGCAATTACAAGTCGCCCTGAATTCGGGCAGGCTTGCGCGAAAGCTTCGATCAACACATCCGCGCCTTTGCGCGGGATAAGCCGGCTGAGGAAGAGAATCAGCGGCTCGTCTGGCGGCAGACGCCATTTCGCGCGGAAGCTTCCACAAGGGAACGGCGCCACGTGGTCAATTCCGTTGTATCGCACGACGACTTTCTCGGAAGGAACGCCGTCGTCCAAAAGCTCCTGCTGCTCCATCTCAGAGGTCGCAATGACTTGCGCAGCATTCCGCCAGTACTCGCGCCCGAGACTGCGGTGCCACAAGCGTTTCAATTGGAAGTTTCTGTCGATCGGGCGATACATTCCCATAGGTTCAATCACATAGGGAATCCCCTGACGCCTGCAGGAGTAGCTAACTGCGGGACCCAGCAGGTCATACAGACCGTAGAAATGAACTAAATCGAATCTCCCAAGTGACGCCCAGCAAAATCTTATCACGCGAGGATTTACCGTGAGAGCGCGATAATGTCCGAAGCTCGCCAGGTAAATGACTTCGACGCCGTCATCGGCAGCCCGCCAGCCCCATTGGCACCGCTCCACCTTCATGCCAAACCCGTTTCGACCGCCAAATCCCAAGTCGGCCGTCAGCACAGTGACGTGGTGCCCGCGCTCCGCGAGGCTGCGGGCAAGCGCGCGCACCTTCACTACAGGCCCACCCCGGTCTTGAAAAGGGAAGTAGGACTGAACAGTCTTGAGGATTCGAAGCGGCTTTGTGGCGTGGCCGAGCATCGGAGAATTCGTCGATCCAGTCGTGGGCAAGGTCGTCACAGCAAGAGGGAAACGACTAAGAGTACTCCGCTCAAAGGTGGGAATCCAGTCCGCAGTCTTCCAGAATCCGTTCCAGCTCCCCAGCGAAGACATCAAAACGATGCTGCTGTTGAACCATTTCCGCGCCTCGCCTTCCAAGCTCTTTGCCGAGCGATCTGTCTTTCAGCAAGCGCTCGAGGGCCTGACGAAGCTGGTTCGTATCCCGCGGGGGAACGAGAAGGCCATTGACGCCGTTTTGAACGAGGTCTGTTACGCCGCCGCTCGCGGCTCCAACCACCGGCTTGGCGAAGGACATCGCTTCGAGGAAAACGAGTCCGTACCCTTCGCCTGTACTCGGCAATGCAAATATCTCAGCCTCCGCGTAACAGGCCGCGATCTCTTCCCGCGATAGGCCGTTCAGAAAATGGACATGGTCTAAAACGCTAAGATCGGAGGCGAGCTTTTGAAGGCGCGGGAGATCGTCGCCTCCTCCGACAGCCACCATATGCAAGTCCGGAACGGCCGAACGAAGATCTGCGAGGGCGCGAATCAGCTCATCGGCCCCTTTGTAGCCCTCGGAGGCGGCCCACCGGCCTACGGCAAGAATCACGCGGCCTTGCGGAAATGCCCGAGGCAATGGGAGCCGCGAAGCCGCGTCAGCAAGACGAAGAAAATCGGGGTTAAGCGGCCATCCCAGCCTGCGGATCTTCTTTTCCGGCACACGCTGGACCTCGGCGAGCTTCCGCGCAGTGTCGCGGCTGGGCGCGAGGACCATATCTGCTAGCAAAAGCGGCCGGCGCCGGACCCACGGCAACGGTTTCCAGATTTCGATACCGTGCGACATCACTATGATCCGCAAGCGTGGTGCAACGATTTTCATCCACGCTCCCGGGAGCGCCATGTGAGGGTGGCCGGCGATCACGATATGCCCATCCTTCCGGGCCGCAGCCAGGGCAGAAAGAACAAATCGAAGTTTGGAACGTCCAAAGCCGCGGATGGGAATCTCGCGATCGGCGGCGGCAAACATTTGTTGTCCAA
>Ga0307479_10003689_pt1 | contig 13979 bp, 12 predicted proteins | sample atmos_gasesECM4C_FD_203743 | JGI IMG/M metagenome (GOLD analysis project Ga0307479, IMG submission 203743) | Hardwood forest soil microbial communities from Morgan-Monroe State Forest, Indiana, United States - atmos_gasesECM4C_515 | ecosystem: Environmental > Terrestrial > Soil > Temperate...
GCTGCAGAAAGAAGGCGAGCTTGGCCGGCGCAAAATCACGCAGTACACGCGGTATTTGACGATTTTGCTCAGTGTGATCCAGTCGACCACCATCGCCACCGCCCTGCAGAGCACCGTCTATAGCGGACAGTCGCTGGTTTTCCATCCGGGTCTCCGATTCGTCCTTATGACGATCCTGACGCTCACCACCGGATCGGCGTTCATTATGTGGCTGGGCGAGCAAATCAGCGAGCGTGGAATCGGAAACGGCATGTCCCTCATCATATTTGTAGGCATTGTGGTGGGCTTGCCGCGTGGCATCGTAAGTCTGTACGAACTCGCCAAGACTGGGGCTTGGGGACCGTTCACGCCCTTGGCGCTCATCTTCCTTGTGGCCCTGATGATCACCGTGGTCGCCGTCATTGTGTTCGTGGAAGGCGCCCAGCGGCGCATCCCCGTGCAGTACGCCAAACGCGTGGTTGGCCGTAAGGTCATGGGCGGGCAATCGTCGTACCTGCCGCTGCGCGTCAACTCCGGAGGGGTCATTCCTCCGATTTTCGCCAGTTCGTTGCTGGCGTTTCCGACCACCGCGGCCTTGGTGTTTGGCACGAAATACAAGTTCGTTACGGATTTCAGCAACGTCATCAAGTTCGGCGAGCCGCTGTACAACCTGGCGTACGTTGTTCTGATTCTGCTGTTCGCGTTTTTCTATGTGGGTATCGTTTTCAATCCCACGGAGCTCGCGGACAACATGCGCAAGAACGGCGGATTTATCCCCGGTATCCGGCCGGGGCGCACCACCAGCGAGCATGTCAGCAAGATTCTCAAGCGCCTCACGTTTATCGGGGCCGTTTACCTGGCGCTGATTTGTCTGCTGCCAGAGTGGTTGATCACCGGCATTCACCTGCACCACATTGGCTGGGGCATTGGCGCATGGTTTGACCGTCACTTTTCGCCGTACATTTTGAACGGCCTGGGTTTGCAGTTTTATTTTGGCGGCACCTCGCTATTGATCGTCGTCGGCGTGGCCATGGACACGGTGCAGCAGCTGGAAGCGCAGTTGGTCATGCGCAATTACGAAGGGTTTGCGCGGAAGGGCCGGTTACGCGGCCGGCGGTAGATGAAAACCAGCGGATTGACGGCGGCGAGCACCAAATCCGCGGAGCAGTTGGACCGGGCAGTGATTTTTCTCGGGCCTCCGGGCGCGGGAAAAGGCACGCAGGCGAAAGAACTGGCTGGGAGGTACGGGGTACCGCATCTTTCGACGGGCGACATGCTTCGCGAGCACATCGCCAAGGGCACGCCGCTGGGCGCAAAGGCCAAGCCGGTCATGGAGCGCGGCGAGTTGGTGCCGGATTCGCTGGTGCTCAAGATGGTGGCGAATCGCATCGAGCAGGCGGACTGCAGTCATGGGTTCGTTTTCGATGGTTTTCCGCGCACCGTCGCGCAGGCGCAGTATTTGATGATTCTGCTTCGGCAGAATGGCTATAAGCCGGCGCTGGTGGTGCATTTCGTCATTGATCCGGCGCTGTTGTTGCGGCGGATCACTGGCAGGCGCATGTGCAAGATGGGCGGCGAGATCTACAATATTTACGAGCGTCCGCCAAAGAGTGATTTGCGTTGCGATAACGACGGTGGCGAATTGGAGCAGCGGCCGGACGACCGCGAGGAAATCGTCGCTCCGCGGCTGCAGGCCTATGAAAGGCAGACCGCGCCGCTCGTAGCCTATTATCGGCGGCTCGGGCGGTTGCACGACGTGGACGCCGCCAAGAGTGTGGAAGAAGTGAAGCAGCAGGTGCTCGATATCGTTCGTGGGGCTCGCTAAGGCCATGGCGATTCATCTGCGCAGCAATGAAGAGTTGCAAAAGATGCATCGTGCTGGCTTGCTGGTCCACGAAGTGCTTACGGCTTTACGCGACGCCGTTCGGCCTGGGCTGACCACGATGGATTTGGAGAAGTTGGCGGAAGAGAAGATCGCAGGAAGGCCTGGCAAGCCGGCGTTCAAGGGTTATCGTGGCTACCCGTGTTCGCTGTGCACGTCGGTGAACAGCGAGATCGTTCACGGCATCCCGTCGCCGAAACGCAAGTTGCGCGAAGGCGACATTGTCTCGATCGATTTTGGGATGGAAGTGGACGGCTATTTTGCGGATTCGGCGGTAACCGTGCCTGTCGGACAGGTTGCGCCACAGACGCAGAAGCTATTGCAAGTGACCCGAGAGGCCTTGGATCGTGCCATCGACAAGATGCGAGCGGGCAACCGCCTCGGCGATGTCGGCAGCGCGGTGCAGACCTGGGTCGAACAGCACGGCTATTCGGTTGTGCGCGAGTTTGTGGGCCATGGCATCGGCACGAAAATGCACGACGAGCCGAATTTGCCCAATTATGGCGAGGCTGGCCGTGGGGCACGATTGCAAGAGGGAATGGTGATTGCTGTCGAGCCGATGGTGAACGCGGGACGTCCCGACGTGCGCATGCGCGATGAGTGGACTGCCGAAACCGCCGATGGCAGCCCCTCGGCGCATTTCGAGCACACCGTTGCGGTCACCGCGAACGGCCCGTGGATTTTGACGCGCCCGAAAGAAGTCACTGGCCCGTCCTGGTAGTTGTAGGGGCGCAGCACTGCTGCGCCACACGGCAAGTTTTTTGTGTGCGTGCGGAAGCCGGTTTTTATCCGGCGTAGAGATTATGGCCAAGCGGTTCGAGGAAGATAAAAAGAAAGGTGACTCCGGCAACTCCAAGGAGGACGCCATTGAAGTGATGGCCACGGTTATCGAACCGCTGCCCAACGCGATGTTTCGCGTGGAGTTGGAGAATAAGCATCAAGTGCTGGCGCACGTTTCCGGCAAGATGCGCAAGAATTTTATCCGGATTTTAGCCGGAGACAAAGTGGCCGTGGAGCTTTCGCCGTACGATTTGACCCGCGGCCGCATCGTCTACCGTTACAAGTAGGGGAGTTGTACGGGCTCAGCAAGCTGCTCCCCAGCTTGGCAAGGCGTACGAATTAGTAGCAGCGAGCTTGTCTCGCCACTAAGGAAAGAAGCGAAAATGAAAGTCCGAGCCTCAGTAAAAAAGATTTGCGACAAGTGCAAGGTGATTCACCGCCGCGGCGTAGTCCGCGTGATTTGCACCAATCCGAAGCACAAGCAGCGCCAAGGTTAAGAAGGATTTAGGAGACAAGAGTCATGGCACGTATCGCAGGTGTTGATCTTCCGGTTCAAAAGCGTCTTTGGATTGGCCTCACGTCTATCTACGGCATCGGGCAGGAGCGCGCCAAGCGTCTGGCCGCAAAGGCCAACGTGGACCATACCAAAAAAATCCGCGACTTGACCGAAGACGAAGTCAACCGCCTTCGTCAGGCTATCGAACAGGAAGGCCGCGTGGAAGGTGATCTCCGCAAGGAAATCCAGATGAACATCCGCCGGCTGATCGAAATTCAGGCGTATCGCGGCATTCGCCACCGTCGGAATCTTCCCGTACGCGGGCAGCGTACACACACGAACGCGCGTACCCGAAAAGGTCCGCGTCGGGGTGCCGTCGCAGCCAAGAAGAAGACTGTCGGCAAGAAGGGCTAATTTGGAGTACGGCGGCTCGCCGTCGCTTTAACGGTCACCAGAGTTATTCGCATCGAAGGAATGGAGTGAATCGTGGCAAAAGAACCAAAGGTCGCAGCAACAACACCGGAAACCGGAGCTGGGGCGAAACCAGCGGCGGCCAAGCGCAAGAAGGAATTCAAGAAGAAGCGCGAGCGCCGCGTCATCCCGCACGGACTGGTGCACATCGCGGCGACGTTCAACAACACGCAGATCACCATCACGGATGGGGATGGCCGCGTGGTCTGCTGGTCGTCCGCAGGCGCCATCGGTTTCAAGGGTTCCCGTAAGGGGACTCCGTACGCCGCGCAACAGGCCTCGCTGGCCGCCGCTGGTGTCGCCCGCGACCAGTACGGCATGAAGAGTGTCGAGGTCCGTGTAAAAGGCCCTGGCTCGGGACGCGAGTCCGCCGTACGTGCGCTGGCCGCTGCGGGATTGCACATCGCGCTGATTCGCGACGTCACGCCGATTCCGCACAACGGCTGCCGTCCGCCAAAGCGACGTAGAGTCTGAGTTGTAGGGGCGCGCTTTAGCGCGTCCCAGGTTGGCAAGATGAAAGAAATTTGTAGCGGCCAGCTTCAGCTGGCCGAAAGGCCAAGCTAAAAAAGGTTTTGTGAAGGGAGAATAGAAGTTGGCAAGACATCGAGAAGCAGTCTGCCGCCTGTGCCGCCGGGAAGGGCAGAAGCTATTTCTAAAAGGTTTGCGGTGCTTTACCGAGAAGTGCGCCATCGAAAAGCGGAACTTCGTGCCGGGTCAGCACGGTCAGTCGCGGCGCCCCAAAGTCGCCGGTTATGGCCTGCAGTTGCGCGAAAAGCAGAAAGTAAAGCGCACCTACGGGCTGCTGGAGCGGCAATTCCGCAGCTACTTTGAAAAAGCGCTGCGCATCAAGGGACCCACCGGCGAAAACCTGATCATCATGCTCGAGCGCCGGCTCGACAATGTCATCAATCGCTCCGGCTTCGCGGGCTCGCACGCGCAGGCGCGGCAATTCATCCTGCACGGGCACGTCCGCGTGAACGGCAAGAAGGTGAACATACCCTCCTACTTGGTGAAAGTGGGAGAAGAGATCACCATCATCGACAAAATGCACCAGAACGCAATGGTGCTGGAAGCGCGAAACGTGGCGCAAAGCCAGAACACCGTTCCCTGGCTGGAAATTGACCGCGAACATCTCAAGTCGAAGGTTATCGCCATGCCAAAACGCGAGGACATCCAGACGCCCGCGTTTAACGAGCAACTGATCGTAGAGCTGTACTCGAAATAATTGGACTCCCTGTTGTAGGGGCGCAGCACTGCTGCGCCCCAGTTTGGCAAGACCGAACAATTTGTAGACGCCAGGCTTTAGCCTGGCTAACTCCGCCGCAGGCGGACGAACAAACGAAAAGGTTTTTTCGGCAGCCGAACGAAAACTCGGCAGCCAGAAGGAAGGAACACGATGTGGAAAGGTTTTCAAAAGCCAAAGCGTCTTGCATCTGAGCTGGAGTCCCTGACGGAAAAGTACGGCCGTTTTTCCGCCCAGCCCTTTGAACGCGGCTGGGGCACGACCGTAGGAAACGCGCTGCGGCGCGCGCTGCTCAGCTCCATCGAGGGCGCGGCCATCACAGCCGTCAAAATCGAGGGCGTGCTGCACGAATTTTCTTCGATTCCCGGCGTGGTTGAGGACGCCACGGACATCATCCTCAACCTCAAGCAAGTGCCCATCAAGCTCAACACCGACTTGCCCAAGACGATTTATCTCAACGTGGAGAATCCGGGTCCGGTCACTTCCGCGCAGATCGAAGAGGACGCTGATTTCGCCGTGCTGGACAAGAGCGTGTACATCGCCACGGTCAGCGAAGGCGGCAAGCTGCAGATCGAAATGCGCGTGAAGAACGGCCGCGGCTACGTCGCCGCCGACCGCAATTACGACGAGGATCTGCCCATCGGCTACATCCCTGTCGACTCTGTGCATTCGCCGGTGCGCAAGGTCAATTACTCCGTGGAAGCCGCGCGTCTCGGCCAGATGACCGACTACGAGAAGTTGATGATCGAAGTGTGGACCAACGGCGCAATCACGCCGCAGGACTCCATCGGCTTGGCCGCCAAGTTGGTCAAGGATCACATGAGCATCTTCATCAACTTCGAGGAGCCGTCAGAAATCGCCGAGTTGCCCGCGGAAACCGTCAACGATCCGCGCCTGGAGCACTTGGACCGTTCGGTGGAAGAGCTGGAGCTTTCCGTTCGCTCCTACAACTGCTTGAAGAACGCGAATATCCAGACCATTCGCGAGCTCGTGCAGAAAAGCGAGAACGAAATGCTCAAGACGAAGAACTTCGGCCGCAAGTCGCTCAACGAAATCAAGGATATCTTGACCAAAATGGGGTTGAGCCTGGGCATGAAGTTCGACGAGCACGGCCGCATCCTCTGGCCGCCCATGCCGAGCCAAACCGCTCCTCCGACTCCGTCGGAAGAGTCCCTCGGCGGCGGTCTGTAGAGGTTCAGGCTTTAGCCTGGCTGAACAGTTGTAGCGGCACGCTTCAGCGCGTCCTTAAGTTTGTAGGGGCACAGCCTTGCTGTGCCCCAGCTTGGCAAGATGTTAGCTTTACAGCCCTGTAGCTCAGGCTTGTCCTGAGCTTGCCGAAGGGTCCGGCCTTTAGACCTGAGGCCTTATGGCTCTGGCAAGCACGTTCGCACCAGCGCGCAATACGTAAGCAAGCCGCTGCATGCGGCAAGCATAGGAAAAGGAACAATGCGACACCTAAATTCAGGTTCCAAGCTAGGCCGCAACCCGTGGCATCGCCGCGCCACACTGCGCAACCTCGTCACCAATCTGTTCGAGCACGGGCGCATCACCACCACGCTCACCCGCGCCAAGGCCGCGCGCCCCGTCGCCGAGAAAATGATCACCCTCGGCAAGCGCGACACGCTGCAGTCCCGTCGCCAAGCCGCCGCCTACATCATGACCGCCGGCGTCACGCAAAAGCTCTTCAGCGAAATCGCGCCGAAATTCGCCGATCGCGCCGGAGGTTACACGCGTATTGTCCCCGCGGGCGTCCGCGTCGGCGACGGCGCAAAAGTAGCCATCCTCGAACTCATCGGCTACGAACTGAAGAAAAAAGAAAAGAAAGAAAAAACCAAGAAGGAAGAAACCACCGAAGCCGCCAGCTAATCACTTCAGGCCGAAGATTCTGATCGTAGGGGCGCAGCACGGCTGCGCCTCAGCTTGGCAAAGCATTGAATTCGCCTAATCAGTAGATTGCGCGCCGCGCCTCCGCGTCCACAGCCATAGCACCACAATCGCGAAAAAAGCTCCCACCGAGTCCAGGAGGGAATCGGTCACCCGCGCCTGGCGGCTGGCCACGAAAACCTGGTGAAGCTCATCCAGCGCAGAATATCCCGAAGCGATCACCAATGCCACCAGCGCCCAAATCCACCGCCAGCCCGTACGCGGACCGCGGATGCTGCGATACAGCAGCGCGCAAAACACAAAGTATTCCGTAAAGTGCGCGCATTTGCGGATGTAGTGATGGATCAAATCCACCTGAGTATGGCTCAGCGAAGGAGCAAACCAGCGGATCACCGGCTCAAAGAACCACGCCGTGTGCTCTGAGGAAAACGTGTCCGTGGACATCACGGAGATGAACACGGCCCAGGCCAAAGCCGGCCACCAGTCACGCAGCCAATTGCGAAGGTGAGGCTCGCCTCGGCCCTTTATGAGTTTTCTTGTAAGCGATGGATCTGTTTCCGGATTCTGCCAGGGCACAATTTTATTCATACGAGACCATTCTTTTGGATACGAATTGTCGCTGTTAGGCTTCGCCTACTCGTTTCTGTGGGGAAAAGGCCGTGAGTTGTGGGTCGCGCTTTTAAGCGCGACTTGGAGCTCGCATTTTCGACCGGGCTTCAGCCCCTGAAGCGTTCTTTCGAAATCCAAAACTCCTCACTCCATCCGATAATTTGGCGCCTCGCGCGTAATAATTACGTCATGCACATGGCTTTCGCGCAGCCCCGCCGACGTGACGCGCACAAAGCGGCTGCGCGCCGTCAATTCCTTCAGGCTCTCCGCGCCGACATATCCCATTCCGCTGCGCAATCCGCCGACCAGCTGATCGGTAAGCGCCGCCAGCGAACCCTTATAGGGAACGCGCCCCTCCACACCCTCGGGCACGGATTTCGCGGGCTCCACGTCTTCTTGAGCATAGCGGTCTGCCGAACCTTCTTCCATCGCCGCGGACGAACCCATTCCGCGGTACGACTTGAACGTCCGTCCCTGATACAAAATGGTTTCACCGGGAGCTTCTTCGGTTCCGGCAAACAGGCTCCCAATCATCACACACGAAGCTCCGGCGGCAATGGCCTTGGTAACGTCGCCCGAAAATTTGATCCCGCCATCGGCAATCAGCGGAACGCCCGTTCCCTGTGTCGCGCGCGCGGCTTCCATGATGGCCGTAATTTGCGGCACGCCCGCTCCACTGACCACCCGTGTCGTGCAGATCGAACCCGGTCCCATGCCTACCTTTAAGCCGTCGATTCCCAGCGCAATCAGATCCTTCGCGCCTTCGTAGGTTGCGACATTGCCCGCGATGAGCTGCATCTCCGGCAAGCGCTGCTTGATGGCCTTGATGGCCTCCATCACCCGTGCGGAATGCCCGTGCGCGGTATCGATGACGACCACGTCAGCGTTCGTTCGCGCCATTTCTTGCGCGCGCTCTACAAAATCTCCGGTCGCACCGATCGCCGCGCCCACCCGCAAGCGGCCCTGCCCATCCTTCGCCGCGCGCGGATATTCCAGCTTCTTCTGAATGTCCTTAACGGTGATCAGCCCTTTGAGATTGAAATCCTGATCGACCACCAGGAGCTTCTCAATACGATGGCTTTGCAGAATGCGTTCGGCTTCTTCCAGCGTGGTACCGACCGGCACGGTGACCAAGTTGTCCTTGGTCATCACCGAGCTTACGAGTTGGTTGTGATTTTTCTCGAAGCGCAAGTCGCGATTCGTCAGAATGCCGGTAAGCCGTGTGCCGCGAGTCACCGGCAGCCCGGAGATGCGGTACTTGGTCATGATCTCCAAAGCCTGACGCACAGTAATGTCCGGAGAAATCGTGACGGGGTCAACAATCATCCCGCTTTCCGAGCGCTTGACCCGGTCAACTTCCTCAGCCTGCCGGTCAATCGGCATGTTTTTGTGCACAATGCCGATGCCGCCCTGCCGCGCGATGGCAATGGCCAGACGCGATTCCGTCACCGTATCCATCGCTGCAGATGCCAGCGGGATGTTTAGAGCAATCTTGCGGGTGAAACAGGTGCGCGTGTCCGCTTCCAGCGGTAACACCGAAGATTTGCCGGGCAGCAGCAGCACATCGTCGAATGTCAGCCCTTCCGGAATTTGCCCATCAATCATTCAATCCCTCGCAGGAGATCCGCCAAAAACAGCGCAGCCCAGCGGGTGCCCGCCGGGCTGTAAGAACAGTTCATCAAAATCGAAATTTTGCGCCACTGTGCATCTATTATTCTAGGGACCTTGCCCGCTTCGGTCAAGCGCACCTAGTGGCTCCGCTTGTCGCTTCCACAAAATGTTCAATTTCTGCCGAGGCTGGTGCGCAGCATTTGCCAGGCTTCCCGCGGGACAGTGCTGCGCGCAGGACTGGGATGCGACCTCTTCAGATTAGCGCGGCGCTGCCGGGGAAAATAAATCTCGAGGCTACTGGGTCCACCCGGCGGTTTTGGGATCAATCACATTTTAAAGGGTTTAGAGTTGCAGCGCCGGAAGTATCACGCGTAACAGGACTTCGAGGCGAGGCGCCAAATCTCGGCATCCGCGCATGGCTGGACCGTTGACGGAAAAACGTTGACGACGTGAGGAAAAGGTTGGAACTGACTAGATTTCTTTGCGGCTGAACGTAATAACCTACGCGTTTATAATAACTAAACAGGTACGGACCTGTCAAGGTACATTTTACAGCTAGTACTTGGAGGCCAGCATTGTGCCCGAGCGATTTGCCCGAAGAGACCGCACAAAACGGGCCGGCAGATTTCGCGCCAGCCCCTGTGCTATCAGCAATTTATAGCAGTTGGCTAGAAGGTGAAACGCAGGCCGAGTTCACCCCACAGCGCATGCGGAACGATGGTGCTGGACGGATTAATGAAACCAACCGGATGACCAAACGTCGGCGCGGCGATGCTTTCGGTGGCGCTAGGACCAAAGTTGTTGCCATAGTTGGCCCGATTCGTCAGGTTGAACGCTTGCGCCAGCAGTTGCAGGTTCATCCGCTCGCCGAACTTGATGTTCTTAGCCAGGCGCGTGTCGAGTTCAAAGAAGGGATCCCCGCGCAGCGGATCGTATTTCGCGATCGTGCATGCCGGCGCGACACCGTTCAGGCCGTAGAAGCAGTTCTGTGCGCCAGTGTTATTGCCGAGGAACGCGAGATAGTTCGTGGGGTCGTTGATCGGCACCACCACCGCATTGGCCGTACCGCCGCCGGTGTTGAGTGTGTTGGATGAATTGGTCAGATTGTACGGGCGCGCCGAACCGAATTGCAGGATGGGCGAAAGCTGGAAGCCCTTCGGCAAGTCGACGATGCCGCTCACGGTAACGTGGTGCCGTTCATCATTGGGCGACGGGCCCCACTCGTAGCTGGCAAAGGGATTCGTCGATAGCCTGGGGTAGGTGCGGTATGAGCCTCCCCCGCCGTCGTAGGCGTACGCCCACGCCAGCGTGTAGTTAGCAGCGACCTGGAAGCGGTGACTCATCTGTTGCCGAAAAGTGAAGTTCACGCCGTCGTAGTGCGACCGCCCAATGGACTCATCGCTACGGACGCTCCCCAACTGCGGCAGCGCCGGGTTCAACGTAAACGCCGCATCGAGCGGTCGCGTGCAGCATGCTCCACCCACTGGCACTTTCTGATCGAGATTGATGGTCTTATTGTCGTGCAGGCCAAGAACGTGCGTGTATTCCACTTCCACCGCTGTGTTTGCATTCATCGCCCAGCTATAGCCGCCGTTGAACTCTTCGGTTACTGGGTTGCGGTAGTTGGGGTCCATGAGACGTCCAATACTGCCGGGATTCAGCTGCGACGACGGAGGCGCGATAGTAGGCATGGGGTCCACCCCGTAACGCCACTTGCCCAATGCTATACCCGTTCCCGGTACGGTATCTTTGACCGGGTCAGTAATGTCGAATAAGGTCTGAAAGATGGTGGCATTGGCCTGCTGCTCCATGAACAACGGAATGTTCTGGAACACATTCCCAAAGTAGAGGCCAAACCCTCCGCGCACCACGTGCTTGCTACGGCCGGTCAAATCGTAGGCGAAGCCCACGCGCGGGCTGAAGTCCTTGTTGTCGTCTTGGGGCGGTCTGCTCACGTAGGGATTCGTGATGGGGCTATTCAGCGCGACTAGTTCCTGATAGGTACGGCTGTTCTTAATGTCCGACAAGCCGATCATGTTGAAATCTTTGTCCCAACGAAGACCCAGATTCAGCGTCAGGCGAGGCATAACTTTCCAAGTGTCCTGGCCGTAGAAACCGAGCTGTTTGGTGGCCACCAGGAAATACGGATTTCCGTTGGCGATAGACATTTCCGTAACTAAGCCGGGAGTGGCGAACGCTTGCGGATACTTTGAAGGATTACCTAAGATCGTGCTGGGGTTGGCTCCAAAGCGAATTAGCAGCGTCGGATTAAACTCAAAAAAGCCGCCCTCAACGGGGTTGTGGATGAAGTCCACGCCCGCCTGAATCGTATGGCGTCCGATGCTCTTCGAGAGATCGTCTTTGAATTGCCATTTCTTCTGGAACGATTGCTGAGGCACGTTTGTATTCGTGCCGAATTGCGCAGTCGTCGTAAATATGATGTTAGGCGTACGCGAGTTGCTGTCAATCAGGTTGTTCCAATACTGGTAGCCCACCATGAATTGGTTGATCATCGTGGGGGAAAGATTCGAGTTCAACGTGAAATTGCTGGCGATCAAATGATTCCGCGTGAAGTTGCCTTCCGTTAGATCCATCGTGGCATCCGTCTGGTCATTCAGACTGTCATTGACCTGCGACGTATAGCTGAGATAAGCGCTGTTCTTGTTGTTGATTACCCAATCGAGCCGCCCATTGTAGCGCCACTCATAAAAGGGACGCGGAATAGAGGCTGCGGGTTGATCGGCAAAACCGTTCGCTTTTGCCAGCGTAAGCTCAGTCAAAGCGCTTGGGTCCACTGTTTGCGCTTGGTGCTCGCGCTCCCGTTCGATGGCCGTGAAGGCGAAGAGCTTCTCTTTCAGAATAGGTCCGCCAAAGGACCCCCCGAATTGCTGACGCGAGTAGTCCGGGTGAGAGGAGGTTGTCGTGCCGTCGCCATTAGGATCTTTCTCATCGGTGTTCAGGTTTGTATCGCGAAAGAATCCGAAGATCGAGCCGTGAAAGGTGTTGGTTCCCGACTTGGTAATCATGTTGATGGCCGCCCCTTGGGAGCGTCCATTCACGGCTGAAAACCGCTGCGTGCTGATCTGGAATTCCTGTACCGCCTCCAAGGGAAGCTGCATCACCGGTCCGCCGACCGTATTGTCCTTATTGTCCACACCGTTAACAGTCACGTTGACGTCGCGTCCATTGTTTCCGTTGACTGAAAGAATGGCGTAGCGGTTCTTTGTGGGGTCATATGAGTCGGTGGCCTTTACACCAGGCGCCAGGTAAGCGAGGTTGGCCACATCGCGTCCAACCATCGGCAGTTCTTCCACCTCGGTGGGGGTAATTTCTTGACTCACGCTGGTTTTCTCCAGATCTACTAGGGGAGCCGCTCCCACCACTTCAATGGTGGAGTTAACCGAACCGGGTTCTAGAGTGGCATTTAGGGTAGTAGTTTGGCCGACCAGCAATTCGACGTCTTCCAAAATTGAAGCAAACCCCTGCTTGGAGACCTTTACGGCGTAGCTGCCGGCCGAAAGAAGATCAAGACGATAACTCCCGGCGTCATTGGTCGTGGTGGTTCGCGAGGTTCCTGTGGCTTTGCTGGTTATAACCACCTCAGCGCCACTAACGACAGACTGCGATTTATCAAAAACCGTACCCTCAATCGTGCCGCTGGCCGTGGCTTGGGCGTAAAGAGTCCCGGTACCGAGTGCGAACGCTAAGCTGAGGCCAGCCAAAAACTGCACAAGCTTCCTTATCATGCTTATCTCTCCTGGTGAGTTGCATCTACGAAGCGATGGTAATCTGTGAAACCCCGTGTTCGGAAAACTGCCCTGTTCTCTTAATAGGGAGAAAAACACCCACGGCCCACAACTCTTGACCGCGTTCACTCGCAATCCGTTGAGTTGAGCCGTCTTTGATGTGCTTTACGCAAGTCGAAGGCCAGAGCTCGGAGAGCGACTAAGTCTCTTAATATGTTCGTTATATAAATCTAATTTCCACATACCTGAACATAATTGGTAGTTTGCCTACAGCAAATCGTAATTGAGACTCAATTTTCTATGAATTACCGTACGTTGACGAGAATGTTGAGCTTATGATCCGGTTCGCGCTCGCCTTGACCGCCACGAAGCTTGCGTGCCCTGTCAACCTGAAATAAAGTCCGATGGATGCAGCGAGGCGCCTCTCTCACCTTCCAGCCACACGCGCTACTGAAGAACGGCCACGCCATGACCATTACAGCCGTGTACTGGCCGCGGCGATTTGCTCTGTCGGCTCCAGAGAAGCGGCTTTTCCGCGTCGAAGAAGGTTCGCAACTCCTGGCGCAATGTCATTGGCAGCAAGATAAAGGACGCGACGTCCCCGTACTGGTCATCGTTCACGGACTGGAAGGCTCCTGCGAGTCGAACTACGTGCGCGGTGTTGCGGACAAGGCATTCCAGCGCGGCTTTCACGTTCTCCGCTTGAACCAGCGAAACTGCGGCGGCACCGAGCGCCTCACCCCGACCTTGTACAACTCCGGGATGAGCGCAGACTATCGTGCCGTTTTCGAGGAATTAGCGGAAATCGACGGCTTCACGCAGATTTTCTTCGCTGGCTTCTCCATGGGCGGGAATCTCGTCACAAAAATGGCCGGTGAATTCGGCAATCGCGTTCCGAAAGCGCTAAGGGGAATCTGTGCGGTATGTCCCGCTCTCGATCTAGCAGCCTGCGCAGACGCTTTGGAGAAGCGCAACAATTATTTCTATCGGCGCCACTTTGTTTCGAGCTTGCTGTCGAGTTACGCGCGGAAGGCCAAACTTTTTCCAGAGAAGTACTCGCAGGATGGCTTTTCCAAGGTTCGCACCGTGCGGCAGTTCGATGACGTCGTCACCGCGCCTTGTTTCGGTTATCGCGATGCGCAGGAATACTACGAGGCGGCTTCCGCGAGGAAGATTGTCGGCGAGGTGCGCGTGCCCACGCTGATGATCACCGCCCAGGACGATCCCTTCGTTCCCTACGAATCCTTTTTGGCTGCGTTGGTCGAAGAAAATCCTGCC
>Ga0307479_10003690_pt1 | contig 13974 bp, 13 predicted proteins | sample atmos_gasesECM4C_FD_203743 | JGI IMG/M metagenome (GOLD analysis project Ga0307479, IMG submission 203743) | Hardwood forest soil microbial communities from Morgan-Monroe State Forest, Indiana, United States - atmos_gasesECM4C_515 | ecosystem: Environmental > Terrestrial > Soil > Temperate...
CGATTCATAGTTTTGTCCCGTTAATGCCGTCGGGCAGAGTGATACGGAGCTTACGACCGATCGTGTCCGTGAGGTCTTCGGGACGCATGGCGTTATTGGCGTCGCACAGGCGCCAAAAAAGCGCCGGATCTCCGAGAAATTGCGCAGCAATATTGTCGAGGCGTTCGCCCTGCGTGACGGTATGTTCTTGGAGGAGTTGGAAGCGATCGGGAGAAGGCAGGAAGCGGCGCTGGACGTAAATGATGGTGGTGCGTTGTGGCGTGACGTAAGTGAGAGTGTCGATGCCAAAATAGCGGCTGGTGGAAGTGAACAGAGTATTCTTGAGCGACGTCTGCGCGAGCAGCGCCTGGACGGGATCGACCATCAACGGGTTGCTCATGGGATACCTCGAATGCCCAGGGCGGCGAAAGTGCCGGGCTGGCTGAGTTTCGCAAACGTTTCTTTCTGCTGCTGATAGGTGATGTAGAGACTGCCGCCCTTGTCGGAGAAGTTCAGGTCGTCGATGCTCAGAACGCGCAGGCCGAGGCTGACCTTGGCGCGAATGGGATTGAGCGTCGGATCGAAGGCTTCTTCGGTGATGCTGAAATCCGTAAGACGGACGGGAACAATGCGGCTGGCACTCCAGACGAACAGGCTGAGCGGCGCCATCATGGGCATGATCTCGAGGGTCCCCTGCTGAGAGAGGGTGAAATTGTTCTGGAGAGTAGTGCTGGTGGGGTAGACAAGCGTTTCAAGTGCCGCGAGCTGAGGGAAGATTCCGTATTGCAGAGTATTGGGATTCTGGTCGGGCTGTTCGAGCTGGTCGGTGGCGTCGATCTCGGCATCCAGCTTGAAGGTCTCGATGGGAGGCCCCGTGAGGCGCAGAGCTTCGGAGCGGTCGCCGCCCTCTTCTGCGCCCTTGATCTTGAGCGAGCGCGTCAGCGTGTCCGGGTTGTACTGCAGCACGATGATGCCGTTTGGCAAGACGTTGAACGTGTCGGGATCAAGCAGGACGATCCCGCCTTTTAGAATGCGCGGCGAACCTGGGAATGCGGTCATAGAATGTCCCTTTCGAAAGCCAACGCAGATTCTTGGAGGCGCGCCTGGACCTGAATTCCTCCAATTTGCTTCTGTCGCGACTCATTCCGTAGTTTCGCGAGCAACCTTCGCTCTCTTCCTTCTTTGTCGCGTGGTGCTCGCACGGACAAGCACGTCGCAGCCCGGGCAGCGAGGTCTGCGGGCTGCGGCGAACGTTGAGCTACTGTGCGTACTTGACTGGCCATTGCCTCCGGACCTCCCCTCCGAGCTAAATCTGCTCTCAGTTCTACGAACGCCCAGCCCGCCTGATCTAGTACCGAACCTTCGATCGCTTCGAATCGCGGTTAAGCAAGCTTCGTCTCGGTTTGCGTAACCGGAAAATCTCCCATTCGTTTTCCTCGAACTTCTTCAACAAATGGCTCGTACGCGGAAGTGTCAGCACCAGCCTTCAAGCGGCGATAATAGTCGCTTAAAATATCCCCCTGCTGTTCGGTATTGAAGCTGGCGAAGTGGCGGCGCTCTGACGCAGCCTTCTTGAGACCGGGTTCACCTCCGTAGTCGTATGCAGAAGCACCATGAAGCGCCCAGAACATTTTCTTTAGAACACTTACGCCATGCTGGTATTGCCAGACGTGCGTCAATTCATGGATCAACCACGGCATGAAATGCGAAAAGGAAAGCATTGATGTCCCCGGCGGGAAGTAAACGGTATCGAAGGGCGTGCGTGCGAAGTCCCCCATTGCCATGATCGGTGACTCCGCGATTTTCACGGCTCCATAGTCCAATCCTGCGTCAAAAACCAATTGTGCTTCCTTTTTCTCCTGCGAGGTCAGCCCGCGCTTATCTGCTGAAAGCACGTCGCCGAGGACCAAACCGCCGATGCCCCCGACAAACCCACCAACGAGTGCGCCGACCGGCCCCCCAATAGCGAAGCCTGCGGCTGCTCCGCCCGCAGCACCTATGAGCGTTCCTCCCACGTCGCCAGCGACCGACCGCTGCAAGCTGTGTTGTCCCCGTGATTTGACAGGATGCTGAAGTGGAACGCCTGCAGTAACGCTCTTGGCTGCATTTTGTGCCTCCCGTTCAGCTAAATGATCGGTCGGCCCTATCGTGAGGGGATGATCGCTGAGAGACGCGGATTCTTGTTGTGCAACATGGGTCAACTCATGCGTAAGCAGCCGAAGTCCTTCACTCGTCTGAGGCCTGTACTGACTTTCCCCAAACACAACGTCGTGCCCGACGGTATACGCGAGTGCGCGTGTCGCGCGGGCAGATTCAGCGGCGCGCGAGTCTGTGTGCACGCGCACGCGGCTTAAATCATGGCCTAAGCGCGGCTCAAAGAATGATCGAGTAGCCGCGTCGAGCCCGTGTCCAGGCGAATGAAGCACTTCGTGAACAATCGGTGGAGCCTCGGAGGGCTCGTGTTGGTTCGCTGAATGGCGTTGCAAGTTTTTGCTTCGTGCCGCGTTTCCGTCGACGAAGGGACCTGCACACACGTGAGCTCCGCAAGAGCACTGGCGCTCCAGAACCAACGCCGTAGAAGTCGCCGGCGCGGCGTTGGGCACTCTCTTTGAGCTGACTTTGGATTGACTCGCCATACCCAACCTTCCAGCAAAGACAAGTGGTCATTACACCGGAACGTTTTTTTGAGGCTTGAACGGGCGCTCAGGTCCGAAGTCGCCAGGACCTTCTCCCTCCGGAATTGGTGTTAGTTGTCCCGCGCGATAGTCCACTTCCGCGGTTTCTCCATTGGGGCGCGCGGACCCGAGCGCATTGGTCGTCTCGCATCGCGTGCACTTAACAGAGTTGTCTGCCTTTACCACGACGTCTGCGCTAAACGCTTGAGCAGGTTTTGGATCCGGAGTGTTTGTTCCGGTGATCGTAATCATAACTTCCGCCGGCTGTGGGGACGGTTCCGCTTTTTCTGCCTCCATGGTAGGCGCGTTCTCCTTCTTTGAAGACCCAGCCTTTGCCCCTGCGGACTTAGTTGGCGCCTCTTTGGGTGCGGCGATTTCTTCAGGCTCTCCGAACAGCGCTTTCTCGTCTTCCGCCGCCAAATAGAGCGGAGTCGGAGAGAGGCTGATCGAGGCGTTGCTAGCTCGCGAGCCGCCACGGTAGCCCCGTGTTTCTCCCAGCTGGGCGGAGGCGTCCAAGATGTTGAATCCATCCGACCTGGTAGCCAAGTAGAGCACGGCTTCATTGTCACCATCTGTCTTGAGATTAAGTATCTTGTGACGCTTCGGCTTGCTTCTCTGCGCCTGGAGAAAAACTTGGCGGTTCCTTTTTGGTTCTTTCACAGGCTTAAATGTATTAAGAGTATTAAATGAAAAAGGGTTGGGGCTGATGCTGACTCCACCCGTGGTCGGCATCGGGTTTAGCGCCTCGGGGGGCCGGAAGTAGGCTACAGCTGCGAGAGCGAGGGAAGCTGCACCAAACACAGCACCAGCAATGCCGAAGGCAGCGCCTACGTCCGCCAATGCGGCATTGGGTTGGCTCGGTGTAGGCGGAGTGGGCGGTGTGGGCGGTGTTTGGCGCTGCAGAGTGGCGCCACTGATTCCAGCTCCAGTAGCGGAGACAGTTCCAGGGGTAATGAAACTCGATGGAGCGGGTCTGCGGAAGTTCGGATCAGCGGCCACCCTCGCGAAAGTCGAGGCCCTCTGCTCAAACGCATCAGATGGATCACTTACGCTTAAATTCTTCACAACGGTTGTTCCGACCACCGGTCCGGACGACTGCTGAACCACATGAGTCAGCTCATGTGCCATCAGCAGCCGACCATCAGAAGAACCTGGAGAGTATCTTCCTGCACCAAAGGCAATGTGGTTCCCTGCTGTGTACGCATTGGCGTGCACAGCTTGAGTCGATTCCGCCGCTCGGTCGTCCGTGTGGACCCGCACACGACTGAAATCGTATCCAAAGCGCGGTTCCATGAAGTTGCGAGTGTCTAGGTCGAGAGGGCGTCCGGGAGAATTGATGACTTCACGCACAAGAGACGGTGCGTCTTCTTCGACTTCACGAACTACAGCTTCACGCTGCGCACAAAGATGCGGCCCGAGAGTTCTCTGACGAAGGAGACAGTTGGACTCGACGGCGGCGTTTCGTGATTCAGCAGCGTTCATTAGTTGAACTGCGCTTTGTTTACTCATTTTCTTACTCCCAGAGTGTTTAATAGCGAAGACGCGCCGCCCATCTTCGCGCCATCTGGCGCGTTCATGCTCTGCAGCACGGCGCTAGCGATCTTACGACCGATAGCAGGAGGGTTGGCACCATGCGGGATGTGCACAGGGCCTCCCTGCAGCTGTGGCAAGGCTGCGCCCCTTTGCCAATTCGGCGCAATTCCCTGTTGAGCAAGGAGGCGGGTGAGTTCGGCTTCGACGGCGGTGCGCACCACATGGGCGTCGTGGGAGGTCACGGGCAAGCCGTCCAAGATGAGGCGCTCGATGTGAACAGTAAGATTCATCCGACGGCCTCCATGGCGGCGAGGTCTGGCTTTGCCGATGCTGCTTTGGTGGTGGCCGGTGTCGGACCGTTGGGCGCAACGCCCGACGCACTGGCAGGAGAGAAGTTTTTGGCGGAAGGAGAAGAGGAAGAGGCCGCAGCAGCGGCGGCTGCCGCGAAGGCGGCGGCCTTGGGCAGGGGGGAAGAAGGTTCTGTGGCGGGCGCGGATCGCTGCCAGCGGAAGTCAGCCTCGTTGATGGGCCGTTCGAGTTTGCGTAACTCGGTACGCGCGGCGTCCAAGACCGATTGCATGGTGACCGGCTCGCCGAGTCGAGCCGCGAGGAACGCGGCGTTCAGCGCGATATTATGGATGTTGCCGCCTGGAATGGCGAGACGCGCAAGCCGATCGTAGTCAAGTTTCTCGAGCGGAGTCTGCTTCGGAAAAACGCGCTGCCAGATGGCTTTGCGTTCGACCGGTCCTGGGAATGGCAGGTTCACAACGAACCGCAGCCGGCGTAGGAAGGCCTGGTCCAGGGCTTGCTTCATGTTGGTGGCCAGAATGGCCAAGCCGCGGTAGGCCTCAATGCGTTGCAAAAGATAATTGATCTCGATGTTGGCGTAGCGATCGTGGCTGTCTTTCACTTCGCTGCGCTTGCCAAAGAGGGCGTCGGCCTCGTCAAAAAACAGGATGGCACCGCCGTCTTCCGCCGCATCGAACAGCCGCCTCAGATTCTTCTCCGTCTCACCGATGTATTTGCTGACGACAGCGGATAGATCGATGCGATAGAGATTCATGTGCAGATGATTGGCAAGAACTTCCGCGGCCATGGTCTTGCCGGTACCGCTTTCACCAGCAAAGAGCGCGCTGATGCCGAGGCCCCGGGTCATCTTTCCTTCGAAGCCCCATTGCTGGTAGACCGTGGAGCGCTGACCCACCTGGTCCGCAATCTGCTGGAGAAGTTTCATTTCGGGCGGGGGCAGGACGATGTCGTCCCATGTAGCGCGAGGATCGAGGCGCTGAGCCATGGCATCCAGCCGCGGACGAGTGGTGGCGAGGCAGGCGTCCCACAATCTTTCCGCTACGGAAGCCTCCTGAGTCGCAGGTTGGGCGAGGACTCTCGCTGCAATCTCGCGAATGCTCGACAGACCCAGGTTGAACTGCCCAGTAAGTTTGCCCGGCATGTCAGAAGCAGAAGCACCGAGAACCGAGGTCCAAGCCGCGTGTTGTTCCGCAGGAGTGGGTTTGGAAACGTCGACAACGACAGTCGAGTGCGAGAGAGAAGCCCAAACGTCGCGGGTGTCGAGAAAAGTGACGCCGTTGATTCGAGAGAGAAACCGATTCACAGCGGCAGCGTTTGAGGCGGATGAAACGTCTTCGCCGGCTTGCGTGTCGAGGTAGAGCGCGAGAGGAAGAAGAGAGCTTTCCCGTTGCCAGAGACGCGCAATGGACTCGATTTCGCCGGTGTTCGAGGACAACAAATGCGAATGAAGCCTGTAAAGGTGCAGTCCGAGCGTCGTGGCGACCTGACGAGCGACGAGTTGCTTGCTAGGTCCGTGGCTGCCCAAGAGCTGGATGACAGGCAAGGATTGCCCAAAAGCGGTCTGTTGCAGACGTGCCAGGATGGTGTCGATGGCGGAGCGCTGCGAAGGGGGAGTTTCGGCTGCAGGCCCTTCCGGATCCGGCAAAGCGAATAGCGGGGCAAGGCGGTCGTCGAGATAATTCAGACCCTTCAAGTAATTGACGATGCGCTCGTCGGCGCGCAGAGCGCTGGTGCTGAGGGGCTGGGCACCAGGCTGGTGGATTTCGATGAGGCGCCAATAGCGAAGCGGGCGTTCCGGGCACATGGCGTCCCAATAGGGATCGTCGAAGATGGTGAAAGCAAGGGCGAAGGTGGGATAAGGCTTGGCGAGATCGTCCTGAGCCTGCGCACAAAGCCCGGCAATTCCCGTGTCCAATTCCATCGCGGCGCAGAGAAGCAGGATGTCTTGTTCGAAAGGGGTAAGTCCGAAACGTTGGCTAAGAATCGTGAGTGCCGGTGGGTTCGACGCCGTGTCCGCAGAAGCCTCGGAAACGGAGCGGAGTTCCGGTTCTTGCGGATTCGGCCGGCTGGAGCGGTACGGAAGAGCAGGCTGCACCTTCGCAGGGGTTTGCGAGGAATCCTTTCGGAGGAAGTTGCGCCAGAACGATTTGCTATCCTCGGGTTCGCGAGAACGGGGAGGGTTGAGGGCCGGTTGCGGACGACTGAAATGCGCGCGTTCTTTCAGGCGTCCACGAAGCCAAGCGAGACGATCGGCGAGGTAGCGGTTATTGGTGTCCTGCCAGTTGGAAGAGTCGCTCATGTTACGGTCACCTTCTGGGTAGAATCGAAAACGGGAGGCTGCTTGGTGCGATCGATGAGGATGCTGTCGACGCCGTCCACGCGCAGACGAACATAATAGTCCCCAGCAGCGACATTGGCCGCCTGGAACGCAAGCGTGTTGGTTTGCGTTTTGTGAGCGTCGGCAAGAATTTCCGTATCTCCAAGCAGCAAATCGGCGCGCTGCTCGGGGCGAACTTCAGGGCTGACCGTCACCGTGAAAGTAATGTTTCCCGCGGGCGCCGACACAGGGGCGAAGGAAATGCTGGGGGCCAGTGGAAACGAAAGCTGGTTGGTAATCCGGCGGTAGGTGTCGTTCGGTCCTTGGACAAGAACGGCGACAGTATAAAAGCCAGCGGGCCAAGAGGCAGGAACAACGGGAATCTTGACGCCAACCTCGAGGTCAGTGGGATTCGCTTCTGGCGGGACTTCAACAGGGTTGGTCCAAAGAGGATGGTTGAACTGGACGCCGACGTTCGAGCCGTCGAGATGGTGTCCATTAAGAAGCAGAAGGTCGCCCAATCTTGCGCTGGTCTGTTTGTTGGGGATGAAGAGGTCATCGAGTCCGGGAAAGGGGGAAATCAGACTGGGAAGAGAAGAGATTCCGGAATCCTTCTTGCCGCGCGTGAGTACGGGGAGAGGCGTGCGCGGTCCGCGGGTACTCTCGATGAGCGCGACCGCTACTTCGTAACCGGCGGAGAGGCGGTATTGCGTGGCAAAACCGGTCCACAGTTTCGAGATATCTTCGACGGAAAGCGGTTGAAGGGTGATGCGCACGCGTTCGATTTGTTTGTCGAGATCTGTCTGAGGGAGAGAGCCCGAAGTGGCCGATTGAATGTCCGCAGCGCTGAGCAAACAGTGATCGTGCAGCAGGCTCATGGCCTTGCCCAGAACCTGATGACTGAAAGGCTGAGCAGAGTCGTCTTGGCGGCCGAAGGCGGTTATCAGGTAATAGAGATTCAGGGGCAGAGGGGGAATTGCCGTTTCGCCCGGCTGAACCTGACGCGGCATATCACGATTGCGCCACGCGGCATTGGGAAGGATTTGATAGAGGAAAAGATTGAGTTGGTTGGCGGTAAGCGATCCGCGGGCCTTGTCCGGCGGAAGTGTCGTGACCAGGGTGTCGCCCAACTCGGGCAGATCCGGATCGGTGGTGATGCCGGTGTGCAGGATAAACTGCAGCGTCGTAGTGACGGCGGCGAGCGCGGTGGAATTGCTCATCGGGGCATCCCATTTCCCTGGCGCTTTAGATAGTCTTCCAAGCTCGTGACCGGCGAAACCGCACGTTGCCTAGGGCCGGGACGACCCGTCACAGAGGCTCGCACTTCCACTCGTCCAATAGTGACGTGGATGGAAGGAGGAACGTCGGGAGACTTGGCATCTGTGAACCTCCGGTCGCCGTCGTGTTCTTGGGAAGAAAGAGGTTTCAGGACAAAGGATTTAGCGGCCGCTAGACGTGCGCTCGGGGCTGCGTCGGAGTTCGTGAGAGTTTGTTCAGTCGCGGCCGGGGCAGCCAAAGCGAGCGCCTGGAAATGTGAAGATTTTCCTGGGGCGTCATGAGAAACAACTGCACCGACGTTCGTTCGAGATGCCAAGTGAACGGCAACTCCTTCCGCGGGCGCATTGGAGTTCGGGAACGCTTCTCTTGCCGGCCCGAGCGGAGGGCCTCTGCGGGCCTCCGGTTCCAGGAGCCGAGATTGTTCTGGCTGCAGGGAGGTTTCGCTGGCTCGTCTGGGATCCGTCTCGTGCAGCGTGGCGAAGGGGTGGTGCGCTGCACGAAGGACGGAGGGCGCCTGCTCTCGCTCGACACGTAGCGAGAACTGTGCGGATGATGGCTCGATGTCTTCGTGGGATTCTATTGAGACTTCTCTGGCGCGCCGTCTCGGAAGTTCAGCGAAAAGTGCAGAATGACTGGTTTCTTGTTCGTTGTTGCCCCGGCTTTGCCACGTCGATTCCGCAACCTCATTCTGGTTGGGCGCTGCTTCAGAATTTCGGGTGAGAGAATGATTCGCTACGGCTGGGAACTCGGAGGCCACAGGCTCGAAAACAGAGGAACGTCTGGGACGCAAGACTTCGGTCTTGCCGGAGCTGCGATCCATCAAGCGTGCAAAAAAATCACTCATGCTCTTGTGGCTTCCACATAAAACTGTCTTCGCGCCGGGCTAAGAGAAAGAATCTCTTTTTCGCTCCAGCCATAAACAGATGCCAGAGCATGCACTTCTCCGAGGAGGCGTGATACCCGGGATTCAATCTCATTCCAGAAAAAAGGGACGATGTCGAACAGGACGCTCCACTCGTGGCGGCAGGAAGAGCAAGCAACACGAAGCTGGACATCGGCTTGCGGATCCGCTTCACAAATTCGTTTCGCGGCCTCATCGATGACTTCGTTTGGCAATTCCTCGACTGGGCCTCCGCCGTGAGTGGCGGAAAGCAGGCAACGGCGGAAGAGCGAGTTGCCACGCTGCTCGGGGGGCGCCTGCAAGGATGCCGCGATATCGGCGGTGCTAGGGGGACGAAGGCGCAAGGCGTAACCCGCTGCTTCGCACGCAATCGCTTCGAGAGGCTCATCGGCGGTCTCCACCGATACGTCGGAAACCAAGATGGAAAGCTCAAGTCTCGCGCCGCATTGGGGACACACGAGGACACCGGACATCCGAGGACCGAAGGTGGCACCGCGGAGAGCCAGCAAAGCCGCATCGCGTTGCCCGATTGTCAGATGGCAGAGATCTTCTCGGGTGCGGTCCGGAGACGCTACCGCCAGAATTTCAATGGCCTGGTGGAGCGGTCCCTGGGTTCTCCCGCGCTCCCACACCAAAAGCAGGTCGGCGGCTGAGAGTGCGTGCATTGAAGTGCTACCCCACGGCAGGCACAGTGAAGCTAGGCTCGGCGGGCTCTGGAACTTCGACGTCGCGTTCCCAGCCTTCGTTTTCAAGCTTGATGTGTTGAATGGCAACGGCATTGGCGTTGGCGTCGAGGTCCGGCAGAGCCTGGTATTCAGAAACCCAGCAGCGATAAATCTTGTAGGTCAAAGCGAGTTGCCCAGCTTCATTGTAGACCTCGAGCAAAATGTCCTTTCGAAAGTCCTTGAGTGAAACCTCCTTCCCTAGGCCAGCGCCGATGTGCCAAACCTTGTTGGCCCACGCCTCGAACTCGACGTCATGCGTGACACCGCGTTCCAAGGTGATGGGATCGTATTCGGTGCGGCCCGGAGACTTGCGACTGCTCGAAGGATCGCCACCCTCACGATGCTTCACGACTTCCGTGGTGCGTTTAAGCATGCCGACCTTGCTGATGCCAGCGACATAGCGACCGTCCCATTTAACGCGGAACTTGAAATTCTTATAAGGGTCGAACCGTTGCGGATTTACGGTAAATTCAGCCATGGTCTCCTCCTGCGCGGGTTAGGTAGCGATCTGTCCTGCAATCTGCTGAATCTGGATGACGACGAACTCCGCGGGCTTCAGGGGCGCAAATCCTACGATGATGTTCACGATGCCGAGATTGATGTCGTTCTGCGTGGTAGTTTGCTTGTCACATTTAACGAAATAGGCGTCCTGAGGCGTTTGTCCTTGAAATGCACCTTGCCGAAAGAGGTTTTGCATGAAGGCACCGACATTGAGGCGAATCTGGGCCCAGAGTGGTTCATCGTTGGGCTCGAATACGACCCACTGCGTTCCCCGGTAGAGGCTTTCTTCGATAAACAGAGCGAGGCGGCGGACGGGAATGTATTTATAGTCGTCCGCCATCTGATCGGCGCCATTGAGAGTGCGGGCTCCCCAACTGACCGGGCCGTAGATCGGGAAATTGCGCAGGCAGTTGATGGCCAAAGGATTGAGGACACCGTTTTCCGGGTCCGTGAGCTTGTACTCGAGGTTTTGCACACCGGCAAGGGTCGCTTCGGTGCCGGCTGGGGCTTTCCAAACACCGCGAGCCCCGTCGGTGCGAGCGTAGAGCCCCGCGAGGGTGCCGCTCGGCGGTGTCGGGCGGGAGCGGAACGCGTTCAAGGGATCGGGAATATCGGTGCGGGGAAAGTACAAAGCCGCATTTTTGGAGCGCAGCGTGGCATTGCTGCTGAGCCAATTCATGACCGCATCAACTTTGTCGCGGTTGGAGGCCTGCTGGGGCACATCAAGGAGATAGAAGGCTCGCCGAGTTGTGCAAAGAGATTCAGCGGCGGTGGCGACCGCCGCAGCGCTATCGTCCAGGAGATTGGCAGTTACAGGCAGGCACAGGAGATTGAATAAATCGACGTCGAGCAAGGCATAGATTCCCGTCTTTTTGGCTGGATCGCCTTTGATGGCAGTGGCGACTCCGCTAGCGTCGCCGGATGGATCCCACTTCCCATCGGTTCCACTCTGCTGGTTCTTGCCGTCGGGAAGTGTCTGGGCCTGAGCAGCGGGGCCACCAACAACGTACAGCTGGATGTTGGACGTCGTCTTGTCAAAACCCAATTTTGTGGCCAGACCTGACCCCGAATCTGTGAATGACAGAAAGTCGCTCCACTTGCCGGTTCCCGCTTTGGCAACCAGATAAGCATTGGTGGAGCTCGAGCCGACGACACTGACGGTGGCGCTGCCCAAGCCGGCCAGAGTCCGTATCTGACTTTGGAGGATGGAGGCGAGGTCGGCCATGGCAGTGGGAGGAGGATCAGGCAGGCCCGGCAAGGTCCCAATCTTCGTGGAGCCAAGCGAGACATCCATCGTGTCGGTCTTGGCAAGTTTCGTCAGGTCTGGCGCAAGTGCGCTGGCGGTCCCCGTTTGGGCGGGGCGCTTGCCGGTCGAGCCGCTAGCCTCAGAAACGGTGATCAATTGGGAAGCGGCGTTGACGACTGCGGCGACATCACTGGAACTGGAGGGGTCAATCACGAGGTTTCGAAATGTTTCGGTGGCGACGATCTGGGCTACGCCGTTGACAAACGTAAGTTCGGTGACGATGAGATTGAATTGTTTGGAGGGATCCGTCGTATTGTAATTAACGTCAAGACGGATGTTGTTGCCCCAAGAGCCCGCGCTGCTGGCGCTTACGACGAGGACAGCCGTACTGGTTGCGGTATCGGCAAGGCCAATCGCCGCAGTCACCGGGGTATTGCCCTGCGACGCGGAAGCAACACGAACCACATAGGCTTCGGTGCCACCGTTAAGGAAAAACTGCTGAATGGCATAGCTGGCTTCACTTCGCGTATCCAGCCCACCGAACTGATTTTCAAAGTCCGCCAGACTGAGAATGTGGACGGCTTTGTTCATGGGGCCAGCGGAGAAGTAGTCGACAAATGCACCGATCGACGTGGCGACGCCGACAATGGTTCTGACACCACTCGGAACTTCCTCAATGTATACACCGGGATACGTGACGGCGACTGGCATAGGTCCCTCTCTCTCCAGCGGGCTGGGCTAGCGGTTCGCAGCGCTGGCTCATCGGCTGACGCACCGATTTCGATTCCAAATAGCCCCTCGGTTTCCGTCGGATGGGCAGTTGCACAGAGTATCTCTCGGTGCGACTTGCGTCGGCCCCTTTCCGTCGAGGCGAAAGGCCTGCCCGGCGGTAGAAGGTGAAGCATCTTCTAGCAAAATGCGTTCTGGGGGAGCTAGGATTTCTTTGCAGAGCAGGAGTATTTTGCATTCGAGCGCTTGCCGCTAGTTGTGCAGGCTGGGCGGGTCAGCCTTCTCCGCGGGCCGACTTCGTCTCGTTGAGATAGTCGGAGGGGCAAACGCCGACGTAGCGACGAAACATATGGGCAAAGTGCGAGAGGTCGTTGAAGCCAACGGAAAAGGCGACATCGGTAATGGACGCGCCAGGGGCATGCAGGAGGTGAACCGCCCTGTTGATGCGATGGGCTATCAGAAAGTCACGGAAGGTGGTGCCGTGGACCCGTTTGAAAATTCTGCTGAACTGGTACCGCCCCAGACCGCACAGGCGCGCGACTACCCCTAAAGCGACTTTTTCTGAATAGTTGGCCTCAACATAAGAAATCGCGGGAAGCAAGCGGTCGCGGGGATGAGCGCTGTTGGTGCACCTTGCCGCGGAGGTGGCAATGTCAGGAACTCCACGGTCGAGAAGCTCGCCCTGGAGAGATTTGCGTTGTCCCAAACTCACCAGTGTTGCAATCCGCGAACATAAGTCGTTGATCTCGACTGGTACGACCAGGTAATCGCAAACCCTCATTCGCAGCGCCCACACCGCCAACTCTTCCCAATGTTCAACCGTGATCATCAGAACTGGCAATCTGGGGAATTCCAGCCGGGTACGTCGCAGCGGTTCGAGTTCTTTCGGGCCAGGCTTGTCGTACTCGAAGCAGATAGCCGCAGGAAAGAGTGCAGCCACGAGTTTGGGGATGACGCTCGGCTCCCGGATGTACCGCAGCTGGTAGGTGGAGCGAACCACGCTGGAGAGATCCGTCGCGAAGGGTTGAACCCTGAGATCAACCCAGATCAGCGTGCGGGGGTCCATTTGCGGTACTCCTCCGGACCTTGGACAGGCACTTGGTGATTCGGTCGCAGCATACACGGGGCGGGAAATGATACTGAGTTGCCTTACAGATCCATGAAACCGTCACTCTGCCCCGTCAAATCCAATTTTTCAGGGCCCGCGGCGTCAAAATGCACAATGAAATTCACGTATTGCTGCGATATGCGCAGCGGATCCGCGGGACTGAGGGCGCACCTAAAGCGGGCAAGGCAACAGCCAAGAGCCGCTAGCTGTCGTGACCGCCTGCCTTAGATTGTTGAAGCCCTCCGTCATGGAACTCCTCGTTGCTAAGTAGTAGTGCTAAACACCTACCGGGCGTTTCAAAGTCTGCAGCGCCTTCAGCCGCGGCCCGGTGCCGGCCGCACCGCGATAGCGCCTGCAATTCAGTACGATAGGCGAAATGAATACCACAGCCGTCTGCGAACGGAATCTGTTCAGTGATATTCAGGACGGAAGACGCCTAAGAGAATTCTCCAATGACCAAAGATGGTCGCACCGTGGGCGGAACTGCCTGGCAGAAAATGACGTCAGTCTCCTATCTCAGCGGTCGAATGTCAAGGACGTTAGCGTCCGTTGTCCGTTTGCGACCGTTAGCCATCCGAGATGATTCGTGAGAGCTCCTGCTCAGGCAGGTATGCCGTCTATCCTGTTTCAAAGAAATCTGAAATTCATGACGGGTGCTGGCGCCGCCGGAATT
>Ga0307479_10003691_pt1 | contig 13972 bp, 9 predicted proteins | sample atmos_gasesECM4C_FD_203743 | JGI IMG/M metagenome (GOLD analysis project Ga0307479, IMG submission 203743) | Hardwood forest soil microbial communities from Morgan-Monroe State Forest, Indiana, United States - atmos_gasesECM4C_515 | ecosystem: Environmental > Terrestrial > Soil > Temperate...
CCGCAATTCTCGGGCCGCGCGCGAAGCTGGTATTGTGGTCCGGGGGGGCGGAGGGACCCCGGTCCGGCATTGAAAAGTGGGCGGATTGGGGGAGGTAGGGTCGCGGGTCTATTCTCTCTTGCCGGAGCCGCCGACGGTGCCAAGGCAGGGGCGTTTGCGCCACCCGGGCTGCTCAGCCAGCGTAGGCTGGGTGGCGCAAGCGCCCCGGCCCAATCCACCGGCGCCGCATTGAGCATCCGGAGCTACAGATCCGCGGCCCGGAAGGGGTGCCCCCGGGTCCCCCCGGAGGCAAAGGATGAAAGACAGCTTCGCAAGCCATGCGCGCTTCACGCCGCCCGGCGCCGCGGACGGGCGTACGCTGCGCCTCGCCCGCCTGGACGCGCTGGACCGCTTCAACGTGTCGCGCCTGCCGTACGCCCTGCGCATCCTGCTCGAGAACCTGCTGCGGCGCGAGGACGGCAGCCTGGTCTCGGCGGGCGACATCGAGGCGCTGGCCCGCTGGGACCCGCGCGCCGGGCCCGGCGAGCAGGCCGGCGAGATCGCCTTCATGCCGGCCCGCGTGCTGCTGCAGGATTTCACCGGCGTGCCCGCCGTGGTCGACCTCGCGGCGATGCGCGACGCCATGGCGCGCATGGCGGGGGGGGCGGGCAGCGGCGGCGAAGGCGGCGAGGCCGCCAGGCGGATCAACCCCATCCAGCCCGTCGAGCTGGTCATCGACCACTCGGTGCAGGTCGACGAGTACGGGTCCGCCGCCGCGTTCCTGATCAACGCCGAGCGCGAGTTCGAGCGCAACCGCGAGCGGTACGCCTTCCTGCGCTGGGGCCAGAGCGCCTTCGCCAACTTCAAGGTGGTGCCGCCCGACACCGGCATCGTCCACCAGGTCAACCTCGAGTACCTGGCGCGGGTGGTGATGACCGGCGAGCACGAGGGCGAGACCTGGGTCTACCCCGACACCCTGGTGGGGACCGACTCCCACACCACGATGATCAACGGCCTCGGCGTGCTCGGTTGGGGCGTCGGCGGCATCGAGGCCGAGGCGGCGATGCTCGGCCAGGCGGTGTCGATGCTGATCCCGCAGGTGGTCGGCTTCCGGCTGTCCGGCGAGCTGCCGGAAGGCTCCACCGCCACCGACCTGGTGCTGGTGGTCACCGAGATGCTGCGCCGGCAGGGGGTGGTGGGCAAGTTCGTGGAGTTCTACGGGCCCGGCCTCGCCGCCCTGCCGCTCGCCGACCGCGCCACGATCGCCAACATGGCCCCCGAGTACGGCGCCACCTGCGGCATCTTCCCGGTCGACGAGGTGGCGCTCGAGTACCTGCGCTTCACCGGCCGGCCCGCGGCGCAGGTGGCCCTGGTCGAGGCGTACATGAAGGAGCAGGGCCTCTTCCACTCCGCGTCCAGCCCGGAGGCGGAGTACTCCGACACGCTGCGGCTCGACCTCTCGACCGTCCGGCCCAGCCTCGCCGGCCCGCGGCGGCCGCAGGACCGGGTGCCGCTCGGCGAGGTCAAGAGCTCCTTCGAGCGCGAGCTGCGCGCCATCCTGGCGGCGGCGCCGGGTGCCGCGAGGACCGGCAGGGCCGCAGAGATGATCAGCGAGGGCGGCGGCTCCGTCGCCACCCCGCCGAACGGTCCGCACGGCGCCGCCGCCGGCGTGGCCGCCGTCGCCGCGCCGCTGCAGGCCGAGGCCGGCGAAGGCGCCGTCGCGACCCTTGCGGGCAAGAGCTTCACCCTGCACCACGGCTCCGTGGTGATCGCCGCTATCACCAGCTGCACCAACACCTCCAACCCGTCGGTGATGGTGGCCGCCGGCCTGCTGGCCAAGAAGGCGGTCGAGCGCGGCCTCGCCGCGCGGCCGTGGGTCAAGACCAGCCTGGCGCCGGGCTCGAAGGTGGTCACCGAGTACCTGCGCGAGGCCGGGCTGACGCCCTACCTGGAGGCCCTGGGCTTCCATCTCGTGGGCTACGGCTGCACCACCTGCATCGGCAACAGCGGGCCGCTGCCGCCGCCGATCGCCGAGGCGGTCGAGAGCGCCAGCCTGGTGGCGGTCTCGGTGCTCTCGGGCAACCGTAACTTCGAGGGGCGGATCAACTCCGACGTGCGCGCCAACTACCTCGCCTCGCCGCCCCTGGTGGTGGCTTACGCGCTGGCCGGCCGCATCGACGTCGACCTCACCTCCGAACCGCTCGGCACTGGCAAAGACGGCCAGCCGGTCTATCTCCGCGACCTCTGGCCCAGCCGCCAGGAGATCGCCGCCACCGTGCTCGCGGCGCTGCGCGCCGAGATGTTCCACCGCGAGTACGCCGACGTCTACGCCGGCGACGAGCGCTGGAACGCTCTCGAGGTGCCGCGGGGCGACACCTATGCGTGGGAGGAGGAGTCCACCTACGTGCGCCTGCCGCCCTACTTCGTCGACATGCCGGCCGAGCCGCCGGCGGTCGAGGACATCAAGGGCGCCCGGGTGCTCGGCGTCTTCGGCGACAGCATCACCACCGACCACATCTCGCCGGCGGGCTCGATCAAGGCCGCGAGCCCCGCCGGCAAGTACCTGATCGAGCACGGCGTGGCGCCCAAGGACTTCAACTCCTACGGCTCGCGCCGCGGCAACCACGAGGTGATGATGCGCGGCACCTTCGCCAACGTGCGCATCCGCAACCGCATGGTCCCCGAGATCGAGGGCGGCTTCACCCTCCACCTGCCGTCGGGCGAGCCGCTGCCGATCTACGACGCCGCGATGCGCTACCAGCAGAAGGGTGTGCCGACGGTGATCTTCGCCGGCAAGGAGTACGGCACCGGCTCCTCCCGCGACTGGGCCGCCAAGGGACCGCGCCTGCTCGGCGTGCGCGCGGTCATCGCCGAGAGCTTCGAGCGCATCCACCGCAGCAATCTCGTCGGCATGGGCATCGTGCCCCTCGAGCTGGCGGTCGGCGACACCGCGCAAAGCCTCGGCATCACCGGCCGCGAGGTGGTCGACGTCGACGGCCTCGCCGCCGTCATCGCCGGCGAAGGCAAGGGCGCCCGCGAGGTGACCGTGCGGGCGGCGGCGGCCGAGCAGGAGCGGCAGCCGGCCGGCGGCGGCGGCGCGGGCAAGACCATCGAGTTCAAGGCGCGGGTGCGCCTCGACACGCCGCAAGAAGTGCAGTACTACCGCCACGGCGGCATCCTGCACTACGTGCTGCGCCAGCTGCTCAAGGCGCGCTGAACCGCCCGCCCCGGCGCCACCATCCCCCTCCCCACCGATTCCGGCCCGACCTGGCAGGCTGCTTGCTCTTGGGGGAAGCATGGGCGTGCTCCCGCACGCTCTCGTCAGGGGAGCAGAGACCCGGCTCCCTGCACGTCGTCTCGAAAGGAGACGGTCATGGATCTCAGCCCTCGCCTCCTCGCCCGCACCCTCCTGATGGCGTCGCTGGTCATCGGCCTCGTGGTGGTTGCCGCGGCGGCGGCGCAGCCGCGCGGCGACGTCAGCCTGGCGCACGTCGACGGTTACCTGTCGCTCAGCCCCGATGGCCGCTGCATGGTCCTCAAGCAGCACGACGGCTCGGCGTACACGCTGGTGGGCCGCTGGCGCGGCCTGGTCGGCAGCGACCACGTCCGCCTCGAAGGCCGGTTCGTCCCCGAGACCCGCTGCGGCGGCCAGGGCGGCTTCGAGGTCACCGACGTGCAGGCCATCTGGGCCGACGACAATCACCGGTCCACCTACTACGACCATCTCAAGGACGGCGCCTTCCGCAGCTGGCTGCAGCGCAACCGCCCGCAGGAGTGGGACCGCGAGCGGGAGAGAGAGCGCCGCGACCGCCACGAGCCACCGGCCTGAGCCCCTACCCAGAAAAAACTGCCATTCCCGAGAGGGTGGGAGGGGGCGTCCTCGGCCCCCCGCACCGCCCTCCCTATCACGCCGATGTCATCCCCGGATCGCAGCAGCCAGCCACACCTGGCAATGGGGCTCGACCGCGCGCGGAAGAGGCGTAAGTTGGACTCGCCGGCGCCAAACCTGGCAGGCAGCTTGCTCTAGATAGGTGGTAAGGGCGTGCGCTACGCAGGCCCGAATCCGGGGAGACGTGCAATCCAGCCCGAACTTCCTGCAGGTGCTTCGCCGCAAGGGACGTTGGCTGGCACGCCTTCTCGAAAGGAGGACATTCATGCATCTCGACAAACGATTCCTGATCCGCACCGTGCTGCTCGCGGCGCTGACCCTCGGCCTGCTGGTAGCGGCGCCGGCGGCCGCGGCAACGGTGTACCTCGAGGGCTTCGTCACCGCCGCTCCTGAGCCCGGCTGCATGCTGGTCAAGGACCACGACGGTAACGTCTACGCCCTGCAGGGCACCGGCTGGTACGGCGTCCTTGGCAACGACTACGTCCGCCTCGAGGGGAGCATCGTCCCTGAGCCCGCCTGCGGCGCGTCGAGCAGCATCCGGGTCTCCGACGTCACGACCGTTTGGCGCGACGACACGCGCAAGGTGATCGTCTACGAGCGGACCAAAGAGGGACGCTTCGCGGACTGGGTGCGGCGCCATCGCGAGCGCGAGTGGAGGGACTGGGAGAGGGAGCACCACATCCCGCCTCCGCCCCCGCAGTAAAAATTACCCTGCCCCTTCCGCATGAAGTCGTCCACAGCCGCGACGGCACCGCCGTCGCGGCGTTTTTTTTCGGCACTCCTACACCCGACTTTCGTCAATGGCCGTTGCTGTTGCCGTTGCTTCTTTGCAGTCGTAGGGGCAGCCTTTTTTCGGCACTCCTGCACCCCGACTTTCGTAAATGGTTGTTGCTATTGCTGTTGCTGTTGCCGTTGCTTCTCTGTAGCCGTAGGGGGGAGGAAACGTCGCGGGGCGGCGGATTGGCGACGGCCGGTGACTCTACAGGCGAGCCGCAGCAGCCCCGATCTCGCCTCTCTGACCCCCGAGCCGGAAGGTCGCCGGCCGTCGCCAATCCGCCGCCCCGCGCGGAGGAGGGGGCGCCCCCGGAGGCCCCCCGGAGGCGTGTAGTCTGATACCGTAGCGGCGCCATGAGCTCAGCGGTCACGACGGCGCCGCCGGCCGGCGCGCTCACCACGGTGCGCATCGCCCACAGCCCCGACTCCGACGACGCCTTCATGTTCTACGCCCTGACCCAGGGGCGGCTCGAAACCGAAGGCCTGGCGGTCGAGCACGTGCTGCGCGACATCGAGAGCTTGAACCAGGCCGCCTTCTCCGGCACCTACGAGATCACCGCGCTGTCGTTCCACGGCTATGCCCACGTCGCCGGCAGCTACCAGCTGATGCCGTCGGGCGCCAGCTTCGGCGACGGCTACGGTCCGCTCGTGGTCTGCCGCGAGACCGCGGCGAAGGTCGACCGCGAGGCGCTTGCCGGGCGCGCGGTCGCGATCCCTGGCCGGCTCACCACCGCGCACCTGGCGCTGCGGCTGTGGCAGCCCGAGGTGGCGGTGCGCGTCGTCCCGTTCGATCGCATCCTCGACATCGTCGCCGCCGGCGAGGTCGAGGCGGGGGTGGTGATCCACGAGGGCCAGCTCACCTATTCCGACCAGGGCCTGCGCGCCGTGGTCGACCTCGGCGCCTGGTGGAAGGAGGAGACCGGCCTGCCGCTGCCGCTGGGCGGCAACGGCATCCGGCGCGACCTCGACGAGGCGCTCAAGCGCCGCCTCTGCCACCTGCTCTCCGCGAGCATCGCCTATGGCCTCGACCACCGGCGCGAGGCGCTCTCCTACGCGACGCGGTATGCCCGCGGCCTCGAGGACGACCCCGTGCGCTCCGACCGCTTCGTCGGCATGTACGTCAACGACTGGACCAGGGATTACGGCGAGGCGGGCCGCCGCGCCGTCCAGCTGCTGCTCGACCGCGGCTTCGCGGCGGGCCTGCTGCCACGGCCGGTCGAGGCCGAGTTCGTTGCCGCCTGACCCGCCCGACCCGCCTTCCGGGCCCGCGCAGCCTGCTCCGCCCGCGCCATCCGGTCCGGCCCTCGGCGCCGTGCCGGCACAGGCATCGGCGCCGGCGCCCGCCGCCGCCCCGCTCGCCGCCGCCGGGCTGCGCGGCATCGTCTTCGACCTCGACGGCACCCTGATCGATTCGCGCCGCGACATCGCGGCGGCGGTCAACGGCATGCGCGCCGAGCGCGATCTGCCGCCGCTGTCGGTCGCCGAGGTGAGGGGCATGGTCGGCGAGGGAGCGCGGGCGCTGGTGCGGCGCGCCCTTCCCCCGGGCACCGCCAAGGCTGACCTCGAGGAGGCCCTGGCCAGCTACGTCGCCCGCTACGCCGAGGTGTGCCTGGACACCACGCGGCCGTATCCGGGCGTCCTGCCGATGCTGGCCGTCCTGGCGCAGAGCTTCTCCCTGGGCGTGCTAAGCAACAAGGGCGAGGCGCTCTCGCGCCGCATCCTCGCGGGGCTGGGCCTCGACCGCTACCTGCGCGAGCTGGTCGGCGGCGACACCCTGCCCACGCGCAAGCCCAACCCCGGGGGCCTCTTCCTGCTGGCCGACCGGCTGGGCATCCCCGCCTCGCGCCTGCTCCTGGTGGGCGACAGCCCGATCGACGAGCAGACGGCCGCGGCCGCCGGCTGCCCGTTCGCGCTGACCCTCTGGGACGCCGCCGCCGCACCTACGGGCGACGCCGGCCAGCCTGCCGGCGCCGCCGCCGCGCCCGCGGGCGACGCCGGCGAGGCCCGGGGCCACGGCTGGCGCTTCGCGCGGCCGCGCGACCTGCAGGCGGCCCTCGGCCTGGCCGATGACGACGACGGGCCCTAGAGGAAACACTGATGTCCCGGCGTGCCCGCCGGCGCTGGAACTAGAACGACGGCCCCTGGGAGGCGTCCATGACACGCGGCTGGCTGCTGGCCATTCTCACCCTCGGCTTTCTCGGCGGAGTCCTGCAGCCTCCTGCCGCGGCCCAGGACCGCCCGCCCGGTGCCGGTCCGGCCGGCAAGTATCTCGGCGCGTCGGGAGCCCGCATCTACTACGAGGAGTGCGGCGCCGGTCCGCCGGTCGTCCTGCTGCACGACGGCCTCGTGCACGCCATCGGCTGGGACGGCGTGTGGAGCACGCTCTGCAAGAAGTTCCATGTCGTGCGCTACGATCGGCGCGGTTTCGGGCGCTCCGACCCACCCGGCAAGCCGTTCCTCCAGACCGACGATCTTGCCGCGCTGCTTGCCAGGCGGGTATGCCGCGGGCAACCCTGGTCGGATGCTCCTCGGGCTCCGCGCTCGCCATCGACTTCGCCATCCGGCAGCCGGAGAAAGTCGAGCAGCTGGTGCTGATCGGAGCCGTGGTGCACGGCATGCCGAGCTCTGACCACTTCGACGAGAGAGGCCGCAACAACAGCGCGCCGCTCGACCGGGGCGACGTCAAGGCCGCGGCGCTGAACTGGTCGCAAGACCCCTACGAGATCGCCGGCGCCAACCCCGCGGCGCGCCGGACGCTCTACGCGGCGCTCGCCGGCAATCCGCAAAACCTCCGGTACAAGGGCGATCTCGAGATCCGTTTCCTGCGCCCGGCCGTGGCCAGGCTGTCCGAGATCCACGTGCCGACGCTGATCCTCGTGGGCGAGCACGACATTCCCGACGTCCATGCCCAGAGCGGCGCCATCCAGGCCGGTATCTGGGGGGCGCAGCGCAAGGTGGTCAAGGGCGCCGGGCACCTGGTGCCGCTGGAGAAGCCGGCCGAGCTCGCCGCGGAGATCACGAGCTTCGTCGACAACCACCGCCTGGCGAGCATCCCGCCGCAGACCCTCGAGACCTACGCCGGCAAGTACCGGCTCTTCGGCGGGACCGGCGAGTTCGTGGTCGAGGACGGCCGTCTCGTCCTGCGCTTGCCGGCCGAGAAGGACCTCCCGGTCTACCCGCTCTCTGCCACGAAGTTCTTCATGATCATCTGGGGCGAGATGCAGTTCGAGTTCGTGAAGGACGCGAGCGGCAAGGTGACGGGCGTCGACCTGGTCCACAACGGCGAGGTCCAGCACTGCGCCCGGGTCTGAGCGCGGCGCGCCGCCCGCGCCGCCCGCGCCGCCCGGGGCCGCTACCTGGGCTTGCGCCCGCGTGATAGCTTCTCAGGTCGGTCCGGCGGGCCCGCGCCGGCTCGATCCGGACCGGGCTCTCGTCTTCCCAGGAGGCACCGCGCTTGGCGACGACCTACAACGGCTTGACGCCGCCCGCCGAGGGCTCCGCCATCGCCTGGCACGCGGCCGAGGAGCGGCTCGAGGTCCCGGACCTCCCGGTCGTGCCGTTCATCGAGGGCGACGGCATCGGCCCGGACATCTGGCGGGCGACGCGCCGGGTGCTCGACGGCGCGGTGGCGAAGGTCTATGGCGGCCTCCGCGCCTTCGCCTGGTTCGAGGTGCTGGCCGGCGAGAAGGCGAAGGCCGCTACCGGCCAGTGGCTGCCCGCCGACACGGTGGCGGCGATCCGCGACTACCGCGTGGCGATCAAGGGTCCGCTGACCACGCCGGTCGGCGGCGGCATCCGCAGCCTCAACGTCGCGCTGCGCCAGGTGCTCGACCTCTACGCCTGCGTGCGGCCCGTCCGCTACTACCCGGGCACGCCGTCGCCGGTGCGCCGCCCCGAGGCGGTGGACATGGTGATCTTCCGCGAGAACACCGAGGACGTCTACGCCGGCATCGAGTGGCCGGCGGGCTCCGACGAGGCGCGCAAGCTGATCGATTTCCTCGCCGGCCTCGGCAAGCCGGTGCGCGCCGACAGCGGCATCGGCATCAAGCCGATCTCGGCGACCGGCAGCAAGCGCCTGGTGCGCCAGGCGCTGCGCTACGCTCTCGCCAACGGCCGCCGGAGCGTCACCCTGGTGCACAAGGGCAACATCATGAAGTTCACCGAGGGGGCGTTCAAGGAGTGGGGCTACGAGCTGGCGCGCGAGGAGTTCGGCGACTCGACCATCGCCGAGCAGGACCTCGCCGCGGCCGGCCCCGGCGCCGCCGGCAAGGTGGTCATCGGCGACCGCATCGCCGACTCCATGTTCCAGCAGGTGCTGCTGCGCCCCGAGGAGTACGACGTCATCGCCACCACCAACCTCAACGGCGACTACCTCTCGGACGCCCTGGCGGCGCAGGTCGGCGGCCTCGGCATGGCGCCCGGCAGCAACGAGGGGGACGGCGTGGCGGTGTTCGAGGCCACCCACGGCACGGCGCCGAAGTACGCCGGCCAGGACAAGGTCAATCCCGGCTCCCTGCTGCTGTCCGGGGTGATGATGCTGCGCTGGCTGGGCTGGGGCGAGGCCGCCGACGCCGTGGAGCGTGGGCTCGCCGCCACCATCGCGCAGAAGCGGGTCACCTACGACCTCGAGCGCCAGATGCAAGGGGCGACGCTCCTGCGCAGCTCCGAGTTCGCGAGCGCCATCGTCGACAACCTCTGACCGCAACCCGATCGCCGTTCGATCCCCATCCGCATTCTGCCTGGAGACCTTCCGATGAACGACAAAGTCACCGTCGTCGGCGCCGGCAACGTCGGCGCCACCACCGCCCAGCGCATCGCCGAGGCCGACCTCGCCGACGTGGTGATGGTGGACGTGGCCCACGAGCTGGCCACCGGCAAGGCGCTCGACATGATGGAGGCCGCGCCGATCCTCGGCTTTTCTTCGCTCGTCCAGGGCGGCGGCGACTACGCCGCGACCGCCGGCTCGCGCGTCTGCGTGGTGACCGCCGGGCTGGCGCGCAAGCCCGGCATGAGCCGTGACGACCTGCGCAACAAGAACACCGACATCGTCCACGAGGTGGTGACCCGCCTGGTCGAGCACTCGCCGGACACCATCCTCATCATCGTCACCAACCCGCTCGACGCCATGTGCGAGGTGGCGCGGCGCGCCTCGGGCTTCCCCCGCCAGCGGGTCTTCGGCATGGCGGGCGTGCTCGACGCGGCCCGCATGCGCTTCTTCATCGCCGCCGAGCTGGGCGTCTCGGTCCAGGACGTGGACGCCTTCGTGCTGGGCGGCCACGGCGACACCATGGTGCCGCTGCCGCGCTATGCCACGGTGAACGGCATCCCGCTGCCGCAGCTGCTGGCGGCCGACCGCATCGAGGCGATCAACCAGCGCACCAGGAACGGCGGCGCCGAGATCGTCAACTACTACAAGACCGGCTCGGCCTACTACGCGCCGGCGGCCGCCAGCTACGAGATGGTGGCGGCGATCCTCAAGGACAAGAAGAAGATCCTCCCCTGCGCGGTGCGGCTCGAGGGCGAGTACGGCGTGGACGGGCTGTTCGTCGGCGTGCCGGTCAAGCTCGGCCGCGGCGGCGCCGAGCAGGTGGTGGAGCTCGCCCTGACCGCGGACGAGAAGGCGCTGTTCGAGCAGTCGGTCGCCGCGGTCCGCGGCCTGGTGGCGGAGCTGCCGTAGCGCGCGCGCCGGCCGCGGCGCCCGCACGCCAGGCTGTCCCACGGCCGCGGCGCGTCCGGCTGCGGAGCGCCGGCTGCACGGTCCCCCGCCCCCGCCACCGCAACAGTGGACCGCCCCGTCCGTAGAGGGTCATGGTGGCGGCACCCATGCGCAGATCCAGCTTGCTCATGCTCTGGGGGGTGGCGGCAGCGGCCGGCGCGGCGCTGCTGATCTGGGGCTATCCGTGGGCCGCCCCCTTCCAGCCGCGGCACTGGCGCACCTCCGCGGGCCAGGCGGAGGCGATCGTGCTCGATCATCTCCGCCAGCTCGGCCGGCAGGTGGAGCGGCCCTTCGTCGCGACCCGGCTGGTGAACAGCTCGTTGCTCGAGCGCCGGCTGCAGCTGGCGCTGGCCCACGAGGACCTGGCCCGGCTGCGTGCAACCGGGCTGCCGGATCAGGTCAGCTGCTGGGAGGTGACGGTCTACCCGCCGGACGCCTTGCACGGCGACTACGCGGCCAAGGCCCAGGTGTCGCTCGGCGGCAGCCTGACCTCGCTCCGCTTGCGGGTCGACGCCGAGGCCAGGTCCGGGGCGCTGGCGCCGGCGGCGGCACGCGACCGCGCCGATGCCTTGCTGCGTGCTCAGGGGGTCGATCCTGGCCGCTACGGCGAGCCCGAGGTGCGCACCCAGCAGCTCGCCGCCCGCACTGACGTCAACGTGCGCTACCACGACCGGCAGCGGCTGCCGGACGGCAGCGGCTTCGGCCAGGAGGTGACCTTCGCGGGCGACCGGCTGTCGGGCTTCGGCCCATGGCTCGACGAAGGGGCGCCGCGGCGGGCCGCGCAGCGCAGCCTGCAGGGTTCGCAGCTGACCGTCTTCGGCGAGTACCTCTTCATCTACGGCATGCTGGCGGTGCTCGCGGTCCCATTCCTCAAGCGCTACCACGAGGGACAGATCGGGGTCCGGCGAGGCGCCCAGCTGTTCGTGGCGGTCAGCGTCGCCGGGCTGTCGTTCCTGCTGATGATTGCCCGCGCCGCGTCAGAGGAGAGGGCGACCTTCAGCTTCGCGACCCCCCAGCAGACCGCCTGGTTCTTCATGCTGATCGGCACGCTCTTCTACCTGATGCCGATGGCGGTGCTCGCCTTCCTGGCCTGGTCGGTGGGCGAGGCGCTGTGCCGCGAGCGGTGGGGGCACAAGCTCGCCTCGTTCGACGCGCTCTTCAGGCGGCAATGGGCGAGCGCCACGGTCGCCGCCTCGGCGCTCGGCGGCCTGCTGGCCGGGCTGGCGCTCAGCGGCCTGGCGGTCGGCATGCTGCTCGTCCTGCGGCGAGTTGGCGCGTGGCCTCAGTTCGCGCTGTTCCACGGCATCAACGGCGCCTGGACCGGCATCGAGGAGGCGGCCGGCTGCCTCGCGTTCGAGGTCCCGACCGGGCTGGCGCTTGCGCTCTGCGTGCTGCCGGCGCTGGCGCGCAGGCTGGGCCGGCCGCTCGGCTTCCTGGCGGCCGCCCTGATCATGGCCGGCGCCACCTCCGCGCCGGTGCTCACCCTGCCGCTCGGCTGGGGGCTGGTGCTGTCCTTCGCCTTCTCCTGCGCCCTGCTCGGCGTCTTCCTGGCCCTCGACCTGCTCGCCTTCGTGCTCGCCGGCCTCAGCTCGGTCTATCTGCTCGTCGCCTATCCCCTGCTGACCGCCGCCAACCCGGCGCTGCGCGCCGAGGGGTGGGCGGGCCTGGGGATCCTGGCGCTGCCGCTGCTGCTCTCTGTTCGCCACCTGGGCAGCCGGCGCGAGATCGCCTACCGCTACGAGGACGTCCCGCCGCACGTGCGCCGCATCGCCGAGCGCGAGCGCCAGCGCGTCGAGCTCGAGACCGCCCGCCGCATCCAGAGCGCGATCCTCCCCGACCTGCCGCCGCGCCTGGCCGGCGTCGACCTGGCCCACGCCTACCTGCCGGCCTCCGAGGTGGGAGGCGACTTCTACGACGTGATGGCGCTCGAGGACGGGCGCCTGGCGGTGGCGGTCGGCGACGTGGCGGGGCATGGGGTTTCGAGCGGGCTGGTGATGTCGATGGCGAAGTCGGCGCTGGCGGTACAGGTCACCTTCGATCCCGAGGTCGAGGCGGTCTTCCGCACCCTCAACCGCACCGTCTACCAGACGGCGCGCAAGCGGCTGCTGGCGACGTTTTGCTACGCGCTGCTCGACCCGGTCCGGCGCGAGCTGCTGTACGCCAGCGCCGGCCATCTCTACCCCTATCGCATCAGCGGGGAGGGGCGAGTGGAAGCGCTCGAGTCGAGCGGTTATCCGCTGGGGGTGCGCCGCACGATCGAGGTGGAGCCGCGGCTGGCGCGGCTCGCGCCGGGCGACCTGCTGTTCCTGTTCAGCGACGGCCTGGTCGAGGCCCGCCCGCCCGGCAGCGACGAGATGTTCGGGTTCGAGCGCCTCGAGCAGAGCCTGGGGAGGCAAGCCGGGGCGAGTGTCGAGCAGGTGCGGGACGGAGTGCTGGCGGACGTGGCCGCCTTCGCCGGCGGCGCGGAGCGCGAGGACGACATGACGCTGCTGGTGCTGCGGCTGCCTCCGGGGGGCGCCCCCTCCGAGCCGCGACTTAGGTAAGTTGGCATAGCCGTCAGGCCGGTGGGAGGGCCAGGCGTTCTGGCACGCCCAGGCCACCGGGTCGAGTGGCCTGGGCGTGCCAAACGCCCGGCCCTTCGAACCGTCGGTGGCTCCGGCGAAAGACACCCGAGCCGCGGCTCTACATCCCCACTACGGCCACTATTACCTCAGCGGCCGGACCGCCGGAGAGAAGCGCCGCTGGCAGGATGGTGCCACGAGATGGGAGGTAAAGGCGCGGGGCGGTGCGATAGACTGCGGCCGGTTTTTTGCGGGAGGGGTCTTGAAGATCCACGAGTACCAGGCCAAGGAGATCCTGCGCGCGCACGGGGTGGCGACGCCGCGCGGGCGGGTGACCGAGGACGCGGCCGAGGCGGCGCGCATCTGCGAGGAGCTGGGAGGGCGGTGCGTGGTGAAGGCCCAGATCCACGCCGGCGGCCGCGGCAAGGGCGGGGGCGTCAAGCTCGCCGGGTCGCCGGAGGAGGCGCGCGAGATCGCCGGGCGCATCCTCGGCATGCGGCTGGTGACGCCGCAGACTGGGCCGGAAGGGCAGGTCGTGCGGCGGGTGCTGATCGAGGAGGCGCTCGACATCGCGCGCGAGCTCTACGTCTCGGTCACCTTGGACCGGCACGCGGGCAAGCCGATCGTCATGGCGTCCCGGGCCGGGGGCATGGAGATCGAGGAGGTGGCGGCGCGCGATCCGGGTGCCATCCTGCGCCAGGAGGTCGAGCCACTGCTCGGGCTGCTGCCGTTCCAGGGGCGGGCGCTGGCGCGCGGGCTGGGGCTCGGCGGCCCGACCGCCGGCAAGGCGGTTGAGCTGCTCGCGGCGCTGGTCGCGGCCTACCTGGCGAGCGACGCCTCGCTGGTCGAGATCAACCCGCTGCTGGTGACCGGCGGCGGCGACGTGCTGGCCCTCGACGCCAAGATGACCTTCGACGACAACGCCCTCTTCCGCCGGCCCGAGGTGCAGGCGATGCGCGACCTGGCGGAGGAGAACCCGATGGAGGTCGAGGCCGCCAAGTACAACCTCAACTACATCAAGCTCGACGGCAACATCGCCTGCATGGTCAACGG
>Ga0307479_10003692_pt1 | contig 13972 bp, 7 predicted proteins | sample atmos_gasesECM4C_FD_203743 | JGI IMG/M metagenome (GOLD analysis project Ga0307479, IMG submission 203743) | Hardwood forest soil microbial communities from Morgan-Monroe State Forest, Indiana, United States - atmos_gasesECM4C_515 | ecosystem: Environmental > Terrestrial > Soil > Temperate...
GATGCGGCCGGGCGGCACCAGGCCGCCGCTGTTTCTCGTCCATCCGGTGGGCGGCAACGTGCTCTGCTACGCCCAGCTGGTGCGCCATCTCGCGGCCGGGCGCCCGGTCTACGGGCTGCAGGCCCGCGGCCTCGACGGCGGCGAGGAGCCGCCGCCGACCATCGCGGCGATGGCCGACGACTACATCGCGGCCCTCCTCGCGGTCGCCCCCCACGGGCCCTACCTGCTGGGCGGCTGGTCGATGGGCGGAGTGGTGGCCTTCGAGATGGGGCGCCGGCTGCAGGCCAGGGGCGAGACGGTCGGCCCGCTGCTGCTCATCGACACGCCCCCTCCCGGCTGCGAGCCGCCGCCGGACGCCGCGCTGCTGGCCGCGCTCGCCGCCGACCTGGGAGTGCCGCGCGAGGCCCTCGCGCCGCTTGCCCCCGGCGGCGACGGCGCGGCGGGCGCGGGGAGTCTTCCCCCGGACCTCGACGTCGACCACCTGTTGCGACTCCACCGCCTCTACCGCGCCCACCACCTCGCCATGGGCGGCTACCGCCCGGTGCCGAGCGCGCTCGGCGCGGTGCTGCTCTGTCCGGCTTCCGGGCCGCGCTCGGCGCCGCTCGGCGGCGGCACCGGCTGGGGCCCCTTCGCGGTGCGCGGGGTGAGCCTCGAGGAGGTGCCGGGCGACCACCAGACGATGCTGCGGGAGCCGGAGGTGCGGGTGCTGGCCGCGCGCCTCGACCGGCTGCTCGACGAGGCCGGCGGCGGCGCCTGAGGCGCCGGCAGGAGCACGCACCATGGGAACCCTCCTCGGCGACCTCCGCCTGGCCTGGCGCATGCTGCGCCGGAGCCCCGGCTTCACCGCCGTCGCGGTCACCGCGCTCGCCCTGGCGATCGGCGCCAACACCGCGATCTTCAGCATCATCGACACCCTGCTCGTGCGCTCCTATCCGTTCCGCGATCCGGCGCGTCTCATGGTGGTCACCTCGTCGAGCCCGGAGCGCGGCATCCCCGCCGCGCCGGTCTCCTTCCCCACCTACCTCGATCTGCGCGGCGCCAACCACGCCTTCGAGGACCTGGCCGCCGTCAGGCTGCACAGCTTCACCCTCTCCGGCATCGCCGAGCCGACGCGCACCACCGGCGCGCTCGCGACCGCCAACCTGTTGCCGCTGATCGGCGCCCGCATGGTCGCCGGGCGCGCCTTCCTGGCGCCCGAGGAGGTGCGCGGGGCGGAGCCGGTCGTGGTCTTGAGCCACACCCTGTGGCAGCGCAGCTTCGGCGGCGACCCGGCGGTGGTGGGCAAGACGGTGCGGCTCAACGACCAGCCCTACCGGGTGATCGGCGTGCTCGCGCCGGGCACGCAGTTTCCCGACAGCACCCAGGCCAAGCTGTTCGTGCCGATCGCCGGTGACGCCTCGACCGAGCTGCGGGAGATGCGGGCCTACAGCGTGCTCGGCCGGCTCAAGGCCGAGGCGCAGCTCGAGCGGGCGCGCAGCGAGGCGGCGGCGCTCGCCGCCCGCCTGGCCCGGGAGTACCCGGCCAGCGACGCCGGCTGGGGGCTGCGGGTGACCTCGCTCCGCGAGACCCTGACGGCGCGCTACCGGACGCTGCTCTACATCCTCTTCGGGGTGGTCGCCTGCGTGCTGCTCATCGCCTGCGCCAACATCGCCAACCTGCTGCTGCAGCGCGCCGTCATCCGCCGCCGCGAGATGGCCATCCGCGCCGCGCTCGGCGCCCGGCGCGGCCAGCTCGTCGCGCAGCTGCTGCGCGAGAGCCTGCTGCTGGCGCTGCTCGGCGCCGCCGCCGGCGTCGTCCTGGCCGAGGGGCTGCTGCGCCTCCTGGTGCGCCTGACGCCGGTCGAGATGCCCGACTTCGTGCGCGGCTTCGACGTCGATTACGCGGTGCTCGCCTTCGCGCTGCTGGTCGCCGTGGTCACCGCCTTAGCCTGCGGCCTGGCGCCGGCGCTCTCCTCCTCCCGGCCGGACCTGGCGCGGTCGCTGGGCGAGGCCGGCGCCGCCGTGGGCGGGCGCCGGCGCACTCTGCTCGGCGCGCTGGTGGTGGCGGAGGTGACGCTGGCGGTGGTGCTGCTGGTGGGGGCGGGCCTCATGGTGCGGAGCTTCCGCCGCCTGCAGAGCGCCGACCCCGGCTTTGCTCCGCAGCGCCTGCTGGCGGTCCGCCTCACCCTCGCCGACGACAGCGCCGGCGGCGGCGGCAAGCGCATCGTCTTCTTCCGCGAGGCGCTCGAGCGCCTGGCCCGCCTGCCCGGCGTCACCCGGGTGGCCGCCTCGACCCGCCTCCCCTTCGAGACCGGCGGCGGCCGCGCCATTGTCCTCGAAGGCCAGGGGCCGGGCGAGGAGGAGAGCAACCCGGGCGTCGCCGCGCAGCTGGTCGCCGGCGACTTCATCCGCACCCTCGGCCTGCGCCTGCTGCGCGGCAGGGATTTCGGCCCGCAGGACGGCAAGGGAGCGCCGGGGGCCGCGATCCTCAGCGCCAGCCTCGCCCGCCGCCTGTGGCCGGACGCCGAGCCGCTCGGCCGGCGGCTGCGCCTCAAGAGCCGCGACGCGCCCGACTGGCTGACCGTCGTCGGGGTGGTGGGCGACGTCCACAAGCCGGCGGTGGTGAACGATCTCGGCTACGACCTGTTCACGCCGTACGAGCAGCAGCCGACCGGCAGCCTGGACCTCCTGGTGCGCACCGCGGGCGACCCCCAGGCGGCGGCGCCGGCGGTGCGACGGCAGCTGCGGGCGCTCGATCCCAACCTGCCGCTCGACGACCTGGTGGCGGTCGGCCGCGCCTACGCCAACTCGCTCTGGGCGCAGCGGCTGTCGAGCCTGCTCTTCGGGCTCTTCGCGGTGGTGGCGCTGGCGCTGGCCGCGACCGGCCTCTACGGCGCGCTCGCCTACTCGGTGGCGCAGCGGCGGCGGGAGATCGGCGTGCGCATCGCCATGGGCGCCGGCGCCTCGCGGCTGCTCTGGATGGTCGTCGGCGAGGGTCTCGGCCTGACTCTCCTCGGGCTCGGGCTGGGGCTCGGCGGCGCCCTCGCCATGGGCCGGGTGCTGGCGAGCCTGCTCTTCGAGGTCAGCCGCACCGATCCGTCCACCTTCGCGGGCACGACGGCGTTGATGCTGGCGATCGCCGTCGCCGGCAGCCTGGTGCCCGCCCGCCGGGCGATGGCCGTCGATCCCACCGTGGCCCTGCGCGCGGAATGAGCGTAGACTCGAAATCACGATGAAGGTCGCCCTGGTCTCGACCTACGAGCTGGGCCGGCAGCCCTTCGGGCTGGCCTCGCCGGCGGCCTGGCTGGCCGGCGCCGGCTTCGAGGTCGCCTGCCTCGACCTCGCCGTCGAGCCGTTCGAGACCGCCGCGCCCGAGGCGGTGGCGGAGGCCGGCCTCGTCGCCTTCCACCTGCCGATGCACACCGCGACCCGCCTGGCGGCGCGCGTCATGCCGCGGGTGCGCGAGATCAATCCAACGGCCCATCTCTGCTTCTACGGCCTCTACGCGCCGATGAACGAGGCCTACCTGCGCCGGCTCGGCGCCGGCACCATCCTCGGCGGCGAGTTCGAGGCCGGGCTGCTGGCGCTCGCCGAGCGGCTGGCCGCGGGCCGGCAGCCGCCGGGGCCGCCCGGGCGCCAGCCCGAGCCGCTGGTCTCCCTGGCGCGCCAGACTTTCCTGGTGCCCGACCGCAGCGGCCTGCCGGAGCTCGGCAGGTACGCGCAGCTGCAGGCCGGGCCGGGCGACCTGCGGACGGTGGGCTACACCGAGGCCAGCCGCGGCTGCAAGCACCTCTGCCGCCACTGCCCGATCGTGCCGGTGTACGAGGGGCGCTTCCGCATCGTCGACCGCGAGGTGGTGCTGGCCGACGTCGAGCGGCAGGTGGCGGCCGGGGCGCGTCACCTCACCTTCGGCGACCCCGACTTCTGGAACGGCCCGACGCACGCGGTCAACCTGGTGCGGGAGCTGCACGCCCGCCACCCCGACCTCACCTACGACGTGACGATCAAGGTCGAGCATCTGCTGCGGCACGCCGAGCACCTGCCGACCCTGCGCGACACCGGCTGCCTGTTCGTGACCTCGGCGGTGGAGTCGGTCGACGACCGGGTGCTTCAGATCTTCGACAAGGGCCACACGCGGCAGGACTTCATCGAGGTGGCCGGGCTGTTCCGCGCCGCCGGCCTGCAGCTCAATCCCACCTTCGTGACCTTCCACCCGTGGCTCTCGGCCGCCGGCTACCGGGATCTGCTGCAGCTGCTCGAGGAGCTCGACCTGGTGGGCCAGGTGGCCCCGATCCAGTACGGCATCCGCCTGCTCATCCCGCAGGGGTCGAAGCTGCTCGACCTCCCCGAGGTCTGCGAGCTGGTCGAGGAGTTCGACGAGGAGAAGCTGGTCTACCCCTGGACCCATCCCGAGCCGCGGGTCGACGAGCTCTGCGCCGCGGCGCTGCGGGAGATCCAGGCCGGCCAGGCCGCCGGCGAGTGCCGCCACCGCATCTTCGCCCGGGTGTGGCGGCTGGCCGACGCGGCCTGCGAGGAGAGCGCGGCGGACGGTCTGCGCCTCGGCATGCTCGAGCCGCCGCCCGGCCGCACGGAGGTGCCCTACCTGACGGAGCCCTGGTACTGCTGAGCGGAGCCCACCGAGGGGCAGGTGGCCCTTCTCTGATCCGGTAGCGCACGGCGAGCAGCGGCACGTGAGAGACCTGCTTTCGCCGCCTCGAAGGCTCGCCCCACCCAGCTTTGCCGCACTCTCGTTTGCCGTTCCTCTCATGGGCCGTCTGCCGAACGAATCCCCATGGGGCATGACACCACCAAGCACCGGACACCTGGCGCATGGCGATTGACGTCTGAGAGGTGCGGCGAATCAAATCCCAGGTACAAGCGCTGTCCAAGGTGTGGATGGTGGAGCATTCCGCTCACCGAAAAGGAACAAAAAGATGGCTACACGCGCTGCCCAAACTGCGGCAGCGTGAATCTGTTTCGGGACCACTTGCATGGGTACAGGGGCGCCGCTCGATGTCGTTCCTGCGGCTGGATCAACTGGTGGGGCATCTGCGGAAATCTGATCTTGGCAGTTGTGACGCTAGCGATCGCGATACGCTTCAGGCAACAGCAATGGCTTTTCTGGGTCCTTGTTGTAGTTGTGTTGATTGAGGGGGGGCGAGGTGTTTCAAAGCTCTTGTCGCTGTTGGTAGACTGGCTTGGGGAGACCCCGTTCGATCGCAACCCGCCGTAGGGGCGCGGGTGACGCAAAACCATGTCAATTGACGCAGGTACCGCCCATCGAGAGTCTGCTGCGCTCGGCGGCCATCACCGACAGTCTCGCGGGCGTGCTCTCTGACCGTAGCGGCGACTCGCTTCGAGCGCCTCGCGCACGAAGGGTAGACTATTGCAATGCTGAATTACGCACTGCAACCTTAAGACGCTCGAGAAAGTCCCGGGAATCACGGTCGGCGAGTACCTGCGGTACTTTGCGCCTCGGCTCGCGCGCAGCAGGAAGCCTCCCGACTGGCCGCCTGACGTCTTCGCGCTAGCCGCCCTGCTTCTTCATTCGGGTGCCTACGTTCGGCTCGTCGACGGTTGGCCGCCACGAGCTGCGGACGGGAGCCCCTCGGAGTCGAGTCTGCGGAGCACTGGAAGGACCGCCGAGGACATCGGATCGTGCTGGCGTCCCCGGCAATGTCGGGGTCCTCCCTGTTCCCATGGCCGCTTCGGCCGCAGTCTCTTCGCCGGAGAGGCCTGCCTCCTATCGGCAAAGAACGCGCGAAAAACTCTACCGGTGTCCGTCTCATCAGTTGCCTGGCGGTTGATGACCGGCAATGGAGGCGCGGCGATGCCTGGCAGGCAGCCCTGCTTGGAGTTCGCACCGAGGAAGATTGCGTCCGCGCGGCTCCGCTACCGGGCTTGTTGACCAGCGTCTCATTGGAGGAGGGGTCTCATGCCGCACGTGCAAGTCAAACGCTTTGGGGTTCTCGTTCTCCTGATCTTCTTCTCGTATCGGTCGGAAGCACAGCCAGCACGGCATCCGAACTGTGCCCATCCCAGCGTGAGCACCGATCGCTGGTTCTCCTTCCAGATGGGCGATCTGTTTCTTGAGAACATGCCGCCCGCAACTGTGCGGAAGCTGGGCAAGGAACCAGTGCAAGGCTACGAGTATGAACGCATAGAACTTACCGCGCCACGGGCGAGCTTCCGTGTTGCGGGATCGGTACTGCAGGGCAGACTCACAGATATCTACGTCTGTGGCCTCTACCTGAATGTCCAAGGGGAAGAGCACCCGAGACTGCATATTCCAGTCGGCGGACTAATCATGACCCTGAGATCTCAGCTGCCGCCCATCAAGGATTTCTACGGTGGGCAAATTTTTCTGCCACACCAGAAAACCTGGCTCACCAATAGCACTGAAGTACGCCTGGAGCCCAGATCGCGAACGGGCGACATCGTCTTCGAAATGCACCCGGTAAGACTGCAAGCCCTTTCGATCGCACTGCCGCTCGTCGGCCGGGTGACGACCAACGCGGTCAGCAGACCCAAGCCACACCCCGATGCTCCAACTGGCGGTCCGCAGTTCGTCTTCAGCCTCGCTAATAACTCCTTACAACTCGTGGACGGCGACTTCGACGTGGACATCCAGCCCATCCTAAAGACCGCTCGCAGCACCTTTGGGGACTCCGCCCATTGGCTCGGGATAAGCGCGGCCAAGGCGAGCGGCGCTCTCTTGGCCTTCCATCGGGGAGAGTCGGAGTTCACGATTTCCAACATCAACCTGACAATCAAAGGCATTTTCAATCACCTTAACGAGGCATTCACGGCGACCGGTCGTGCCTCCCTTGGCGCGCTCAAGGGAACGGCCCGCGCCGACCCGGACCACCTGCAACTCTTAGACGCATCCCTGACAAACGCCTCCTTCCAGGAAACCGGAGGTGTTGAAGCGTGTGACGCGCTCGCCGGCGTCGATGACGCAAGGCTTCATTCTATTGGCCTCGACCAAGTCGTCGCTCGACGGAAGGCGGCTGCTGGTTTTGCTCAGTCCCTTGCAGCCAGTCGTCCTCAAATCTACGCGACGTTACCCTTGCCCCCCTTGCAGAAAGCAATCGAGGGCGCCCTCCCCGCCGCCCTCCAACAGACGCGCTTTTCAACCTGCCCCAGTGAGATCGTTGCCACCGGCGCCTTGAGCACGCACACCCCCGAGGGAAGCGCCGACTTCGGCATGAGAATCGGCCATCAATTCGTGATCGCCGAAGGCTTGGCGGCTTCCAGGACTCTTGAAGGCACAACACTTCGAGCGCTCGATCTGACCGCTGCCCCTAATGGTACAGCGCTTCTCGGCTGGCTAGATAGTCGACTGAGCGAGGCACTTTCCCAACTAGGCCCGCTTCCGTCGGTCACCATGAATGCTCCATTCTCCATACGGCCCACGGTTAGCACTGCCGCCTGGGGGGGCGGTACGCTCTCTGGGACTGTCGCCCATCCGCAGACCAAGTCGCTCGGCCAATACAACGTCTTCTTGGATGCCGACGCTGCTCACGTGCTTGGAGGTTTGCAATGAAGATCAAAAATTCCGTGCATGCTCGCCTCATCCGCAGCGTCGCAATCTGGACGCTTACTGGCACCGCGTGCAATCCCGCAGTCGCCCAAGATGTCAAGTCGGCGGTGCAGACTGCGCTTGGTCAAGAAGCCGCCAACGACTGGAATCGCCCATCGGTCTGGCTGAGCACAGCGGCACTGGACAGAGCGCTCGACAATTCCTTCACTTCTGCTCAGGTCGGCCTGAGCATCGTGCTTCCGCACCAGGATGTCCCCGCTCCTCCCTCTGCGCCGGTCATGACAGATAAGTGCGAAGACAGGAGCTGCTCGCCAACGCGAGGCTGCAACTCAAACTGCAATGATGATTGCACCAAGGATGTCACAGTAGCCGGCATAAAAGTTGGCACTGCCCTTGACCCATTCTGCTATGCCAGCTGCGAAAGCGGCAAGATCGCATGCGAGGCTGCCAAGAAAGTTGAACACGATCTTTGTGAAGTCAACAAGGCGCTCTACCTGGGCTTCTGTGGAAAGAAGCTTGGGACTGTGACCCTAAGCGACGTTTCAGCGGACGCTATCGTCGGACTTACTAATCTCAGGCTCACCACAGATCTCGCGAACCGTCGAGCCAATCTGGCCGGCGACATCAGCGGAAAGGCCACGGTACAAGGTCATCTCCATTTCGCTCCCGAGCCGGTGACCGCCGTCGTCACCCTCTGCGCGGTGTTTGATGGGTGGGTACCACCACAGGCCGCCACAATCAGCACAGAAGGCTTCTCTTTCGATGCGGCGCTGGAAATCGCAAAGGTCGATCCTCGGGCAAGTCGATTCCAAGTAAAACTCGACCTCAATCCGATCGATGCCAAGTTGACGATCTCAGGCAATCCTATCCTCGATATCATTGGCAACAATCCACTGAACTTTATTAGCTGCCCCGGTCTCAGTCTCGTGGGCGCCGCAGTGGACCTATTCAAGAGGGACTATGACTTTGACTCTCGCGTTTCGCTCCCGCAACCACCGCCTATCGTCCTGGGCACCGTCGACATAGATCCAAGCCTCTTGGCAGGTCTCGAGAGCAGCAACACGAACTCGTCGTCCCTCTCCTTCCGGAGGCCACAATGATCCCGCAGCTCGCCTTTCTCCTCATCATGATGCAGGTCGTGCCAGTGCCTGCCCCTAGCAGCGAGATTACATTGAGTGTCTCATGCAGTGTGGTTGCCAGCAACTCGTTCACTGATCCACGACCTGGTCAGCACGCGGTCTCCCTGCTCAAGAGTGCGTCTGAGCTCTCCTCAAAGAGACACTTGACAGTCAACGCCGATACCGTGAGCGTCCGCTACGATGAACTGTCCTGTCGCAGTGCTGGGCAGGAGCACGGTTGCGCCGAGGGCATTGCGATCATCGGCCACACCTTCACCGTGAAGGTTCCGCTGAGCGGCGTCGCGGATATCACCTGGCCTACGGATTGGACGGATCGTGAGCGCAACTTTGCGTTGACCGACCTACCACTCGTTCTAGCCGTGGCCGCTTCAACGCCGCAGACATCGGCTCCGGCGCTCACGGAGGGACTTCTCGACGCGGTGCCGGGAGCGACACTGAAGGCGAACGAAGCTGCGCCGGAGACTGGGAAGGTGGGTGGTTTGTTCCAGGGTACGGGAGTATCGATCCCGCTTTCCGGATCCATCGATGCCGCGGCAGGCCGAGTGACCCTCAAAGCGGAAGGTGTAAGCCAAGAGCAAGCAAATGCGATGGGGCAGGTTTCGCAAGATAAAGTATCGATTCTTTGCACTCGCGAAATGACCCGTTGATACTTCGACGCCGGATTGAGGCGCGGCTCTCAGGCTGAAGTCGTCGGCCGGCCAAAGAAGTACGGCCGCGAGTCGGCCGGCCGCTCCCGGTAAGCTCGCTCGCGGAGCGCTTCCGCATCGTCCCCCGTGCAGGCAGAGAGCCCGCGTACCAGGCGGGACGCCGAGACGGTGGTTCTGCCTTCTCGGGCTCCTAGCCACGCCTCCGAGCATACCGAACCGGCCCTTGGGCGTCTCTCCCGCCCTCGGGCGCGGCTGTTGCCCAACGTCGCAGAAATCGGCCCCAGGTGTCGACGGCGCGCCTGCTCCCGGCCCGGTGCCCCGTTCATGTAGGATCTCTAGGTTGTGTCGACTTCGAGCTCCGCCTTCCTCGCCCTGCTGCGGTTTCACCTCGGAGCGGGGGCGCGGCTGGCGGGGCGGGTGGTGGTGCCCGTCCTCACCGCGGCCGCCGCGGCGGGGATGTTTCTCGGCGCGGATTTCCTCCGCTCGCTGGCGCGGCTGCTCTTCGGCGCCGGCGCGGGGATCGGGTCGCGGGTCGTGGTGCTCCTGGCGCTCATCGGCGTCGCCCAGGCGGCGGTGCCGCGCATCGGCCGCGGGCTCTCGGGCTGGGTGCGGCACCTGCCGGCGGGCCCGGCGGCGCAGCGGCGGGCGGCGCTGCTCGCGGTGGTCCTGGTCGAGGTGCCGGTGCTGCTCGGCTTCGCCTTCCTCGCCGTCGCGGCGCACGGCAGCGGCACGGCGCGCGAGCTGGCCCTGGCGCTGCCCCTCCGCGCCCTGGCCGCGGCGGCCTTCGCCCTGCCGGTCACCCGCGGCCGGCTGACGCGCTGGCTGGCCCTGGGCGCCGGCGTCCTGGCCGGCAGCGGCGCCCTGTGGCAGCCCGCCGCGTCGGCCGCGCTGCTGCTTGCCGCCGATCTCGGCGCCGGCCGGCTGCGCCCGGTGGGCGACGCGCCGCCTCGCCGGCGCAGCGCCGACCGCCTACTCGAGGCGCGGATCGCCTGGCGGGCCCTGTCCTGGCGGGTCGCCGGCGGCTACGCTTGCGCCCTGCTGCCGCTGGCCATGGGCTGGGCGTTCGTCGCCCACAACGAGCTGTCGCCGCTCTACCAGGCGCGCGCGGCGCTCCTCGCCGGCGCCCTGGGCGTGGCGCTGCTCTTCGCCGCGCTGGGCGACAGCCTGGCGGTGCTGCGGCCCGCCTGGCCCTGGGCGCGCTCGCTCCCCTGGTCGGCGGCGCAGCGCATCCGCAGCGACGCCCTGCTGCTCGGGGCGCACGCGCTGCCGCTGGTGGCGGCGACGGCGGCGCTCGCGCCGTGGAGCCGCGAGACGGCGGCGGCGGCGCTCGCGGTCGTCGCCCTGCTGCCGCCGCTCGCCGTGGTCACCGCCGGGGCGGTGCGGCGGGCTCCCGAGCGGCGCAGCGGCGCCGCCGGCGAGATCCTCTTGTACGGTGGCTTCGCCGCCCTGCTGGCGGCCGTCCTGCCGTGGACCGCCGGCCTGGCGCTGGTCGCCACTCCCTGGCTGCTGCTGGCGGCGGCGCGGCGCGAGCGGCGGCAGAAGGTCAGCCGCTGGCTCGAGCTGCACTCGCTGGCGGTCGGCGATCCCCAGTCCTGGAGCGCCTGATGATCCGCTGCCGCCAGGCGTCGTTCTGCTACCGGCGGGGCGAGCCGGTGCTCGCCGGGGTCGATCTCACCATCCAGCCGGGGCTCACCCTGCTGCTCGGCCCGAACGGCTGCGGCAAGAGCACGCTGCTCAAGCTCATGGCCGGCATCGAGATCCCCGACTCCGGGTCGATCGAGATCGACGGCCACGATCTGTGGGTCGAGGAGGCGGCGGCGCGGCGCGCTCTCGCCTACGTTCCCGAGCAGCCGGACTTGACCCCCTACGCCACCATCCGCGAGATCCTCGACCTGGTCTGCCGCCTGCGCGGCGAGCCGCGGGCGCGCGGCCGCGAGGCGCTCGCGCGGGTGGATCTGCGCCACCTCGCCGAGCGCTCGGTGCGCGAGCTGTCGATGGGGCAGCGGCGCCGGGCGGTGCTCGCCGCGGCGCTGGTGGGAGAGCCACGGCACGTGCTGCTCGACGAGCCGCTCGAGACCCTGGACCGCGGCGGCCGCGACGACATCCTGCGCTGGATCGACGGCCTGGTCGCCGCCGGCGCGGTGGTGCTCGTGGTCTCCCACGACCTCGAGCCCTTCGTCGCGCGGGCGAGCCGCGCCTTCACCTTGCGCGCCGGGCGGCCCCAGGTCGTCGACCGCCTGCCGGCGGCGCGCCCCGAGCGCGCGCCGCTGCTCGATCGCCTGGCGCGCGGCCTCGTCGCCGAGCCTGCCGGCGGCGCGGCGGGGAGCGCAACCGGCCAGGTCGCGGAGGCCGTCCCGGCCGAGCCATGAACGCCGCGGGCGCCGTCCGCGCCGCTCCGGCCGGCAGGGAGCCGATCGCCATCGTCGGCATCGGCTGCCGGTTCCCCGGGGCCGACGGCCCGCGCGCCTTCTGGCGGCTGCTCTGCGAAGGCGTCGACGCCATCTCTGAGGTGCCGCCCGAGCGCTTCGACCTGCGCCGCGTCTACGACCCGTCGCCGGGCACGCCGGGCAAGATCGCCAGCCGCTGGGGCGGCTTTCTCCGCGGCATCGATCGGTTCGACGCCGCATTCTTCGGCATCTCGCCGCGCGAGGCGGCGCGCATGGACCCGCAGCAGCGGCTGCTGCTCGAGGTCGCCTGGGAGGCGCTCGAGGACGCCGGCCTGGTGGCCGAGCGGCTGGCCGGCAGCCGCACCGGGGTCTTCGTCGGCATGTGCTACGGCGACTACGAGGACCTCGAGCTGGGCGATCCGCAGGCGGTGGACCTCTACGTCAACACCGGCGGCGCCCGCAACATCGCCTCCGGGCGGATCTCGTTCGCCTTCGGCTTCGAGGGGCCGAGCCTGACCGTCGACGCGGCCTGCTCCTCGTCGCTGGTCACGGTCCACCTCGCCTGCCAGAGCCTGTGGGGCCGGGAGTCGGTGCTGGCGCTCGCCGGCGGCGCGAACCTCATCCTGCAGCCGCAGTTCAGCATCGGCTTCTCGCAGGCCGCGATGCTCTCGCCCGGCGGCCGCTGCCGCGCCTTCGACGCCGGCGCCGACGGCTTCGTGCGCAGCGAGGGAGTGGCGCTTCTGGTGCTCAAGCCGCTCGCCCGGGCGCTCGCCGACGGCGACCCGATCTACGCCCTGATCCGCGGCAGCGCGGTCAACAACGACGGCCGTTCGAGCGGCCTGCTGATGACCCCCGGACGCCCCGGACAGGAGGCGGTGCTGCGCCAGGCCTACGCCGACGCGGGCCTGCCGCCGGCCGCCGTCCAGTACGTCGAGGCGCACGGCACCGGCACCCGGGTCGGCGATCCGGTCGAGGCGGCGGCGCTGGGCGCGGTGCTCGGCCAGGGGCGCGACGCGGCGCGGCCGCTCGCGGTCGGCTCGGTCAAGTCCAACATCGGCCACACCGAGGGAACGGCCGGGGTGGCGGGTCTGATCAAGGTGGCGCTGGCGCTCCGCGAGCGCCGGCTGCCGCCGTCGCTCCACGTGCGCACCCCGAACCCCGAGATCCCCTGGCGCGAGCTCGGTCTCGAGGTCTGTCGCGAGCTCCGCGACTGGCCCGCCGACGCGCGGCCCGCCCGCGCCGGGGTGTCCTCCTTCGGCATCTCCGGTACCAACGCCCACGTGGTGCTCGAGGAGGCGCCGGCGCCGCCCGCGCCCGCCCCGCCGCCCGCCGGGCCGGTGGTGCTGGCGCTCTCCGCCCGCAGCCCGGAAGCGCTCGCCGCCAGGGCGCACGCCATCCTCGAGCTGCTGGGCGACGCCTCAGCGGACGCCGACCTCCACGACCTCTGCTACACCGCCGCGGTGCGCCGGGCGCACCACGATCATCGCCTCGCCATCGTCGCGGCCGGCCGCGAGCCGCTGGCGGCGCGGCTCTCCGCGTTCCTGGCCGGCGAGCTGGGGGAGAGGACGGCGAGCGGCGTACGCCCCGCCGGGCCGCGCCGCAAGGTGGTCTTCCTGTTTCCCGGGCAGGGCTCGCAATGGCTCGGCATGGGCCGCGAGCTCCGGGCGACGCAGCCCGTCTTCCGCGCCGCGCTCGAGCGCTGCGCCGCAGCCATCGCCAGCGAGACCGGCTGGTCGCTGCTCGCCGAGCTCGACGCGGCACCGGAGCGCTCCCGCCTCGAGCAGGTGGACGTGGTGCAGCCGGCGCTCTTCGCCATGCAGGTCGCCCTGGCGGCGCTCTGGCGCCACCGCGGCATCGAGCCCGACGCGGTGGTCGGCCAGAGCCTGGGGGAGGTGGCGGCGGCCCACGTCGCCGGCATCCTGAGCCTCGAGGACGCGGCGCGCGTCATCTGCCGCCGCAGCCTCCTGGTGCGCGCGGCGACCGGGGGCGGCGCCATGGCGGTGGCGGCCCTGTCGCTCGACGGGGCGCGCGCGGCGATCCGCGGCCACGAGGACCGCCTTGCCGTGGCGGTCCACAACGGCCCCGCCTCGACGGTGCTCTCGGGCGAGCCGGAGAGCCTGGACCGCGTGCTCGCGGCGCTCGCGGCGCAGAGGGTCTTCTGCCGCCGGGTCAAGGTGGACTACGCCTCGCACAGCCCGCAGATGGACCCGCTGCTGCCGGAGATCCGCCGGCGGCTGGCCGAGCTCCGGCCCGGCGCGGCCACGGTGGCGTTTCATTC
>Ga0307479_10003693_pt1 | contig 13971 bp, 14 predicted proteins | sample atmos_gasesECM4C_FD_203743 | JGI IMG/M metagenome (GOLD analysis project Ga0307479, IMG submission 203743) | Hardwood forest soil microbial communities from Morgan-Monroe State Forest, Indiana, United States - atmos_gasesECM4C_515 | ecosystem: Environmental > Terrestrial > Soil > Temperate...
TCGAGGAGATCGCCAACTCGTTCCAGGGCGTGCAGCAGTCCTACGCCATCCAGGCGGGCCGCGAGGTCCGGATCCTGGTCAGACCCGAGCAGATCGACGACTCGGCTGCCCAGCTCATGGCGCGGGATATCGCCAAGCGCATCGAGTCAGAGCTCAGCTTCCCCGGCCAGATCCGCGTCACCGTTGTGCGCGAGACGAGGGCGGTGGAATACGCCAAGTAACTTTCAAAAGGGAGTCCCGCCGGGGGCTCCCTTTTTCGTTTCCACGACAATCGAAGCGTGCCTGGCGAGGAGCTGAAGATTCTGTTTGTCGCAGACGTCGTCGGCCAGCCGGGGCGCGAGGCGGTGAAGGCGCTGCTCCCGGCGCTCAAGAAGGAGCTCCGGCCCAACCTCACGATCCTCAACGGCGAGAACTCGGCAGGCGGGTTCGGCCTCACGGCAAAGCTGGTGAACGAGCTGCGGGGGTTCGGGGCGGACGTGATCACGACCGGCAACCACGTCTTCGCCCAGAAGGAGTTCGTCGGCGAGCTGCCCAACCTCGACCGCGTGTTGCGACCGGCCAACTACCCTCCGGGCGCGCCCGGACAGGGGTGGTGCGTCACCGAGGCGGACGGCCACCAGGTGCTCGTCATGAACCTGATCGGGCGGATATTCCTCGACTCGCTCGACGATCCGTTCCGGACCGCCGACGCGATCCTTCAGGCCCATCCCGACACGAGGGTGGTCTTCTGCGACATGCACGCGGAGGCGACCTCCGAAAAGACGGCGATGGGCTGGTACCTCGACGGCCGCGCCAGCGCCGTGGTCGGGACGCATACCCACATTCCGACCGCGGACGCGCGCGTCCTGCCCGGCGGAACCGCATACGTCACGGACGTGGGCATGGTCGGGCCCAGGGACGGCTGCATCGGCATGGACAAAGACGTGGTCATCAAGCGGTTCCTGACCGGCGTGCCCAACCGGTTCGTCGTGGCCTCCGGGCCCGTGACTTTCAATTCCGTACTGGTTACCATTAACGCCTCTACCGGACAAGCCACATCGATCCAGCGAGTCGACCGTGAACATGTTTGAAGGGGTTCCAGCAATGTCAGCGGAGCGCGCTCCAGTTGAGGTGCTCAAGGTTTCGGCCACCTCTAAGCCAGTGGCCGTGGCGGGCGCCATAGCGGGCGTGATCCGCAGCAAGGGCAGGGTCGAGGTCCAGGCCATCGGCGCCGGCGCCATCAACCAGGCGGTCAAGGCGATCGCAATCTCGCGCGGCTACGTCGCGCCAGGCGGCCTCGACCTGGTCTGCATTCCGGCTTTCATCGACATCTCCATCGACGGCGAAGAGAGGACTGGAATCCGACTGCTCGTGGAGAGTCGCTGACGCACCGGAGGTCGTTCCACATCTGGACCATCGGGTGCCAGATGAACCTGGCGGACTCGGAAAGCCTCGCCCGAAGGCTTCTCGCCGCCGGTTACGTCGAGGACACCCTCGAACGCGCGGACGTTGCCGTCCTCAACACATGCGTCGTCCGCCAGGCCTCGGAGGATCGCGTCTACTCCAAGCTGCACGAGCTCAAGCACTGGAAGACAGCGGATCGCACTATCGCCGTGACCGGGTGCATCGTGGCCAAGGAAGGCGACGTGCTGCGGCGGCGATTCCCGCACCTCGACGCCGTCGTTCCGATCGGCGACTACGAAGGGTTCATAGCCGGGCTCGAAGCGCGTAACGACTACTCCCTGGGCGAGCCGCTGCCGGCGGCCGGGCGCACGGGAGTAAGCCATTACGTTCGCGTGATCCAGGGGTGCGACCACAACTGCACCTTCTGCATCGTGCCGCGTGTCCGCGGACGGGAGAAGCACCTGACGATGCAGGCCGTGCTGGCCGAATGCCGCGAAGCCGTTGCCGATGGCGCGAAGGAAGTCGTGCTGCTCGGCCAGAACGTCGATGACTACCGCGACCCGGATTCGGGCGGCGGGCTTGCCGCGCTTGTCATGGAGGTGCAGAGGATCCCCGGGCTGAAGCGACTGCGATTCCTGACCTCGCACCCGCAGGACCTCGAACCCGAGCTTCTCGAGGTGATGGCTTCGAGCAACGTCGTGTGCCGCGAGCTGCAGCTGCCCGTGCAGTCGGGCGACGACACCGTGCTGAAGCGAATGGCTCGCGGTTATCAGACGCGCCACTACCGGTCGATCATCGGGAACGCGCGCCGGCTGATGCCCGACCTTGGCCTGGTAACCGACGTTATCGTCGGCTTTCCGGGCGAGTCCGAAGCCGCCTACATGAACACGCGCGCGCTGGTCGAAGAGATCGAGTTCGACGTCGTCCACATCGCGATGTACTCGCCGCGCCCCGGCACGTTCGCGGCCGATCGGATGCCGGATGACGTGCCGCACGAAGAAAAGCTCCGCAGGCTCAACGACCTGCTCGCGCTGTCGAAAGAGATCGCCGCGCGCAAGACGTCGCGATGGATCGGTCGCGTTGTCGAAGTCCTCGTCGAGGGCCGCGACGAGTTGAATCGCCCGTACGGCCGCATCCGCCAGGGCAAGCGCGCGATCGTAATACGTGGCAACGGAGTCGGGCCAGGCGACATCGTCAACGTGCACGTCGTGCAGGCAACCGCGGGACAGCTACTCGGAACGCGGATCCCCACGAATTCAGAGCCTGCGGCGTGAATTCGCGGGGGCCCCTGGAGACCGGGGCGTGACGGTCCCCGCCACTCCGGTCATGCGCCAGTACCGGGAGGCGAAAGAGAAGCACCCCGACGGGATCCTGCTCTTCCGGCTCGGCGACTTCTACGAGATCTTCTTCGATGACGCCAAGATCGCCGCGCCGATCATGGGCGTGCAGCTGACCTCGCGGCCTCTCGGCAAGGCAGGGCGCGCCCCGATGTGCGGCGTGCCGCACCACGCCTGGCAGTCGTACGTCGGCAAGCTGCTGCGGGCGGGCCACAAGGTCGTGATCTGCGACCAGGTCGAAGCCGCGATAAAAAACAAGATCGTGCGCCGCGACGTGACCCGCGTGCTCACTCCTGGCACCGTCGTCGAGGACGCCTACCTCGAACCCTCGCGTCCGAACTACCTAGTCGCGGCGTGGACGAAAGGACTCGATGCGGGGATCGCGGCGTGCGAGGTCTCGACCGGCGAGCTGCTGCTCTGTCAGCTGCCCAAGGATAGGCTCCAGCCCGAGCTCGAGCGCCTGGCTCCGGCCGAGCTCCTGGCGCCGCCGGAGGTCGAGGAGTATCGATTCGACCCCGTCCGCGGCCAGCAGCGCCTCAAGGACTTGCTGGGGATCGCGTATCCCGCCTCGATCGGCGCCGCCGGGGCGCCACTTGCGATCGGCGCCGTGGGTGTGGTGCTCGACTACCTGAAGCGCAACGGGACCCGTGTGGCGCCAGGCGCATTTACTGTCCGGACCTATTCGCCGGACGCAACCATGCCGCTGGATGCGGCGACGGTACGCAACCTCGAGCTGCCTTCGCTGATCGCGCTGATGGACCGCACCTCGACGCCTATCGGCGCGCGCCAGCTTCGTGCGTGGCTGGGTGCGCCGTTGCGCGACGTCGAATCGATCGAGCTGCGACTAGCGGCCGTCGACGAGCTGGTCGCAGCGCCAGGCCTGCGAGATCGACTCGAGAATGCCCTCAAGCCGGTCGGGGACCTCGAGCGCCTGGCGGCACGGGCGGCGCAGGGCCACGCCACGGCGCGCGAGCTCGTCGCGCTCCGGCGCTCGCTCGAGGCCGTGCCCGCGGTCCGGGACGCGCTCGGCGCTTGCGAAGCGCTGGTGACGCGCGAGCTCACGAGCCAGGTGGGCGCTTCGCCCGAGCTGGCAGCCACACTCACGCGCGCTCTCGTCGACGACCCGCCGCTGACCGCCCGGGACGGTGGGGCGATCCGGGCCGGATTCGACGCCGACCTGGACCAGATCTCGGAGGCGTCGCGCGGCGCGCGCGAGTGGATCGGCAAGCTCGAGTCGTCCGAACGGCGCCGGACCGGCATCAAGTCGTTGAAGGTCGGCTTCAACAAGGTCTTCGGCTACTACATCGAGGTCAGCCACGCCAACACGGCGCGTCTGCCTGACGACTACGTTCGCAAGCAGACGCTCACCGGTGGCGAGCGCTACTTGACGCCAGAGCTGAAAGAGAAAGAGGCGATCGTTCTCAGCGCGCGGGAACGCATCGCCGCACGCGAGCTCGAGATTCTGCAGGAGCTCTGCCGAGCTGTCGCTGAGGCCGGACCAGCTCTCCGCGCCACGGCGCAGGCGGTCGGCATGGCCGACGCGCTGCTAAGCCTCGCGACAGGTGCCGCGGATTACGGCTGGCGCCGTCCGGTGGTCGATGCGGGCCTGCGGATGCGGATCAAGGCCGGCCGCCACCCGCTCGTCGAGCGGAGCCTTCCCGCAGGCGTTTTCGTTCCCAACGACCTCGACCTCGACGCGGAGAGCGCGCAGGTCGCGATCCTGACTGGACCCAACATGGCCGGCAAGTCGACTTATCTGCGGCAGGCTGCGCTGATAGTCCTGCTCGCCCAGTGCGGGAGCTTCGTACCCGCGGAGTCGGCGACGATCGGCCTGGTCGACCGCGTGTTCACCCGCGTCGGTGCGCATGACGACATCAGCGCGGGCATGTCGACCTTCATGGTCGAGATGACTGAGACCGCCTACATCCTCAACCACGCGACGCGGGCGTCGCTTGTGATCCTGGACGAGGTGGGGAGGGGGACATCGACCTACGACGGCGTCTCGATCGCACAGGCGGTCGTCGAGTACCTTCACGACACTCCGAAGCTCGGCTGCCGCACCCTGTTCGCCACGCACTACCACGAGCTCACCGCGCTCGCGGAGCGCCTCCCACGGGTGCGCAACGAGCGCGTGGAGGTGCTCGAGGAAGGCGACACGGTACGTTTCCTTCACCGCGTCGTGCCGGGCGGCGCCGATCGGTCGTACGGGATTCATGTGGCTGCGGTCGCGGGATTGCCGTCCGGAGTCATCGCCCGGGCGCGTCAGGTCCTGACCGATCTCGAGTTGCAACGCCCGCTCGAGCCACCGGAGGTGCAGCTCGGCCTTCCCATGGAGATGACGCCCGACGCCCTGCGCAGGGAGCTCGCGGCGATCGACCCCGAGGCGCTCAGCCCTCTGGAGGCGCTGCAGAAGCTCTACCAGCTCCGGGCCAAACTCTCATGAGGGGCGCCCTGCGCGCGCCCAGCGCTCCATGATCCAGCTGCTGCCGCCCGAGGTCGCCGACGCCATCGCGGCGGGCGAGGTGATCGAGCGACCGGCGTCCGTGGTGAAAGAGCTGATCGAGAACGCTCTCGACGCTGGAGCGGGGCGCGTCAACATCGACGTGAGAGGAGCGGGGAAGACGTCGATTCGCGTCAGCGACGATGGCGCGGGCATTCCGGCCGCCGAGCTCGCGACCGCATTCGTGCGCCATGCCACGAGCAAGCTGACGACGCTTGCGGACCTGTCGGTCATAGCGTCCCTTGGGTTCCGAGGCGAGGCGCTGGCCAGCATCGCCGCGGTGGCCGACGTCGAATGCTCCAGCGGAGGCGCGGTCCTACGGATCCGCGCCGGCGAGGTCCTCGAGCAAGGCGCAGGCCCGCTGCTGCCCGGGGTTGCGATCGAGGTGCGCGACCTGTTCGCCAACGTGCCTGCCCGCCTGAAATTCTTGAAGAGCGACGCGACCGAAGTCGCCGCGATCAAAGATGTCGTGACGGCATTCGCATTGCTGCACCCGCGGGTCCGCTTCCACCTCACCGTGGACAGCCGCGCAGCGGTCAGCACGACCGGAGACGGCGACCTCAGACGGGCGATCGCCTCCGTCTACAGCGCACCAGTCGCGGACGAGATGCTCGACATGGTCTCCACGGCACTCGTCGCCGGCATGGTGAGCCAGCCCCGACTCAGCCGGGGCAGCCGCGACGGGATGGTGCTGGCGGTCAACGGCCGCCCGATCGCGGCGCGCTCCCTGGTCTACGCGCTGGAGGAGTGCTATCAGGGTCGTCTCGAGCGCGGACGGCATCCGATCGCGGTCATCGACATCGCCATCGACCCGGAGATGGTCGACGTGAACGTGCATCCCGCCAAGAAGGAGGTGCGGTTCCGCGACGAAGGCGCGATCTTCGCCGCCCTGCAGCGCGCCGTCCGCGCCGCTCTCGACGGCAGCGACCCATTCCGATATCGGCCCACCGAGACGTTCGTTGCCACCGCGGGGTCGGCGATCGCTCCCCTGAACGTTCACGAGGCGCCGGCCATGGTCGCGGTGGCCGAGCCGAACGGGCAGGCGAACGGCAGCGTCCTCCGACCGATCGGCCAGGTGGGACCGGGCTACCTGGTGGCCGAAGGCCCGCACGGACTCGTGCTTGTCGACCAGCACGCCGCGCATGAGCGCGTGCTCTACAACCGGCTGCTGGAGCGCCTGCGAAGCGGTCGCGGGGCCAGCCAGCCGCTGCTCATACCGCAGGCGGTGGACGTCGAGCCGTTGCTGATCGCCGCCGCCGTCGACCACCGCGAGGAGCTCGCCCAGCTGGGTCTGGAGCTCGAGGAGTTCGGCCCGCGCAGCCTGCGCATCACCGCGGTTCCGATCGAGCTACCGGCCGGTCGAGCCACCGCCGCGATCCAGGAGACTCTGGCCGCGCTGGCCGAGCACCGCGGTGACGCGGCGATCACGAAGGCTGCCGCGGCGCTCGCCTGCCACTCGGCGGTCAAGTTCGGCGACGTTCTCGACATCGCCGAGCAGCGCCGCCTGCTCGCCGACCTCGAGACGACCGAAGAGTCGATCACGTGTCCGCACGGACGCCCGACCAGACTGCTCGTCGAATGGCAGGAGCTGACTCGCCACTTCCGGCGGAATTACTGAAGGACCGAGTCCCCGTCATCGTCGGGCCGACCGGGATCGGCAAGTCGCAGCTGGCGTTCGAGCTCGCCCTGCGACTCGGCGGCGAGATCGTGGTGGCGGACTCGCGGCAGGTGTACGAACGACTCGACATCGCGACCAACAAACCGAGCCCCGAGATGCGGCGTCGCGTCCGCTACCACATGATCGATTTCGTCGACCCGTCGCTCAACTTCAATGCTGCGCAGTACGTCCGCGGTGCAACGGATGCAATCGACGACATCACTGCACGAGGCCGGGTGCCGATCGTCGAAGGCGGCACGATGCTCTACGTCGACGCGCTCAGCGACGGTTTCACGCTTACCGGCATCCCGCCCAACGCGGCGCTGCGCAAGGAGCTCGAGCCGATCGACATCGATTCTCTGCGAGCCCGGTTGCTCGCCGTCGATCCTGATCCGGGCGTCGATCTCCGCAACCCGGTGCGCGTCATTCGCGCATTGGAGATCCTCGAGGCGGCGGGGCCCCCGCTCCGGCGCCTGCGTACCCGGACTCCACCGCGGTGGCAGCCGATCCGCATCGGATTGACGGCAAGCCTCGACGTCATCGATTCGAGACTCCGGGAGCGAAGCCGTCGCCAGGTCGACCGTGGCCTCGTCGCCGAGACGCAGCAGGCACTTGCCGACGGTGTGCCGCCCACCGCGCCGGTGTTGACCGGGATCGGCTATGCGGACGCGCTCGCACATCTCCGCGGCGAGCTGACTCTGGATGAGCTTCCTGAGGCGATGGCGCGCTCCAATCGGCGCTACGCGAGAAGGCAGCTGCGCTGGTGGCGCCGAGATGGGCGCGTCCGATGGTTCGAGATCGAGCCCGATCCCTTGCCGGGTATCCTCAATTATCTGAATGAGTAAGGCAGTGGCCGGAGCGAAACGCCTCGGCCGGATTCCCCCATATCTCTTCGCCGAGATCGATCGCAAGGTGCAGCAGAAGAAGCGAGCGGGAATCGACGTCATCTCGCTGGGCATCGGTGATCCAGACCTGGCCACGCCCGGTCGCATCGTCAGCGTGCTCCAGGAAACGGCGGCGGATCCGGCGAATCATCGCTACCCGTCGTACTTCGGCCTCGCCGAGCTCAGGGAGGCGATCGCGCGCTGGTACGCCGACCGCTCTGGGGTTGAGCTCGATCCCGCGACCGAGATACTCCCGACGCTCGGCTCCAAGGATGGGATCAGTCACGTCCCACTGGCGCTCGTCGATCCGGGCGACGTGATCCTGGCGCCGGACCCTGGCTACACGGTCTACGTGACCGGCGCCATCATGGCCGGCGCGGAACCGCACATCATGCCCCTGACCGCACAGAACCACTGGTTGCCCGACCTCGATGCGATTCCATCCGAGGTCGCGCAGAAAGCCCGATTGATGTGGCTCAACTACCCCAACAACCCGACGGCGGCGACGGCAGACCGCGACTTCCTGGTGCGTGCGGTTGAATTCTGCCGGCGCCACGACATCATCCTCTGCCACGACGCGCCGTACTCGGAGATCGCGTTCGATGGCTACCGGCCGCTCACGCTCTTCGAGATTCCCGGAGCCAAGGAGGTCGGCCTCGAGTTCCACTCGCTCTCGAAGACGTACAACATGACCGGCTGGCGCATCGGATGGGTCTGCGGCCGGGCCGACCTGGTCAACCTGATCGGGCAGCTCAAGACCAACATCGACTCGGGCATCTTCCAGGCGGTGCAGTGGGCCGCGATCGAGGCGCTGAATGGGGGAGAAGACGAGACGAAGGCGGCCTGCGTTGTGTACGCCCGCAGGCATCGACTGGTGGCAGAGACGCTCAACAGCATCGGCTGGAACATCAAGCCACCACGCGCGACCTTCTATGTGTGGGCGCCGGTGCCGAAGGGGTATGACTCGATCGGTTTTGCCACACACGTGCTGGACGAGGTCGGCGTGAACATCACTCCTGGCGTCGGTTTCGGCGAGCACGGCGAGGGTTACTTCAGACTCTCGGTCACCGCGCCGGACGCGCGGCTTGAAGAGGCGATGGCGCGCCTGAGGAAGCTCAGGATCTGATCACAACCAGGACCCCGCGGGAGCGGGCATTTCTCGTCGGCATCCTCCTCCCTGGGACCCAACCGGACACGGTGCGCGAGCAGATGGACGAGCTTGCGGACCTCGCCCGCACCGCGGGCACGGAGGTCGTCGGATCGGACGTGCAGAGGCGGTCGCAGGTCGACGCCGCGCACCTCATCGGCATGGGCAAGGTCGAAGCGCTGAGAGACATGAGGCTCGAGGGCGGATTCGACGTGGTGATCTGCAACGAAGACCTCAGCCCCCGGCAGCAGCGCAACCTCGAGCTCGAGATCAAGGCGCGGGTGCTCGATCGCACCGAGATCATCCTCGAGATCTTTGCCCAGCACGCGCGCACCCATGAAGGTCGACTCCAGGTCGAGGCGGCTCGGCTTCACCACCTGCTGCCCCGCCTGATCGGCGCCTACGCGTATGACCGCCAGGTCGGCGGCCGGCGAGGTGGGGTGGGGGCGCGCGGTGGCTTCGGTGAGCAGCAGATCGAGGTCGAGCGCCGCCGCATCCGCCGGCGGATACGCGACCTGGATCGCGAGATCGAGCAGGTCCGCACGCAGCGCCATCAGCAGCGCACCGGCCGGCGACGCGCGGAGCTGGAGACCGCCGCCATCGTCGGCTACACGAACGCAGGCAAGTCGACCCTCCTCAACGCCTTGACGCACGCGGGCGTACGGGCTGAGGAGAAGCTCTTCGCCACGCTGGACCCGACCACGCGCAAGCTCGAGCTTCCCGCCGGCCGCGAGCTTCTGCTTACCGACACCGTCGGCTTCATCCAGAAGCTGCCGACGGACCTGGTGGCGGCGTTTCGGGCCACGCTCGAGGAGGTCACCGAGGCCGACCTCATCATCCAGGTGCTCGACCTGAGCTCACCCGCGGTCGAGGACCAGGCGGCGACCGTGGAGGAGGTCCTCGGCGATCTCGGGGCCGCGGACAAGCCGCGCGTGGTCGCCCTGAACAAAGTCGACCTCCTGGGCCCGGCGTCCAGGCGTCGGGCGGTTGCCGCGCTGTCTCAGCGCTACCCCGACGCCGTCCCCATCTCAGCTTCGAACCGGACCGGCCTCGACCAGCTGCTGCACACAGTCGATGTCGCGAGCCGAGGAGACGCGATCGGGCTGGAGATCCTGGTGCCGTACGGCCGCGAGGGCGTGCTGGCCGAGCTGCGCCGCATCGGCGGGGTGGACCGCACCGAGTACGTCGCCGGCGGGACGCGAGCCTGGGGCTGGGCGCCCCGCCACGCGGCGCGCCGCTTCGAAGACTATGCGGAGAAGGGCGTCCTTCGTGCGCCGGGCCGTTCTAGCGGAAGAGCCTGATCACACCTCGGACGATGCCCACCAGGCTGATGTTGGCGGTGACGATCGGCTCGTAGGCCGGGTTCTCCGCGATCAGCTTGACGTGCCCGTTGGCGCGTTCGAAGCGCTTCACGGTAGCGTCGCCGTCGACCAGCGCCACCACGATCGAACCGTTGGCGGCTTCGTGCTGCGGCCGGACGAGGACCAGGTCCTCGTCGAGGATGCCCGCGTTGACCATGCTGTCACCCCGCACGCGGAGCAGGAAGTAGCCGTCCTTGGCCAGCTCTGGCGAGAGGAGGATGTGGTCCTCGATGTTCTGCTCGGCGAGGATCGGGGTGCCGGCGGCGACGTTGCCCACGATGGGCACCACCACCGCGTTGCGGCGCTGCTGGTCGAGCTCAGCGTCGGCGACGAGCTGGACGGTGCGGGACTTGCTCGGGTCACGCTTGATGAGGCCGCGGCGCTCCAGCTGGTTCAGGTGGTTGTGCACCGTGGAGCTGGAGCTCAGCCCGACCGCCTCGCCTATCTCGCGGACGCTGGGCGGGTAGTTGCGGGTCTTGGTGACGAAGCGGATGTACTCGAGGATCCGGGTCTGTCTGTCGGTCAATTGTTCGGTCAATTTCGTGTTCTTCTCCAGAGCGTGGTGGGGGACCTCGGCCGATCCTAGCACTTCTGAACTTGAAGCGCAAACTTTTGTTCGACGCCTTGACAGGCAAACAACCGTTCGCTATCCTTCGAACGTATGTACGCCGCCGGTTACGGAATCAAACCTTGGCGGGCTGGCCGTGCCGGCGGTGTACGCCTCGGCTGGCGTGCGGCGCTCGCCGTACTGGTCGTCGCGCTGACCGGAGCTGGGATGGCGGTGGCGGCCCACGGGGGCACGCCGACGTCGTTCTCGACCGTGGTCGTCCAGCCGGGCGACACCCTGTGGTCGATCGCGGCCCAGCGCTATCCGGGCGATGATGTCCGGGACCGTGTCCAGGACATCGAGGCCGCCAACGGGCTCCAGGGCCCGCAGATCGAGGCAGGGGAGACGCTCCGCCTGCCGGGATAGCCGGCCGTGAGGCTGGTTCTGATCACCCGCCACGGCTGCCACCTGTGCGATCAGGCCCTTGAGCTGCTGCGGTCCCTCGGCCACCACCCACTGCTCGCCGACGTCGACTCTGACGATCGCCTCCACGACCTCTACGACTGGCGCGTGCCCGTCGTGCTGCTCGACGACCAGATCATCGCCGAGGGCAAGATTACCCGCGACCAACTCGCAAAGGCGCTGGGAGAAGATGGCTCGCTAGCTGGGTCCAGTGGGGGGCAACCGTGACGATAATCACTCCGGCATGAGCAACCGCCCCCAGCTGTCAGTGATGATGGCGGCCTACAACGAAGAGCGAACGGTCGAGATCATCCTCTCGCACGTGCTCGGTCGCCCTGAGGTCGGCGAAGTCATCTTCGTTGATGACGGCTCGACCGACCGAACCTGGGAGATAGTCGATCGGATCGCCGCATCAGACTCGCGGATACGGGCGTTTCGCCAGCCAACGAACATAGGGAAAGGCGCAGCATTGCGCCGCGCCATACTCGAGCTGCGGTTTCCTTTTGCGGTCGTCCAGGACGCCGATCTCGAGTACGACCCGCGGGATTACGCGTCTCTGCTCGAGCCTCTCGAGGAAGGGCGCGCAGACGCCGTGTTCGGGGTTCGCGGATTCGCAGGTCAGACCGCGTTCAGCTTCTGGTTCGTGCAGGGCAACAAAGCCGTCACGTTCGCGGCGAACATCCTGTTCGATTGCTACATCTCGGACATGGAGACCGGGTACAAGATGCTCAGGTCAGACCTCTGGCGTGCGCTAAATCTGACCGGGAAGCGATTCGAGATCGAGCCTGACATCACAGGCCGGATCCTCCGGCTCGGTTATCGGATCCATGAGGTCCCAATTCGTTACTACGCGCGAAGCCGTGAACAGGGTAAGAAGCTAACCTGGATGGACGGGGTGAGGGCCTTCGGCAAGCTCGCGCGTATTCGATTGACGCCACACCGAGTGCTTTTTGGTCCGTCACTAAACGATCGCTATCACCGCGACCGGCAACATGAGCTTGCGCGGCAACATCCCTTGATCACCGGCGGACCTCGAGAGTTGCGGTCCTAGTGCGCACCTTCGCCTCGAACGAGCGATAGGGAGGGAGCCCTGCCAGGCTCCGCCGCTCCGCGGCCTGATGATGGCGATAATCACTGTTAACCGGAGCCCAAGCTTGCGATATCGGTGCGGTTGGCGCCAAAAGGCCCGATTCGAGCCGTGTATTCGGTGCGCCTGACGCCAAACGCACGTAACTCGCGTCAGGCTGAACGCTGCAGCGCCGGCTCTGCGTCCAGGCCGCGCAGAAATACCTCCAACGGCAGCGCCACGACCTCGAAGTCTTCCCGCAGCAGCTCCAGGTCGGCCCCGGCCTGCTGCAGGCCCGAGATCGCCAGCTCGGCCGACCGAAGCGATTCACCGACGTAGCGCTCCAGCGGCTCGTCCAGGCTTTCAACGGAGGCTTCGTGGCGCCAGGCCTCGCGCACCTCGGCCGCCAGCCTCAGGAGCCGATCCACGGTCGACCCCGCCCGAGCGAGCTCGAGCGGATCAGAGGCAAGCCGATTCCAAGCCTCGGCTGAGGTCCGGACCAGCCGTCGCAGCTTGACCTGGGTCGCCAACGTACGCATGTTCGTACATCAATGATAGCGAACGAGCGTTCGAAGCGCAACCGGCCGCTTGTTAAGCTGGCGAGGCGATGAGGCAGCTGCTGATCACGGCGGGCCTCCTCTTCCCCCTCGGGCTGGACACGCTCGCCCTCAGCGCGGCTCTGGGTGTGGCGGGCATGTCCGGTCGGGATCGCCTCCGGATCAGCCTGCTGTTCACCGCGTTCGAGGCCGGCATGCCGATGGCGTTCTTCCTCGGAGCCCACGCCGCGGCCGGGCGGATCGGCCAGTGGGCCGGCTACGTCGCGGTCGCGTTCTTGCTGCTCACAGCCGTGCCCATGCTCATCCGGCGCGACGACGACGCATCAGAACGGTCCGCTCGCCTCCTCGCTCGAGCCAGGGGCCCGGCGATCATCCTGCTGGGGCTGAGCATCAGCTGGGACGAGGCCGGGATCGGGATCGGTGCCGGGTTCCTGGGCCTTCCGATCGCCTTGGTCGTCCCATCGATCGGCATCCAGGCTTTCCTCGCGGCGCAGCTAGGCATGAGGTTCGGCAGCCGGGTCGGAGAGAGATTGCGCGAGCGATCGGAACAGGCGGCTGCGGTCGCGTTGATCCTGGTCGCCTTGACTCTGCTGGCGCTGCAGGTGCTCAGAATCTAAGAGCCGCAGGGCCCTAAGGGGCGAAGATCCGGCAGAGGCTTTCGGCCAGCGACTCCGCGTCAGCACCAGGGTGCGTGAGGAAGTACCCGACAGCGTCGCTGACGGCGCCGACCACCGCCCGACCGAACACCACAGGGTCCTTGTCCGCGTAGAAGGCGTCGTGCGACATCGCGTGGCGGACCTCCTCCGCGACCGCGTCGGCGAACTGCGCCTGCAGGTCGTGGCGCACCGCTTCGACGCCCGGACTCAGACCGACGGACTCGACGATCATCAAGCGCGCCACGTGCGATCGCTCGAAGCACGAGCGGACGAAGCGGGTGATGCCCAGGCGCAGCCGTGCGTGGTGGTCGTGGCCCGTCGCCGCGTCGGCGAGCACGTCGTGGATCAGCGCCCCGCCTTCCTGCGCCAGCAGCTCACGGACGCAGTGCTCCTTCGACTCGAAGAATTCATAGA
>Ga0307479_10003694_pt1 | contig 13971 bp, 13 predicted proteins | sample atmos_gasesECM4C_FD_203743 | JGI IMG/M metagenome (GOLD analysis project Ga0307479, IMG submission 203743) | Hardwood forest soil microbial communities from Morgan-Monroe State Forest, Indiana, United States - atmos_gasesECM4C_515 | ecosystem: Environmental > Terrestrial > Soil > Temperate...
TCGCCCCGACAAAGATCGAGAACGGCGCGGTGCGATCTTGCAGAATAATTGGCGCGACCATTTCGAACTATTTGCAGCCGATTTTCGCGACCGAAATGTTTACGTTACGATCGATCTCGATTGTCTTCGGGCGAGTGACGCGGTGACAAATTGGGAGAGCGGCCGGTTCGACGTTGCCGATCTCGAATGGGCACTTCGAAAATTGCGGGAACAGAGTCGAATCATCGGCGGCGACATTTGTGGCGCTTACTCGGAACCGATCTACGCGCGCTGGAAACAACGCTTCGCTTCCGAATGGGATCATCCCAAACTCGATTTGCCGGCGGCTGATCAGATTCGGAAAACTAACTTCGCCGCAATCGAACGATTGTGGCCGGCGTTAACTCATTGAAACCAGCACGATTCCCGCGCTGATCAGCAACGCGCCAAGCATTAGGCGAAGATTTAGTTTCTCCCGCAGCACGATCGCAGCCGCGAGACTGATGATAATGACGCTCAATCCTTGAAATGGATAAACGTAGCTTAGATCAAGGTGTCCGAGCAGGCCGAGTGTCACGAAGAAGTGAATCGTCATCGAAAAAATGCCGCAGCCGAGAAAGGTGATGACCTTGGCGTCGCGGAATCCTTTGACGCGCGACGATTCCATGGCGCGTTTGAGAAAAAGCTGACCCGACACGAATGCGACCAGGGCGGTGGGAATAAGAACAAATACGGGCCAGCTCATAGTTTTTCTTCCAACCTCGCCACTGGTTTGGCCGTCAGCATTAGGCCAATGACCACCAGCGCAATGCCACACCAGCGACGAGACGAAATGTGCTCCCCAAGAATGATCCAACAACTTAGCGGAATCATGACATCGACCGCGCGAGAGAGCGGAAACGCTATTGAAAGCGGAATGTATCTCAGAACGTAAAGCCAGCTGAGCAAGCTGATGATCATTATCAACATGGCCAGCCAAGTCAGCGGCGAAGCCAACGCTGTGATTCCAGTCCAGGACCAGATTTGCGAAAGACTTGCCGTCTCGCTTGCGCCGCGTTTCTGGAGCAGCTCGTAGACAAGGACGCAGACGATTTCAAACCCAAGTATCAACCAGGGGTTGGCAAATCCGGAAGGCCGCTTGTTCGTCATTTCGGGCGATTATGCCAGTCCAGCTCGGAGATGCCAGTCCGGCTCGGACTCAAAGCTGATCTGCGTTTGGAAACTTTTTTAAAATTGGATCGTGCCGCGTCGGCTCGAGATATTTCAACGCCACGCTGAAAATTGGATTGAGCCATTTTCGGGTGTGGAGCACGTAGAGGTCGAGCGGCGCGAGCTCGTGACCGAGATGGAGTTTCGGATCGTAATTGAGCGGACCGCTGCAGTAGTAGCGCAACCGCTGATCAATCGCCCAACGAATCACGTCGCGCATCGTGTAAAAATAAAGATGGAGATCGAGCGCGACATTATAGTCGAGGCCGAGGCATTCATCATAAATCGTGTCGCCGCAAATGAGGCAAAGACTAAACGCGATAACATTGTCTGATTCTCGCCAGATAAAAAAGCGCGCCTGTTCCGGCATCGAATTAGAGATGCGACAAAAAAACTCTTTCGTTAGCGTTTCAAATTTCATCGGCGAGCGCTCATGGACCTGGAGATAAAGCGGATAAATCGCATCGATCTGCGGCGCGATGTCGTCCACAACCTCCATCTCGATCTTGGCCGCTCGTTCCGTCTTCCGGAATTTTCGGCGCAAGCTTTTGCGGCTGACGTAACCGAGCGTTTGCATGTACTCGTCGAAATTTTGAAAGGGCAACGCGAGCCGCGTCATCGGCATACTCGGCACACGCGCGTAACCGTTTTGAGAAAGAACTGACAGTGCGGAGCGGTAGCTGGCGGGAAAATCTTTCAGGACAACAAGCGAAGCATTGTTCGCGCGCGCGTAATTGCGCAACGTCGCGCCTAACGCCTCGGCCGCCCAGCGCTCGTCGTTCGAATCGCAAACGCCGAGATCGCCGGCGCCGGCTGCGCAGCCGACCATCAACACCCGCATCGTCAGGAACCGTGGAAATTTTTTTCGGACAAGATCGACAATCCTGCGGAACGCGCCACGCATTCCTTCGATCAGATTTTGGCGGACGAAAAAGATCGGCTGGATGGCGCGGACAGTTCCAGAGCTATCCTCGAGCAATGCGTAACGATACTCGAAATCGTTCGCCAGCGTCTCGTCGATCAGCTCGTAATAACGATGATCTTTGCATTTGTCGTGAAACGCGCGCTTCCATGCTTCGAGGTTTTGCACGCCCGAAAGCGTCAGGATTCTGGCCGTTCCTTGCGCGAAAGGAACGACAACGTCATCGCGCATTTCGATTCGCCGCGTCGACCTTCTGCACTTTGAGCACGCCGCTGCGAATATGGAGATCGCGCTGTGGGAACGCGATTTCGATCCCGGCTTCGCGCAGCTTTTCCTCCATCGCGAAGTTGAGGTCGCTTCGATAACGCCGTGGCCGATAGCTCATCTCGCTGCTCCAAACCACCAACTCAAAATCAATGGAATTGTCGCCGAATTTTTCCAGGAAAACGCTTGGCGCGGGATCTTTCAGGGTGTTCTGATTTTCGTTGCCGGCAGCCAGTAGCGCTTCGCGAACTTTGTTGATATCGCTGCCATAAGCGACGCCGACTGGAATGCGAAAACGCACCCGCGGATCTCCGTAAGTCCAGTTCGTTACCGGTGAGTCGATGAATTTCGTATTCGGAACAATCATGGTGATGTTGTCGTTGGTTACGATCACGGTGCTACGGGCGCGAATGTGCTGCACCTGGCCGGCAATGCCCGCTACTTCGACGCGATCGCCCACCGTGATTGGCCGCTCGGCCAAAATGACAAGGCCGCTGATAAAATTGCTCGCGATGTTTTGCAGACCAAAGCCAACGCCGACGCCGACCGCGCCGGCAAAAACTGTCAGCGCCCCGAGATGAATCCCGGCGTTATCGAGAACAATAAAAATGCCGACGATGAGGACAACATTGCTGACGATCTGTGCGATCGCGTATTGCAAGGAACGATCGAGCCCGCTTTTCGCGAGAAAGCGATTGAACAGAAAGCGTTTTGTTCGTGATGAAATCCAGAAAACCCCAATCAGCAGCGCGATCAGGAGGAAAATTTGAACAAGGCTGAGCGTGACGCCGGGTAACGGCGCATTCCAGGACAACGGCACCCCGGCGGCGTTGATTGCGTTCATTGTAAAAAACGCAACTGCGGCCACGCTCAGGATCGTGGTTAGGATCGCGATCAGGTTAGCGTCGATCTTGAAGCGGCTGAAAAAACGCCGGACCGCATCGCTTTGCAGCGCGCGGGCCGCGAAGATGCCAATCGAAAACCAAATGACGAACGCGACGATGCCGAGAAACGACACGTCGTGCCCAAAGACGTGGAGCAATGGCTTTTCCAGCAGGCTGAAATCCATTGTCGTTAGTCTGGGCGCGTTGCGCGCGCGCGCAACCGGGAAACAATGTGGAGGGACGACCGCCGTATCGCCCCATCATTTGTTGGACGCGGCGGAGCGCCCAACGAATCGTTAGCTCGCGCCGCCCGCTGCTGCGCCGCTGCCCCCTGACTTGGCGCGTTCTTTAATATAGTTAATGACGTCGCCGACGGTCTGCAGTTTTTCAGCGTCTTCGTCCGGCACTTCCACCGAAAATTCTTCTTCGAACGCCATCACCAGTTCCACGATATCGAGCGAATCGGCGCCCAGGTCCTCGATAAACGACGCCTGAGGCGTGACCTGCTCCGGATTGACTCCGAGCTGCTCGACGATGATGTCCTTGACCTTTTCCTCGATCGTTTTCTCAGCCATAAAAAATTTTTGGGTTGGAGCGCAACGCTTACCCCACACGCTGCCGCACCGCAAGTAAAAGAATTGGCCAAAATTGCGCAACCAAATTCGGGTTGTAGAGGCGCTTGTGCCAAGCGCCTGTTTAAATAATTCGGCGTTTGACACAAACGCCGCTACAACGCCAGCCGAGCATTTACTTCGCTGTTGCTTGGAAGTAGAAGAGAAGTGTGGCTGATGCGCCTCTTGAACTCGACGAATTAGTCGACCTGAAAATGCTGCCGGCGTGGGTCAATGAGCCGGCTCCGACCGACCGTTACGCCAATCATCAAGGCGAAGACCATGGCGACCGGCGCTCACGTGATCGGCGACCGTGCGATAAGTGTGGGCCGGATCGAAAACGTCAACGACCGAGTTTCGATCGTCCGCCGCAAAAAGGGAAAATGCCGGAGCGTCCGCGTCGACCGGATCGACGGCCTCCGCGCGCGCAAGATCGACATCGGAAAGATCGACAACAAAGGGATCGACCTCATCCAGTCGAGCGGCCGTTGCCGCCGATCGCGGTGAAATTCTTGCCGCGCGTGGCTGCTTTTGAGAATGTTGTTGCCCAGATTAAATCCGGGTCGATCGCCTATTCGTTATTCGCCCTCGCGCGGCTCTTTCTGGAAAAAGCGACCCGTCACGATGTTCAATTAACCGCGCCGCCCGACTCGCCGCTCTTTCAACTTGGCGAAAACGACGCCGTCTCGATCGATCGACAATTTCTCGAGCGCAACGCATTTCGTTTTGCTCAAAGCGATTTTTACAAAATCGAGGTCACCGAGACCGAGCCGATCAAAGGAAATTTCACCAACGTCGCGCGCTGCAGACTGAGCGGAACGTTCCTCGGCCCGACCAATCATCACGATTATCAACGTCGTCTCCGAAATTTGTACGAGCAGCGTTTCAGTCGCCGCCTGAGCTTTGCCGATTATCAGCGCCAAATTCAAATCGTGACCGATCCGGCGGAGATCGAGAAATGGAAGGAAGACGCGCGCAAAGTGACCACGTTCTCGACGTTGCGCGGCGAAACGCCATCGACGTTTTCGTCGGTGGCGGAAACGGAGCGACACTTTCAGCAAAATTATTTGCCCGGCCTCGTCCGCTCGATTTCGGAACTGGTCATCGACGGTCCCGCCAGCCGGCATTTGCACGACCGGGTTCTGAATCGGTTGATTGAGAACGCCTGGAAGAATGAGACGCGCTCCCCATCGCCAATGATGCAGGAACTTGCCGCGAGATTTCGCGAAGCCGGTCTGCACGTTTTTCGCCATAAGCGTGGGATGCTCTTTGTCTCTTCCATTTATCCGCGCGCGTTTAAGCACGATGAAACCGGTGTTTCGCCGCAGGTTCAGAAAATCTTGGAGGCAATCAGCGCTTCGCCACGCATCGGGCGCAAGGAATTGGCCGATAAGTTAATTGTCGATCTTACCGCCGAAGAAGCCGAGCGGGTGAAAATGGCGCTGGCCTCCGATCTTCGCTGGCTAATCAACGAAGGTTACGTGATCGAATTCAACGACGGCTCGCTCGATCTGCCGCGCGCGAAAGCGAAACCGAAGGAAAATGTAGAGGCGGCGATGTCGGCCGCGGAGAAAGAACAACGTGTTGAAGCAGGCGCGCCGCCGGCAGATGAACCAGCCGAAGGATCAAGAAAAATCAACGACGTTGTAGCGGCGGTTGTCTCAACCGCCGAACCAGAAAAACAGGCGTCCGCCGTGGCGGACGCCTCTGCAACAGAAGAAGAAACGACCGAAGTCGGCGGAAGCTAAAGAGGTGGATCGAGCCGTCCCTTGCTCGATGTTAATTTTGGCGGCGAAGCCGCTTAGTTTTAGCATCGTGTTCGGAGAACACGATCCATCTAAATCGCGCCGGCTTTTTTCAGCGCCTTGTAAGCGCCGTTTTTATTGATTGTCTTCAACCCGCGCGCGGTCACGCGAAGGCGGATGAATTTTTTCAGCTCCGGCACCCAGATCCGGTGCTCATGCAGGTTGGGCGTGAACAAACGCGGAACCATTTTGGTCACGTGCCGGCCGACGCCGCCCTTTTTCTTGGCCATACCGCGGCGGCGAATAATGCTGCCGCGCATGGGCTTCGATCCGGTGATGGTGCAAACTTTCGACATGGTGCTGAAACGAGGGCGCAAAAGGTGCCGCGCGCTTCCGGATTGTCAAGCGATTTAACCACGAATACACACGAATAGACACAAATGAAGTGACAGGATGATCATTGCTCCGTATTCGTGTTTATTGGTGGTCATTCGTGATTGAATTGAACAAATGACGCAAAAGACTAACAACAAATTGCGGATCGGGATCGTGGGTGCGGGCAACATTGTTCGGACCCGGCATTTGCCCGCGCTGAAGAAGAATCCGGATGCCGAGATCGTCGCCGTCTCGAATTCGACCTACGAGAGCAGCGAACAATTTTGCAAGGAACAATGTCCCGGCGCGACGCCGATGCGGAACTGGGCCGATCTTCTGGCCGTACCGGATCTGGATATTATTTGGATCGGCACGCCCCCTTACATGCATTCGGCGGTGACTGTTTCCGCGCTCGAAGCCGGCAAACACGTTTTTTGTCAGGCGCGGATGGCAATGGACCTTGCGGAAGCCGAAGAAATGCTCGCTACTTCGAAACGTTTTCCCGAGCTGGTCACGATGCTTTGTCCGCCACCGTTCGGAATGCGCGCGGATCTGCTAGTGAAAAAGTTGCTCGCGGAAAATTCCATCGGCAAGCCGCACGCAATCCGTCTCCATAGTTTTACCGGCGTGTATTTAAATCCCGAAGCGCCCGCACATTGGCGGCAGAAGATCGAGATCAGTGGGCTCAATGTGCTCACGCTCGGGATTTACGTGGAAGTATTGCAGCGGTGGCTCGGCGATATCGTTGGCGTGTTCGCGCACGGCAAAATTCTGACCGTCGAGCGTCGCGGTTATCAAGTGATCGTTCCCGATATGCTCAACGTTCTCTGCGTTTTCGAAAACGGCGCGGAAGGCGTTCTTGAATTCAGTGGCGTCCATGCCGGTGCGCCCATGGATCGGCTGCGAATTTACGGGGATCGCGGCGCCCTCGTTTATGATTTCACCAACGAACGGATTCGCTGCATCAAGTACGGCGGCCGCGAACTGGAAGATGTCGATGTTCCGAAAGAACTCGTAACGGAATGGCGGGTGGAAGACGATTTCATCAACGCGGTGAAATCAAAAGGCCGTGTCCGGCCGCGACCGAGTTTCGAGGACGGCGTCCGTTACATGCGCGTCGTCCAAGCCGTGGCCGACTCCCGCGCCGCGAACGAGTGGGTCGCGATTAAGAAATAATTTCTCTATCATCCCGAGTCAGCGAAGATGACGAGAGATCTCACACAAGCTGATTGATCACGCTAATTACTATGTGTGATCCGGGTGCAGCTCGCCATTTTGAAGCTGAGCGAGGGAAACGAAGAGAAGCTCCGTGAATTTGTGGCGGTGGCGAAGCGCGATTATCGGGACGTTCTCTTTTGGGCGGAAAACCCGGAAGAAGCGCGGTTGAACACACCGCAAAAGCGTGCGCGAGTCAGGAAAATGTTTGAGAAGTTCGGGATCAAGCCACCGAAAATTTCTAAAGCAGATTTGAATTCAGAATCCAGAAAGCCAGGAAAAAAGATTCCTTCATGGTTTCCCGGTTTCCGAATTCCTGTCTTTATTGGGCCAGGCGTTCGAGCAGGTAACCGACCAAAGCGGTGGCGGGCAGGGTGAAGATCCAAGCCCAGACGATTCGTTCGACCACCGTCCAGCGCATTCCACTGAAACGTTTCACCGCGCCGACACCCATGATCGAAGTTGAGATCACGTGGGTCGTTGAAAGCGGGATGCCGTAGACGCTCGCCACTTGAATGATCAAAGCGGCACTGGTTTCAGCGGCGAATCCGTGGACCGGTTGCAATTTCACCACCCGATGTCCGAGCGTGCGAATGATTCGCCAACCGCCGGCGGCGGTCCCGACCGCCATCGTCGCCGCACAAAGCACTTTTACCCATAACGGCATGGCAAAGACCGGCGTCTTCAAAAATTCTAGCCACACCGGGAGATGATCGAACCGGCCGGCTTTGGTGCCGGTGAAAAGCGCGAGCGTAATGATACCCATCGTTTTTTGGGCGTCGTTGGTGCCGTGGCTGTGCGCCATCCAGGCCGCGCTCACAATTTGTGCTTTTCCAAAAAATTGATGGATAAAGTGCGGCGTCAGCCGATGCAGCAGAACGAACAGGAGAAACATCACGAACCCGCCCAGAATGAATCCGGCGATCGGCGAAGTGATCATCGGCACAACGACCTTCGGCCAGACACCGGCGTTCCATTTAATAACCGACCAATTCCCGTGCGCGGTCGCGAGCGCCGCGCCGCAAAGCCCGCCGATAAGGGCGTGACTCGAGCTCGAAGGCAAACCAAAGAACCACGTGATCATGTTCCAGATGAACGCGGCCAGGACCGCAGCCAGCACGGTCCACATCGTGACGACCTCGGTATCGACCAAACCTTTTCCGACTGTCGCAGCCACCGCGCCGCCGAGCAGTGCGCCTGTTAAATTGAAAAATGCGGCCATCGCGATCGCTTGCCGCGGCGTGAGCACTTTGGTCGAGACAACGGTGGCGATGGCGTTGGCAGCGTCGTGAAAACCGTTGCTGTATTCGAAAATAACGGCGGCGAGAACGACGATGAGAAAAAGCAACATGTCGATCTTGCGCGGTAGGCGCGGCGGTTAGGTATTCTTCAAGACAACCTGGAGAACGACATTACCGGCGTCGCGGCAGCGGTCGATCACCTTTTCGAGCAATTCGTAGAGATCGCGCAAAAAGATGATGTGTTTGGGATCGTAATTGCCCTGGTAAAGATCGCGCAAAAGCTCGAGTTCCAGTTCGTCAGCTTCTCCTTCGATGGTTTGTAACTTCGCGTTCATTTCGCGCGCAGTGCGAACGTTCATTCCTTTGCGCAACTGTTTCACCATCGCGAGGACCGCCTCGGCGGCTTGATCGAGCAGATGGACCTGCTTCGCGAAACTCGGTATCGGCAAGTCTTGCGGGGAAATCACCATTCGTTCGCCGATCTTTTCGACCGTCTTCGGTATTTTGTAGAGCGAGGCCGCGAGCGCCTGAATGTCTTCCCGTTCGAATGGAGTGACAAAAGTCTTGGTCAGTTCTTCGGTCAGTTCCTGGGTGATGCGTTTGTCTTCGCGCCTGCTTTCGGCAAAGGCCGCCATATCACGGAATGAATCTTTGTTGTCGATCTTGGCCAAGAGATCGACCAAATGATGAACGCTGGTGTCGGCCTGCTTCGCGCTCGCTTCGAGCAAGTCGTAAAATCTTTGGTCGTGTCCGAGAAATCTGCCGATCGAGATCATATCTCTTCCGTTATAACAGCGTGCCGCGAAGAATGAACAGCGCCACGTTGAAATAAATGATCAGCCCAGTCACATCGACCAGTGTGGCGACGAATGGCGCCGACGATGTTGCGGGATCGAGTCCAAGACGGCGCAGTACAAATGGAAGCATCGCGCCGCCGATCGTTCCCCAGGTGACAACGCCGACGAGCGCGAGCCCGACGGTGACGGCTACGAGCCAATGATATTGCCCGTAATCAAAAATGTGGAGGTATTGCCAGAGACTAATGCGAAAAAAGCCGATCACTCCCAGAATTAAACCGAGTGCTACTCCGGCGCGCAATTCCTTGCCCACCACGCGGAACCAGTCACGCAAACCCAATTCACCCAGAGCCATCGCGCGAATTACCAGCGTGGTCGCTTGCGATCCGGAATTGCCGCCGCTGGAAATGATCAATGGGAGGAACATCGCGAGGATGGCGGCTTTTTCGATTTCGCCGTTGTAGCCCTGCATCGCGGTCGCGGTCAGCATTTCGCCGAGAAACAAAAGGATCAGCCAGGTCGCGCGCTTCTTCACCATTCGCAGAAACGGAATCGTCGTGTACGGTTCGTCCAACGCTTCCATACCGCCGAGTTTCTGGATGTCCTCGGTCGCTTCCTCTTCGGCGACATCGAGCATGTCGTCGATGGTCACGATCCCGACCAGTACGTCACTCGAATCGACCACCGGCAGAGCCGTGCGATCATATTTCCGGAAAACGTTGAGCGCTTCCTGCTGAGAATCGTTCACTTTGAGGGCCGTGAACGTGTGATCTCGAAAATCGCTCACCCGTGCATCGAGTGGCCGCAGCAAGAATTCGCGAATGCGCAGGTCGTCGATGAGTTTCCCGCGTTCATCTACAACATAAATAATATTGAGAGTCTCGCGGTCCTGGCCATTCTCTCGCACGTAGGTAAGGACATCTTGCACGGTCCAGTCTTCATTAATGGCGATGAAATCCGGGGTCATTAAGCGCCCGACGCTTCCCTCCGGATAGCCGAGCAGTGATTGCGCGACCTGCCTTTCTTGCGGGGTAAGGAGCTTGATTAGTTGCCGCGTCGCAGCGCTCGGCAATTCCTCGAGCAGCGCCGTCCGATCGTCCGGCGACATTTCGTTCAGGATCCCGACAACCTGCTCGTGGGCCATTTCGTGAAGTAATTTTTGCTGTGCCTCGACGTCGAGATATTCAAAGACATCCGCCGCCAGCGCTGACGGCAGAATGCGAAAGATGATCGCCTGATCGTCTTCTTCCATGTCGAGGATCACTTCCGCGACGTCGGCCGGGGGCCATTCGCGAAACATCTCGCGCAACGCGGCGAAATTGCGTGCGTCGATCAGGCTCTTGATTTCGGGTACGAGAATTTTGCCGACCATAGCGCCGAAAGCTCCTCGGCGTTTGTAACACTCGCCATTGCGACGTGCAACGAATCAGCAGAGGCGATACCTAAAACGCCAAACTCCAAGCTCCAACCAGCAGGGAAACATCAAGCACCAATATTCAGACGGAAAGCGCCGCGAGTCGTTTTGGAAATTGGAATTTCTTTGGAAATTGGAGTTTGGGGTTTGGGTTTTCGTCGCTTGGCATTTGCAGGAAACCGGCCAAAATGAATTCATGCCCCCAGTAATGACACGTTCAATGATTCAAAGAGAGACCGGAACAGACCATATCTGCGTGCTGACGTTCGATCGGCCCGAATCGGGCGCGAACATTTTCGACGCCGCGACCATGAGCGAGCTGGGCGAACATGTCGATGCAATCGAGGTCGACGGGTCGTTGCGTGGATTGATCATTACATCCGCGAAGAAATCGATCTTTATCGCAGGCGCGGATTTGAAGACGCTGCTCATACAAGCGCAAACCGGTGAGCTGCGTGATTTCATCGCCGAAGGACAGGGCGTTTTTAATCGGATCGCGGCCCTGGAAATTCCAAGCGTGGCCGCAATTCACGGTGCCTGCGCCGGCGGTGGCTACGAAATCACTCTCGCCTGCGACTGGCGGGTGGCGTCGGATGATCCGGCAACCCGAATCGGTTTGCCGGAGACGACGCTCGGTTTAATTCCGGCGTGGGGAGGAAGCACGCGACTGCCGCGTTTGATTGGGGAAGACAATGCAGCGGAAGTAATTCTGAAAGGCAAACTGTATTCCGCGAGCGAGGCACTAAAAATGGGATTGGTCGACGGAGTGTCGTCACGCGAGCAGTTGCTCGAGGCGGCAAGGCGTTTGATCGACAACGGGAAGCGTCCTCACGGAGAAATTTCACCGGCCAAAGGAAAGACTCCGGTCCCGTCCGATCCGAAATCTGCGCGGGCGCGGGCGCTCGGCGTGATCACGACTGGCGGCGCCAATGCGATCGACGAATCGCTCAAGCTGGAACTCGATGCAATTGTCGATCTGGGCAAAACGGAATCGACCCAGAATTTGATCCGCAACTTCTTCCTGGCGGAGAAATACAAAAAAGGAACTTCGAAGGCGCAATTCGAGAAAGTTGCGCACGCGGCAGTGATCGGCGCCGGTGTGATGGGCTCGGGCATTGCGCAATGGCTTAGCGCACGCGGCGTGACCGTCATTCTGCGGGACGTGAATCGGGAACTGCTCGATCGCGGTCTGGCCCGTGTCGAAAAAACTTACGCCGACGCGGTCAAGCGCGGTTTGGTGACGGAAGAAAAAGCGAGGCAAGGTCGCGCTCGCATTGTTGCTTCGACTGCACCGATGGAATTGCGGGACGTCCAGTTCGTGATCGAAGCGGCTTCGGAGAAGATCGACATCAAAAAGGAAATTTTCCGGGAGTTGTCGATGCAAGCGGGCCCGAAGACGATCATCGCGACGAACACTTCTGCGCTTCCCGTGAGCGAGTTGGCCAAGTGCACCGTGTCGCCGGACCGCGTGATTGGTTTGCATTTTTTTAATCCGGTGAGCCGGATGAAACTTGTTGAAGTGGTTATGGCCAAGGAAACTTCCGGCAAGATAAGAGAGCACGCGCTCGGCTTCGTCCGGCAAATTGGAAAATTGCCTGTAGTGGTGCGCGACGCTCCTGGGTTTCTGGTCAATCGCGTTTTGTTCCCGTATTTGATCGACGCGGCTGAACTCTTTGAAGCCGGGATCGAAGCTGAGAAAATCGACAACGCTCTGGTGAAATGGGGGATGCCGATGGGACCGTTGCGTTTGGTCGACGAGATCGGGATCGACGTTACGGTCGATATCGCGGCCACCCTCGAGAAGGCGTATGGACGTCGCGATCGCGCGCCGGAGATTTTGCAACGCATGCGCGAATCAAAGCTACTTGGCCGCAAGAGTGGCGGCGGCTTCTATGAATACGTGGGCAGCGAGCAATCGCCTAACGAGTCGCTTGCGCAATGGCGGCGCGCTGCGGCCAAGAACGATGTCGATCTTGCGCTGCGCCTGATGTTTTTGATGATCAACGAAGCTGCGCGGTGCATTGAAGAAAAAGTGGTCGAATCGCCGGAGGACGCGGATTACGGGATGATTCTCGGAACCGGATTCGCCCCCCATCACGGCGGACCGTTGCGCTTCGCCGAGCATTTTGGTTTGAACAAGGTTGTCGAAGAGATGGACCGGTTGGCGCAGAGCGACGACAAATTCCAACCGTGCGACATTCTGAAGAAACACGCGCGCGACGGAACAAAGTTTTACGAATCATGAAATCATTGTCGGAAGCTTCCCTTTTTGTCATTCCGACCGAAGTGGAGGAATTTCTTACTATTTCAGTACATTGTTTGCTCGGAAATATCTAGAGATGTCTCGACTTCGCTCGACATGACAACGGTATGAAATCGTCATTAGAAGCGCCCCAGAAACAAATCAGCGAGGAAACGAGCGCGAAACCGGAAAAGCAGACGACGGCGTCGGTGATCGACACCTCGAAAATGTCGAAGGGCAAGCGCGAAGCGCTCGAGCTGGCGGAGGCGTCGCGCGACCCGCTGGATGAGCGCGGTAGTTTTGCGAGCAATCTCTTTATCGGGCGCTACGATTTTAATCGGATCTATCCATGGCCGGAGCAAAGCGCGGAAGATCGCGAAGCAGGCAAGAACTTTCTCGCCAGCCTCGAAAAATATTTAAAAGAAAACATCGACGCCGACGAAATTGATCGCACCGGCGAGATTCCGCAGAAAAACATCGACGATCTCTTCGCGATGGGCGCGTTCGGAGTGAAAATTCCGAAACAGTACGAAGGGCTCGGGTTGTCGCAGGTCAATTACGGCCGCGCTGCGATGCTGCTCGGAAGCTGGGATGAGAACCTGACCGCACTCGTTTCCGCGCACCAGTCGATCGGCGTTCCTCAGCCGTTGCTCCTTTTCGGAACGGATGAGCAGAAGAAAAAGTATCTGCCTCGGGTCGCGCGTCGCGAGATTTCCGCGTTCGCGCTGACCGAATGGAACGCCGGCTCGGACCCTGCGAACATGAGTTTGCGCGCGGATCCAACCGAAGACGGCTCGGCGTTCATTCTCAACGGCGAAAAACTTTGGTGCACCAACTTGATTAAAGCCGGCGTGCTGGTGGTCATGGCAGTCACGCCGCCGAAAATGGTGACCGGTCGGGAGCGGAAGCAAATCACCGCGTTCATAGTCGATGTCGATTCACCCGGACTCGAGATCACTTATCGCTGCCGGTTCATGGGATTGCGGGCTCTCTACAACGGGATCGTGAAATTCACCAATGTGCGGGTGCCGCGCGAGAACATGATCGCGAAAGAAGGCCAGGGACTGAAAGTC
>Ga0307479_10003695_pt1 | contig 13969 bp, 11 predicted proteins | sample atmos_gasesECM4C_FD_203743 | JGI IMG/M metagenome (GOLD analysis project Ga0307479, IMG submission 203743) | Hardwood forest soil microbial communities from Morgan-Monroe State Forest, Indiana, United States - atmos_gasesECM4C_515 | ecosystem: Environmental > Terrestrial > Soil > Temperate...
GCACGCTGGTCGAGGAGATCAGCTTCGCCGCGCGCGCCAGCGACCTCGTCGACCAGTCCTCGGGCGTGAGCGCGCGGGTGGCCATCTCGGCGCTCGAGCTGCTTGCCTCGAACCTCGAGCGCCGCGCCCTGGCGAGCGCCGCGGCGCCGGCGCCGAACCCGCAGGCGCGGCCCGCCGCGCAGAATCCGGGCGCCCGGGCGGCCGCGCCGGGCTCGCCGGCGCCGGTGGCGACGGCGAGCGGCGGCGGCCGCGTCTACCCGCGCCTGTGCGACCTGCAGATGCTGCTGCCGGCGATCACCGGCAAGGTCGAGATGGTCTACGAGGGCGAGCAGCAGGGGGCCGAGGTGGTGGCCCGCCGCCTCATCGGCCAGGCGGTCAAGAAGGCGTTCGACGGCCGCTTCCCCGAGGTCGGCAAGGAGCTCGGCAGCGGCGGCGAGGATGACAAGGGCCCGTACGCCCCGATCGTCCGCTGGTTCGCCGAGGGCAACTCCGTCACCCTCTCGGACGAGCAGCCGTTCGAGGAGTACGAGGCCGAGATGCGCCGCGTCCCCGGGCTGGCCGAGATCGCCGCGCGCCACGGCGGCGGGCGCAGCCGCGAGGAGCGGGCGCTGGCGGCCGAGCTGGTGCTTGAGGGGCTCCACCAGCACCTCAAGCTGGCGCGCAACGACCTCGACAGCCAGGTGAGCTACAAGGAGATGGTCAAGTTCCAGTTGCTCAAGCCGCGCGGCGGCAGCGGCGGCGGCAGCGGCCGGCGCGGCAGCGGCCGCGGCGACATCAACTGACCGGCGCCCGGCCCGACCCGAGACCCACGACCCGACCGACACGACCCGACCGACACGACCCGACCGACACGACCCGCCGACCGCCCCGCCCATGCGCCACCAGTACCTCTACCTCGACCCCGAGCTGATCAAGCAGCTCCTCGCCGGCCTCGACCTGCTGCGGCTGTTCAACCAGCTGGTGCTGGCCTCGGGCGGCGACGTCGAGGAGGCGATGGACTGGATGCGCTACCTGCAGCGCCAGGGCTACCTGCCGGAGGAGATCGACCTCGACCGGTTCTTCGCCTCGCTCGAGGAGCAGAACCTGGTGGGCCGCGACGGCGAGGGCGCGCTGCAGTTGACCAGCGGCGGCGAGCGGCGCATCCGCCGCAGCGCCTTCGAGGAGATCTTCGCCGGCCTCGACCGCGCCGGCCCGGGCTATCACCCGGTGCACGAGGCCGGCGAGGGGATCGAGCGGCTGCCCGAGACCCGCCCCTACGCCTTCGGCGACGACCTGCACCTGATCGACTCGCCGCGCTCGCTCGAGAACGCCCTGCGCCGCACCAAGGGCGAGCTGACGCTGGCCGAGGAGGACATCGAGGTGTTCGAGACCGAGCACCTGACGGCGTGCGCCACGGTGGTGGCGATCGACGTCAGCCACTCGATGATCCTCTACGGCGAGGACCGCATCACGCCGGCGAAGACGGTGGCGCTGGCCCTGACCGAGCTGATCACCACCAAGTACCCCAAGGACCACCTCGCGGTCATCCTCTTCGGCGACCGCGCCCAGGAGGTGCCGCTGGGGGAGATCCCGTACATCCAGGCCGGCCCCTACCACACCAACACGCGCGAGGCGCTGCAGCTGGCACGCGGCCTGCTGGCGCGCCGCAAGCAGCCCAACAAGCAGATCTTCCTGATCACCGACGGCAAGCCGTCGGCGATCACCGAGAACGGGCGCATCTACAAGAACCCCTTCGGCCTCGACATGCGCATCGTCAACCTGACGCTCGAGGAGGCCGACGTCTGCCGGCGCCAGCGGGTGGTGGTCACCACCTTCATGCTGGCGACCGATCCGATGCTCACCCAGTTCGTCGAGAAGCTGACGCAGATCAACCGCGGCCGCGCCTACTTCGCCTCCCCCTACAACCTCGGCGAGTTCATGCTCGCCGACTACATCCGCAACCGGCGGAGGCGCATCCGTTAGTGGGGGGCCGGCCGTCCCCGCCCGGGCGTACCCGGAGCCGGGTTGCGCTGCTCGCGGCGGTTGCCCTGGCCGCGGCCGGCGGCATGCTCTGGGAGCTCGGCAGCTGCAGCGTGACGGGCCACCGGGCGCGCGCCGCCCGGGAACGGCGGGCGGTCGTGCCGCCGCTGCCGGCGCCGAGCAACCTGCTGCTCCTCACCGTCGACACCCTGCGCGCCGACCACGTGTCGAGCTACGGCTACCCGCGCCGCACCACGCCCGTGCTCGACCGCCTGGCGGCCGAGGGGGTGCGCTTCGACCAGACCGCCGTGCAGTGGCCGAAGACGACGCCGTCGTTCGCCTCGATGTTCACCGCCACCTACTCCAAGGACAACGATATCGTGCGGCGCGTCGGCATCCCGGTGTCGTGCCGCTTCGAGATGCTCGCCAAGGTGCTCGAGCGGCGCGGCTACGCCACCCGGGCGGTGGTGTCCAACGGCGCCCTGGGCAGCGAGTTCAACTTCGACCAGGGCTTCGACACCTACGTCGAGACCTGGAAGCTCGCGGCGCACGGCGGCGCCGACCCCAACAAGGCCGAGGCGGTGACGCGGCTCGCCGTCGGCCTGCTCGACGGCCTGGCGGAGGTGCAGCGCGCGCGCCGCCCCTGGTTCCTGTGGGTGCACTACATCGACCCGCACTTCCCCTACGCCCCGCCCGGCAAGTGGCGCGACATGTTCCAGGGCGACCGCTACTTCGACCGCTCGCAGAAGGTGACGGTCTCCGACCGGCCCCAGCAGCAGATGGCAGGCATCGGCCGCGAGCAGGTGCTCGACGGCCACGACGACCTCGCCTTCTACGTGGCGCGCTACGACGCCGCCGTCGCCTACGCCGACGCCGAGATCGGCGTGCTGCTCGAAGAGATGCGGCGGCGCGGCCTGCTCGGCCACACGCTGACCGCCTTCACCTCGGATCACGGCGAGTCGCTCGGCGAGCACGCCTACTACTTCGACCACGGGCGCTTCGGCTTCCAGACCTGCCTGCGGGTGCCGCTCATCCTCCACTACCCCGGGGTGCTCGGGCCGCGCGTCGACCGCCAGCCGGTCGAGCTGCTCGACCTGGCGCCGACGCTGCTCGAGGCGGCCGGCGTGCCGCTCCCGGGCGGCGCCTGGAAGCAGGGGCGCTCGCTGACCCCGCGCCTGCGCGGGCTGGCGGCGGCGGCGGGCGTGCCGGCGGCAGCGGCGGCGGGCGTGGCGGCGGCGGCGCCGGGCGTGCCGGCGGCAGCGGCGGCGCCGGCGGCAGGCGACGGCGGCGCGGTTCCCGGCAGCGCGGCGGCGGCAGAGGGGCCCCCGGGCGGCGGGGCGCCGGCGGGCGGCGTGCCGGGCCTCGCCTTCTCCGAGGCGGGCTGGGAGACCAACAACAAGTGGCAGAAGGCGGTGCGCGACGGGCGCTTCAAGCTGCTCCTCGCCCAGACGTACCACGAGCAGCGCTGGATCGCCGGCGAAGGGGTCCGCTTCGCGCTCTTCGACCTCGCCGCTGACCCGCTCGAGACCCACGACGTCGCCGACCGCTACCCCGCCGAGCTGGCGCGCCTCAAGCGGGCCCTGTGGGTCTGGGACCACGCCCCGAAGCTGGACGTCGAGACCGAGCCCGCCGCCGCCGGCTGCGCCCCGGGCCAGCAAAAACCGATCGACCCGCAGACGCGGGCCCTGCTCCATTCGCTCGGCTACCTTTGATCCGGGCGCCGGCGCCTCCTCCATCGCCGTCACCCACCCGGTCATGCCCCCTGACGCCGCCCTGACGTCGTCGCCGGCGCGGCCCCGAGGCCGGCGGTGACGCTGCGGCCCGGCACCCGCCTGGGTCCCTACGAGATCGAGTCGCCGCTCGGCGCCGGCGGCATGGGCGAGGTCTACCGGGCGCGGGACACGCGGCTCGGCCGCGCGGTCGCGATCAAAGTGCTCCCCGGCGAGCTGGCGGGCGACGCGGACCGGCTGGCGCGCTTCGAGCGCGAGGCCCGGGCGGTCGCCGCGCTCTCGCATCCCAACATCGTCGCCATCCACGACTTCCGCGAGGAGGACGGCACGGTCTTCGCGGTCACCGAGCTGCTGGCTGGCCAGACCCTGCGCGAGCGCCTCGAGCACGGGCCCCTGCCGGTGCCGAAGGCGATCGACGCCGGTATCCAGATCGCGCGCGGCCTCGCCGCCGCCCACCAGCGGGGGGTCGTCCACCGCGACTTGAAGCCCGACAACCTCTTCCTCTGCGCCGACGGGCAGGTGAAGATCCTGGACTTCGGCCTCGCCAAGGTCGCTCCGAGCGGCAGCGGCGACTCCGAGACCTTGTCCCTGGGCGCTCCCGAGCCGCGGGCCACCGGGCCGGGCGTGGTGATGGGGACCGCCGGCTACATGTCTCCCGAGCAGCTGCGCGGGCTCGCCGCCGACCACTGCTCCGACCTCTTCTCCTTCGGCGCGGTGCTCTACGAGATGGTCTCCGGCCAGCGCGCGTTCCGCGGCCCCTCGGCGGCGGAGACCATGCTGGCCATCCTCAAGGAGGATCCGCCCGACCTGTCGGCCATCCGTCCGGAGGTGCCGCCGGGCCTGGAACGGATCGTCCGCCATTGCCTCGAGAAGAGCCCGGAGCAGCGGCTGCAGTCGGCGCACGACCTCGCCTTCGACCTGGAAGGGCTGGCGGTGTCCCGGTCGGGGGCGGGCTCGAGGGCGGCGCCGGCGCTCGCCCCACGCCGCGGCCGGCGCGCGGCGCTGGCCGCCGCCGCGGCGGCGGCCCTGCTCGCGTCGTACGCCGCGGTCTATTGGCTCGCGGCGAGCAACGGCGGCGGACCGCCGCCGTCCTATCAGCGCCTCACCTTCCGGCATGGCCTGGTCACCGGCGCGCGCTTCGCTCCGGACGGCCAGACGATCGTCTACAGCGCCGGGTGGGGCGGCGAGCCGATCGAGATGTTCTCCACCAGCCGGCATGCCGGCGAGTCGCGTTCCTTCGGGCTCAGGGATGCCGTCCTGCTCTCCCTCTCACGCCAGGAGGAGATGGCCGTGCTGCTGCGTCCCCGCATCGAGCAACCCTGGCTGGCCACCGGCACGCTGGCGCGGGTGCCGCTCACCGGCGGGGCGCCACGGGAGATCCTGGAGAACGTGAACGAGGCCGACTGGACGCCGGACGGCAAGGCCCTCGCCATCGTCCGGCCCGGGCGGACCGTGACCGGGAGCCGGCTGGAGCTGCCGCCCGGGAACCTCCTCTACGAGACCACCGGAGCGGAGTGGATCGGCAATGCGCGCGTCTCCCCGGATGGGGGCTCCGTCGCCTTCATCGACCACCCGAGCTCGCCCGACCTCGCCGGGGCGGTCGCGGTCGTCGACGTTGCTGCCAAGGGCAAGAAGAGGATTCTCTCCAGCACGTTTGGCTGGGCGGAAGGGCTGGCGTGGCACCCCGAGGGCCGCGAGGTGTGGTTCACGGCGGCCAGGAGCGGCAAGGCGCAAGCCCTCCACGCGGTCTCGCTGGCGGGCCGCGAGCGCCTCGTCGCGCGTGCCGCTGGTCCCCTGGTGCTCGACGACGTCTCGCGCGACGGGCGGGTCCTGGTGCGGCGCCAGGCCTGGCAATTCGGCGTCAGGGGAGTCTTTCCTCCCGACGCTTCAGAGCGCGAGCTCTCCTGGCTCGACGGCTCCGTCGCCACGGGCCTCTCCGCGGATGGCGTCATCCTGCTCTTCGACGAGCTCGGCGAGGGCGGCGGCGATGGGTACCCGGCGTACCTGCGGCGGACCGACGGCTCGCCGCCGGTACGCCTCTCCGAGGACCTGGGGACCGCGCTGTCGCGGGACGGCAGGTGGGCTCTCACCATCCCCCGCGGCCTCCCGCCGCGCCTCGTGATCGTGCCGACCGGCCCCGGCGAGCCGCGGGTCTTTCAGCACGACAGGATCCGGCAGTACCGCTGGGCATTCTTCCTGCCCGACGAGATGCGGCTGCTCTTCATCGGCGCGGAAGCCGGGCACGCGCTGCGCACCTATGTGGCCGACCTCAGGGGCGGCGTGCCGCGCCCGCTCGGTCCCGAAGGCATGCGCGGCGACATCGTCTCGCCGGACGGCAGGCTGGTCGCCGGCACCGACAACGGCATCCTCGTGATCCCGATCGACGGCGGAGAGCCGCGCCCGGTCCCGGGAACCGGGCCGCGCGACCGGCCGTGCGGCTGGAGCCTGGACCAGCGCTTCCTCTACACCTATCAGCGCGGCGAGGTGCCGGCGAGGGTGTTCCGCGTCGAGCTGACGACGGGCCGCCGGGAGCCGTGGCGGGAGCTGGCTCCCGCCGACCGCGCGGGAGTGGTCTCGATCGTGGACCCGCAGATCACGCCGGACGGGACCCACTATGCCTACAGCTACCTGCGCGCCCTCTCCGATCTCTACCTCGTCGAGGGGCTCCGCTGACGCGGCGGCCGGGCTGTTCGTCCTCGATTGCCACCTGGAGGACGCCGGAGCTCAGGGCGCCGCGCGACCAGCCGCGGCCTCGTCGCGTCGATCTCAAACGTCGTGGTCGCCGGCAGGCAGGGGCAGGGCGACCGGGCGGGAAAACGCGACCTGGGCCTTCTGGATCTTGAAGCCGGCGGCCTGGTACCAGCGGTGCGTCTCCCGGCGCACGACGTTGCTGCGCACGCGGAGGGTCGCCAGGCCGCGCTCGGCCGCCCAGGCGAGGGCGGCGCCGAGCAGCGCCTTGCCGAAGCCCTGGCCGCGGTGTGGGGCGGCGACCACCAGGCCGGCGAGCGTGGCCAGGGGCTCCGACTCGAGCGTGCGCTCCTCGCGGACGTGCAGCCAGCCGACCACGGCGCCGCCCTCGTCCTCGGCGGCGAAGAGCGCGTCCTCGTCGCGGTCGAGAAGGCTCGCGAGACGGGCGGCGGCCTGCTCGGCGTCGGTGGGATAGCCCAGCTCGGTCGCCAGCTCGGCGACCGCCTGGGCGTCGTCGAGGCGGCAGCGGCGGATGCGCATCGGTGCGCCGCGATTCTACCGCGCCCGCGGCCCGCCGGGATTGGCGGTTAGAATAGGCGCCCGGGACCGCCCGGACGTGGAGATGACCAACCGCAACCGCCAGCCGTGGCGCGCTGCCGCGGCCGCCAGGGGCCGGGCGGCCGGACTCGGCGCCGCCCTGGCGCCGGCCGTCCGCGTCGCGTCGATCGCCGGGATAGCCCGGATCGCCCGGATCGCCGGCATCGCGGGCATCGCCGGCATCGCCTGCATCGTTTGCATCGCCGCCATCGCTTGCCTCGGCTGCGGACGCGGCGGCGGCACGGGCGCGGGCGGGTCGGCCGCCCCGGCCGGCGCGGCCGCCGCGGGAGGTCCAGCGGCCGGCCCGCTGCCGGACGCTTGTGAGCTTCTGACCCAGGCCGACGTCGAGACGATCACCCAGGAGGTCTCGGGATCGCTCAGCAGCACGCTCGAGGATGCCGTCGGCAAGGACCCGGGGCAGTGCACCTTCAGCCTCGCCGGCAGCGTGCCGCCGCGGGTGATCAGCCTGGCGCTGCGCCGCGCGGCGAGCGTCGAGCAGGCGGCCGCGCGGCAGCAGGCCGATGAGTCGGGCCTGCGGTCCCTGGGCTCCGGCGCGCCGGTCGAGGACCTGCCGCGGCTCGGCGACGGCGCCTTCTGGATCGGCGGCCAGATCGATCAGCTGCACGTGCGGCACGGCGACACCCTGCTGGTCTTCACCGTCCAGGTCGACAAGAACCCCCTCCGCGCCGCCACGACCCTGGCCGGCAAGGCGCTGGCGCGGCTGGCGAAGCCGGCGCCTCCCGCGGCACGGCCGGCCGGTCCGGCTCCGCCCGCCGGGGCCGCGGCTGCGGAAACCATCCCCTTGGCCGCGCAGGTGCCCGCCCCGGCGGCGCCGCACGCCTACGTCAGCTACGCCCTGCCGGCGCCGGGCCCGGCCGCCGCCCCCGATCCGCTGCTGCCGGCGTTCCCCGACGCGCGCAGCGCCGGCCTGGACCAGGACGCCTTCACCCACCTGATGCTGCGGGCGAACCTCTTCCACTCCGACGCGGTGGTGATCCTCGCGGACGGCCGCCTGGTGGCCGACGCGCGCTTCGGCAAGCCGCGCGAGCCGATCGAGGTGAGCTCGATTGCCAAGTCGGTGACCGGCCTGGCCATCGGCCGCCTGCTGTACACCGGCAAGATCCGCTCTCTCGACCAGCCGGTGGCGACCTGGTACCGGGAATGGAGCCACGGGCCGAAGCAGGCGATCACCCTGCGCCAGCTGATGAACCACACCTCGGGCCTCGCGGCTCGCCCCACGCCCGAAGAGGTCTACGCCAGCTCCGACCTGGTGCGGCAGGCGCTCGCCGCGGACCTGGCCGATCCTCCCGGCAGCCGCTTTTTCTACAACGACAAGGCGGTCAACCTGCTCGCCGGCATCGTCGAGAAGGCGAGCGGCAAGAAGCTCGACGTCTACCTGCGCGACGAGATCTTCGCCCCGCTCGGCATCAGCCGCTTCGCCTGGATGCGCGACCCTGCCGGCAACCCGCACGTCCTCGCCGGCCTGCAGCTGGACGCCCTCGACCTGGCGCGCATCGGCCAGCTGATGCTCGACGGCGGAGTCTACCAGGGCAAGCGCCTGCTCGAGGCCGGCTTCGTCCGCGACTCGGTGCACGCCGCGCAGCCCTTCTCGCCGACCGGCGGCCTGCTCTGGTGGGTGATCCCTGAGTGGACCAGGCTGGTCGTCGACCAGCGGCTGCTCGACAGCTGGCGCCGAGGCGGCGCCGACCCCGCCTTCCTGGCCGCGCTGGCGCCGCTCGCCGGCCGCGAGATCCCGCGGGAGGAGCTGTTCGGCACCCTCGACCGCGCCTTCGGCCACGACCAGGCCCTGACGCTGTGGGTGCGGAATGTGCCGGCCCGCAACCTGCCGACTCCCAGGGTCGAGGCCGGCCCGCCCGTCGGCTTCGTGGCCAGCGGCGCCCTCGGCCAGTACCTCGTGGTGCTGCCCGCCGCCCGCATCGTCGCCGTCCGCCAGCTCCGCCAGCCCCGCCAGACGCGGGTGAGCGGCGACGATTTCGAGGCGTTCCCCGACCTGGTGCGCGCCCTGCTCCCCGCGCGGTCCGCCCGCCACTGAGAGGAAGCGCGGCTCGACATGCGACCCCGATGCCTGGCCGTCTGCCTCTGCGCGCTGGCGCTCGCGGCCGGCGGGTGCCACCGGCGTCAACCGCCGCCTGGGCAGCGCGCCGCCGCGTCGGGGGCCCGCGCCGTCGCATCCGGCGCGCCGGCGGCGCCGGGCGGCAAGGCGGCGGAGAACCTGGCCTGCAAGCTCCTCACCAAAGACGATGCCGAGACGGTGCTCGGCGGCCCCGTCCTCGAGCCGCCGGTGACCAGCACCATGGCCGATGTCGGCATGGAGTCCTGGCGCTGCGGCTACATCTCGGAGGCCAAGGAACCGACCAGGGTGGTGACGCTGCTGGCCAGCCACTGGCAGGATGCCGCCGCGGCGCGCCGCGCCTTCGAGCGGGCGCACTCGCTGTCACAGTCCGTCTCCGGCCAGGTCCCCGAGACGGTCGGCGGCTTCGGCGAGCGCGCCTACTGGGCGGGTGGCAAGGTGAACCAGCTCAACGTGCTCGCGGGCAACGACTGGCTGGTGATCAGCGACACCGTGGGGCCCAATCTCGACCAGCTGGGGCCGGCCCGGCTGGCCGCCGCCAGGATCCTCGCCCACCACTGATCCGGTTCGCTGAGCCGGTCCGCGCCGCGCCGCGCCGCGCCGGCGCGTCACTCCGCGGGCTCGCCTCGGGGGGCGAGCTGCAGGGCGCCGTCGCGCTCCCGCTCGCGACCGGCCGCCGCCGGCCCGGCGGCACCGGCGGCGGCGCCCGGCGCAGCCTCCGCCACGCGCTGGCGCAGGACCTCGTAGAGCGCCACCGCCACCGAGCTCGACAGGTTGAGCGAGCGCAGCGCGGGATCGAGCATCGGGATCGCCACCAGGCGGTCCTCGAAACGCTTGCGCAGGCCGAGCGGCAGGCCGGCGCTTTCCCGCCCGAAGACCAGCACCACCCGCGCCGGATACCGTACGCTCCACAGGTCGCGCGGCGCTTCGGCGCTGAAGAAGAAGGGGTCGCCGAACTCCGGCAGGCTGCGCTCCAGAGCCTCCCAGCTCGGCCACACCCGCGGCCGCACCCGCGGCCAGTAGTCGAGGCCGGCGCGGCGCACCTCGCGGTCGTCGAGCGAGAAGCCAAGCGGCTCCACGAGGTGCAGGCGGGCCCCTGCCGCCAGGCAGGTGCGGCCGGCGTTACCGGTGTTCCAGTGGATCTCCGGCTCGACCAGCACGACATGCAGGGATTCCACGCGCCGAGCTTATCCGACCCGGCGCCGGCATCGCCGCATCGGCGCCTGGCTCTGGCTGGCGCAGCCTGGCGCGCCTGCGTCAGGCGGCGCCGGGGGCTCGGACCCGGTATCCGACTGGCAGGGATGTTGCTACAGGTCTTGGGCGCGCGTGCACCGGCCGTAGACCGAAAACGGAGTCCTGCGGAAAGGAGTCCTCGTCATGCTGTGGACCATCGTGCTGATCTTGATCCTGCTGTGGATCCTCGGCTTCTCCATCCACATCGGCGGCGGCCTCATTCACCTGCTGCTGGTCATCGCCCTGATCATCGCCATCGTGCGGCTGATCCAGGGGAGACCCGTCGTCTGACCCAAGCCCCAGCTGACCAGGCTCCCGGCGGCGCTCGCGCGGCGCGGCGGCCGCCCTCACCACCAGTCGCCGCCGCCGCCCGAGCCGCGGAACGCCCTGCCGCCTGCCGGCATCGCGCCGGCGGCGGGCGCAGGCTCGCCCGGGCCCGCCTCGGCGGCGGCCCCGAGCCGGGCGTCGTCCACCGCCGCGCGCAGCACCTCGGCCACGCTCCACGCCTGGGCGATGCAGCCGCGCGGCGCATGCGGCGGCTCGGCGTCGAAGATCTCGGAGATCGAGCCGACCCCGGCCTCGCCCAGGTGCGCGGCGAAGCGGGCCAGCACCTCGCGCGCCTGCTCCCTCCCGGCCTCGCCGCGCACCCGCACCAGGGCGGTCAAGTACGGCCCCAGCAGCCACGACCAGACCGTGCCCTGGTGGTAGGCGGCGTCGCGCTCGCCCGGTCCGCCGCCGTAGCGCGGGCAGTAGCGCGGATCGTCCGGTGACAGGGTGCGCAGCCCCACCGGGGTGAGGAGCCGCCGCTCGACGACCCGCAGGATGCTCTCGGCGCGCGCGCCTTCGAGCAGCGGGAAGGGCAGGCTCAGCGCCAGCAGCTGGTTGGGGCGCAGGCTCGCGTCCGCCGCGCCGCCCGGCTCCACCACGTCATGGAGGCAGCCCGCCGGCTCGTTCCAGAACAGCTCGACGAAGCGCCGCCTGACCCGCGCCGCCTCGGCGCGCAACGCCGACGCCGCCGCCGGTCGGCTGTAGCGCTCGTAGAGCGCCGCCAGGATGGCGAGGGCGTTGTGCCACAGCGCCTGGACCTCGACCGGCTTGCCCCACCGCGGCGTCACCACCCGCTCCCCGACCTTGGCGTCCATCCAGGTGAGCTGCAGGCCCGGCGCGCCCGAGGCGAGCAGCCCGTCGGCGTCCTGCCTTATGCCGTGCCGTGTGCCGCGCCGGTGCCAGGCGAGGATCTGCTCGAGGCGCGGCAGCATCTCGTCGCGCGCCAGGGCGTCGTCGCCGCTCGCCGCGAGGTAGAGATGGACGGCGACGAAGAACCAGAGGCTGGCGTCGACGGCGTTGTACTCGGGTGTCTCGCCGCGGTCCGGGAAGCGGTTGGGCAGCATGCCCTGGTCGACGACGGCGGCGAAGGCGCGCAGGATGCCCCTGGCCTCCTCGTGCCGTCCGGTCACCAGGCAGAGGCCCGGGAGCGCGATCATCGTGTCGCGCCCCCAATCGCCGAACCAGTGGTAACCGGCGATCACCGTGCGCAAGGCGGGGCCGCGCCGCACCAGGAACTGGTCGGCGGCGAGCGTCAGCGCGCGGCAGAGCGGATGCCTCGCCGCACCCCTCGACAGCAGCTGCTCGCGGCGCCGCCGTTCGTCGGCGACCAGCTCCAGGGCGTCGCGCCCCGCGGGGTGCAGGGTCGACGCGATCACTCCCACCCTGGCGCCGGGACGCAGCGTCACGCGGAAGGCGCCGGGCGTAAACAGGTCCTCGTGCCAGTCGAGCCCGCGCTCGCGCTCGACCGCGTACTCGAAGCCGTAGTACCAGTCGGGGCGGGCCGTCCAGCTGCCGCCCGGAACCCGCAGGAAGACCTCGGGGACGCCCTCGTACTGGTCGTAGGCCAGGGTGTCGCCCTCGATCCGGCCGTCGCGCCGCACGGCGTCGTTGGCGCGCGCCAGCGCGTGGAAATCGCGGCCGGCGAAGAACGGCCGCAGCCACAGCTCGACCGGGCCCGCCTCCTCGCCGGCCCCCGGCGGGCCCGGCAGCCGCTCGTAGATCACCACGGTCGTGTTCTCGCCGTCGATCGCCGCCACCGTCTTGCGCAGGCGCGTGCCCGGCGCCGCGAATTCGAAGACCGGGAAGAGGCCGCGCCGGAAGGCGGTCAGGCGCTCGAAGCCGCGCGGGTGCACGGCGTTGGGGAACTGGTTCGAGGCCAGGTCGCAAGGCTGATCGCCGGCTTCGCCGGAGCCGCCTGCCCGCACCGACTCCTGAAGCCGCGACAGCAGCACCATGCGGCCGGCCGGCGGCTCGGTGGCGGCCACCAGCAGCCCGTGGTAGCGGCGGCTATGGGCACCGTTGGCGGTCGCGCTCGCCCAGCCGCCCAGGCCGTTGGTCTCGATCCACTCGTAGCCGAGGCCGGCGGCAAAGTCGCCGAGCACCTCGGGGCCGAGCTCCCAGGACCTGCCCCAGGGCAGGGGGCGGCCTCCTTGGGCGGTCGCGTTCATCGCCACGGGTCCGCGGCCGCGGCCAGGGCCTGGGGCGGGGCATGGGCCAGGATGGGGCGGCGCCGGCGGATGCGGCGCTGGCCATGGACGCTGTCGGTGGGAGTCATTTCCAGCCTGCCGCGGTGGTCGAGAGTGCGGCCCGGACGACGCACTGACGTTACCACCAGGTCGTCCAGCGCCGGCGCGGCCGGCCACTCGGCCAGCGCCTCAGCTTGGCCCGCAGCCTCTGCCGCCGGCGCCTCATCGGCCTCCGTCATGCGTAGGGTACGGCGCGGCCCTCCGGCCGGTTTGCCGGCCTGCGGCGCGCCTGACATCGCCAGGCGCCTCCGCCAGAATCGCGGCCCTCGCCCTCCCCCACCCGACCTTGCGTCATGCAAGAGCCAGAGCCAGAAAGGAGACCGACTTGATAGGCGACGCCTACTACCTACTGGTTGGAGCGTGTCGCAGATCGGCCTCGCCTCGAGGACGATACTGTCTGAGGAGGACGACCGCAACTCATCGTAAACCGTAGAGACTGAGCAGCGCGGCCCAGCCCGAGGGCATGGACCGCGGAGGCTCGGCGAGCTCGGCGCCGTACCTGACCGCCATTTCCAAGAAATAGCGAGCATGGAAGAAAGCCTCGACGATGGGGGCGGTGCGTTCGGCCCAATGGGCGTTGTCATCCGGCGAGAACTCGCGGCCGATGCCGTCCTCGAGGATGGCATGGAATGACTCGCAGAAGCTCCGCCCTTCGGGCGCGATGGCCGTCAGCGCTGCGGCGATCTGCTCGGTTTGCCGCTGGAGACCGAAGACTTTGAACGACTGATGGTAGAAGCGATAGATCCCGTCCTCGTAGCCCCAATGACCGTTGATCTCTTCCAGCAGCGCACGCAACTCGGCAGCACGTTGGCGCATGTTTTCCAGCAACGCCCGTTCGAGACGTTCGTAGTCTCCAAACTGGGCAGGCTCTGGCGCCAGGCGAGATGCATCGTCAAACCGATATCTGACACGGAAATCCATCGGGTGGCTCCGCGTCGCGCCCGTAACGAGGGAATGCCAGAACCGTCGATTCATCTGTTGCCTCGCAGCTCTCATTCCCTGTTGCTGCCCTCCCGCGCTTGCAAACGGCACGAAGAGGACAGCGGGCTCGCCGTCTTCATCGATGAAGCGAACCCAGAGACGCGAGCTCGCCAGGC
>Ga0307479_10003696_pt1 | contig 13966 bp, 9 predicted proteins | sample atmos_gasesECM4C_FD_203743 | JGI IMG/M metagenome (GOLD analysis project Ga0307479, IMG submission 203743) | Hardwood forest soil microbial communities from Morgan-Monroe State Forest, Indiana, United States - atmos_gasesECM4C_515 | ecosystem: Environmental > Terrestrial > Soil > Temperate...
TTGACTCGCTGCCCGGCGGCGGAGCGGAGATTTTTCATCCCCGCGTACGCAAGGTGATTTGCGATCACAAGGTAAGCGGCCAGATGTGGCTGCAGATCGCGCGAACCGCGCATGAGATCGGGCTGCACTCGAATGCCACGATGCTGTACGGACATATCGAAACAGCCGAAGAGCGAGTGGACCATCTTCTGCAGCTTCGAGACACGCAGGACAAAACGCACGGCTTCGTCACGTTTATTCCGCTCGCATTTCATCCCGCGAATACGGCGCTCTCGCATTTGCCCGGGCCAACCGGAATCGACGATTTGAAAATGGTGGCCGTCTCGCGGCTGATGCTCGACAATTTCGATCACATCAAAGCCTACTGGGTGATGCTGACACCGCGGATCGCGCAAGTAGCGCTGCGCTTCGGTGCAGATGATCTAGATGGCACCGTGGTCGAGGAAAAGATTTATCACGACGCCGGCGCGACGACGCCCGAACATCTGACGCGCGTTGAACTCGAACGCCTGATTCGAGCCGCAGGCCGCGTGCCCGTAGAGCGCGACACCCGTTACAATCCTGTCGACCGCGTGAAAATGCCGTTTCCTCCCACGGCCGGCGCTGTCCAGCGCCGCTCCGACGGATTTATTCCCGAGACCTCGCTTACGCTGAACGTCTAGCACCGCAGCCCGGGCCATGAAAAAAACGCCTGCCGCTCGGCCACTGGACAAAACCTTCCAAGAATATCTCGAGCGAAGAGAAAGCTCCGTCGCTTCCCGCTGCGACGAGCGATGAAAAATCGCGCGAACATGAAGCGGCGCGTCTCGAAGCGCTGATTAACTCCATCGATCAGATCGTTCTCGAGTTGGACGCCGAAGGCACGTTCCTGAATATCTGGGCGAACGACGAAAAACTTCTCTATCGCCCGCGGAGCGAATTGCTCGGTAGAAGGTCCGAGGATATTTTCGACGCGGGGTTTTTCCGCTCTTCGCACGAACTCTTCAAGCGCGTGATTGCTACGGGCAAAGGGGAGGATTTTGAATATTCACTCGTGTTCCCGGAGGGCGAACACTGGTTTCTTGCCCGCGTGAATCGGATTGAATATCCCGAAGGCGAGAAGACGGTTTGCGTGGCCATCCGAGAAATCTCCGATCGCAAACGTGCCGAAGAAAACTTGGTATTTCAGAAGAGAAATTTTCCAAGGCATTCCGCGCGGGGCCGGACGCCATCGTGATCAGCACCCTCGACGATGGCCGCATCCTTGACGTGAACTACAATTTCATTCGGATGACGGGATTTGCGCGCGGCGAGTCGGTGGGATGGACATCCGTAGATCTGGGCATATGGCTGAATTCCAAGGAACGCGATCAGATGGTTGCCTTAGTAAAACGGGACGGCGAAGTGCGGGATTTGGAAGTTCGCTTTTCTGTGAAATCTGGTGAACTGCGCAATTTTCAGATGTCGGCGCACACGATCGAACTCGAAGGGACCATGTGCCTTATAGCAATCCTGCGCGATGTGACTGAGCGGAAAGCGCTGGAAGAACAGCTTCGACAGGCGCAGAAGATGGAAGCAGTAGGAAGGCTCGCGGGAGGCGTGGCGCACGACTTCAACAATCTGCTGGTAGGGATTCTCGGATATAGTGAGTTGCTGAAGAAAAAAGTGCCGCCGGGAGATTTGCAGCGGATGACGGAAGAAATTAACTCGGCGGCGATACGGGCGCGGGATTTGACGTCGCGCTTGCTGGCGCTGAGCCGCCGGCAGGTTCTTCAGACCCGAGTGCTCGACTTCAACACGCTGGTGCGGCAGGCGGAGAGTCTACTGCGTCCTGTGATTGGCGAAGATATTCACGTGGAGATGAGGCTCGACCAGTCGGCAGGTTCAGTGAAAGCCGATCCGGCACAGCTGGAGCAGGTGGTATTGAACCTGGCACTGAATGCGCGTGATGCGATGCCGAATGGCGGCACGCTGGCGATGGAAACTTGCAACATCGAGGTGAACGCGCTGTTCGCGCGGCAACATCCGGGACTGATTCCCGGTAAGTACGTTCGGCTGCGCGTGGTGGATACGGGGCGCGGGATGAGTCCGGAGGTGATGGCGAAGATTTTCGAACCGTTCTTCACGACCAAACAGGCAGGAGTGGGAGGCGGGCTGGGACTTTCCACTGTGTACGGAATCGTGAAGCAGAGTGGCGGGTGCGTGACGGTGGAAAGCGAACCGGGAAAAGGCGCCGCCTTCGGAATTTATTTGCCGCATGCGCCGGAGATTCCGGAAAGGCGAATCGCGGAGCCGGCGGTTATCGAGTCGCTGACGGGGCAGGGAACTGTGCTGCTTGTGGAAGATGAGCCTGTGGTGCTGCGGCTCGCGCGCGATCTGCTCGCGGAGAATGGCTACCGGGTGCTTGCGGCGTCGAGCGGGTCGGACGCGCTAAGCATTGTCCGAAATGAGACTGAGACAATTCATATGCTTATCACGGACGTGGTGATGCCCGAAATGAGCGGGCCGGAACTCGCGGACCGTGTGCGCAAATTGCGGCCGGGTATGCGCGTGCTTTATATGTCGGGTTATACGGATGACGAAATGCTGTGCCGCAAGGGGCTGCCCGAAAATTCGGAGTTTTTGCAGAAGCCGTTCACACCACATCAATTTCTTCAAAAAGCGCGGGCGACACTGGGAACGAAGCCAGCGCGCGAACGGGTCTAAGCCCGTCCCGCGAGAGTCTACGACAGGCACGGCTTGTCAAATCCGTGTGACGTTGCGTGTTTACTTTGAATTTTCTGAGACGCCGAGGACCTGCACTTGAATCGAGCGATCGCGCGGGCCATCCAGCTCGGCAAGGATGATGGACTGCCAATAGCCGAGCGCAAGCTCTCCGTCGCGGACCGGCACCGAGAGCGTGTGCCCAAGAACCATCGCGCGGAGATGCGAATCGGCATTCTGACGGTTGCATTCGGAGAGTTTCGGATCGTTGTGCCGCCAGTAATCTATGCGGCCAACGAGGCGCTCGAGAAAACTCTTGATATCGTCGAGAAGCGCCTGTTGAAACTCATTGATGAAAATGGCGGTAGTGGTGTGGAGCGATTGGACGAGGACGAACCCCGCTTTCAGTCCATGCTTGCGCACGACCTCGTTGAGGTCCTTGGTGATATTGATGAGTTCCAGGCGCTCGCGGGTCTTGTAGCAAATCGTCTCGAGGTACATTTGCAAGGCTGCTGCTTTGGGACGAACTTCTGGTATGGTGAGCGTCTTCTTAGCCGATGCAGTTTTCATCCTCAGGAGTCCTTGCTTGCTCTTCGTGTGGGGCACCTAAATTAGATGCCCATAAACTCTGTAAGTTGCACTGGCTGCATTATAGCGATGTGATGGAAAGCTCGTCCATCGCTAAGATGCGCGCTAGAAGTTGAAACGATACCCGAGTGTTACTTTGGCGATCCGATGTTCTGTAAGGGTGGTTGCTGGTAAGATGTGATGCCGGGCCTTCCTCAATCCTGTCCTAGCGGAGTACGAAACTTGGCCTTGGCCTCCCAACTCAGGCTCTCCGGTGCTCGTCGTTTCACCACTGTTTCCTCAGTGGTTGCGCCGTTCGTTCTTTTGACAGCTGGCGTATCGTTCGGACAATCTCACAAAGATTCCGCCCGTCAATTGCAATCCGGCGAGCAGATTTATAAATCCGCTTGTGTGGCGTGCCATGGCTCCGACGGCAAGGGTACACCGCAGTCCATCAGCGGGTTTGAGCCGCCGCGGACATTTCCAGACTTTACAAGGTGCGACCAAACTACGCCCGAAGACAACACGGCTTGGCGGGCTGTGATTACTCACGGCGGGCCGACTCGTGGTTTTTCGCAGATCATGCCGTCGTTCCGAGACTCATTGACCTCGGAACAAATCAACAGCGTCATTAAGTACTTGCGCAGCTTCTGCCGCAATTCCCATTGGCCGCGAGGTGAATTGAATCTGCCAAGAGCGCTGGTGACGGAGAAAGCCTATCCAGAGGACGAAGAGGTGCTTTCGACGTCATTCAATGCGCAGGGGGCGCCGGGCGGTGTGACCCACATCATTCACGAGCAGCGTTTCGGCATGAACAATCAAATCGAGGTCGATGTTCCCATTAATTTTCAGGATCAGAACCACACTTGGTACGGCGGCGTTGGCGACACAACCCTCGGCGTAAAACGCGTAATGTTTTCCAGCTTGCAGTCGGGATCGATCTTCAGCCTTCAAGGCAGCGTTATCTTGCCCACCGGCAACAAAGAGCGAGGTTTCGGAACCGGCACGACAACCTTCGAAACCTTTGCCGCCTTTGACCAGCTTTTTAGTACGAACACGTTTATACAAACGCAATTCGGCGCCGACTTGCCGCGTCACTCGAACATCGCCCCGCAATCCATATTTTTCAATACCGCGGTGGGCCAGAGTTTCGCGGCGGACCATGGTTTGGGCCGCCTCTGGTCGCCGATGGTCGAGTTCGTAGCGGTTCGGGATCTTGTCGACCATCCAAAAACAGACTGGGACGTGGTGCCTCAAATGCAAGTGACGATTAGCAAGCGTCAACACATCAAGGCCGACCTGGGCGTGCGAGTTCCCGTCAACAACACTGCCGGGCGGCAGATCCAGATTGTGTTTTATTTGCTTTGGGACTGGCAGGACGGACGATTGAACGAAGGCTGGTAAATGAAAAGTTTTGCGCGATATTGGCCGTGGATTCCAGCGGTAGGGCTGGTGTTGGCGTCGCCTTGCGCGCTGACCAGAGCATCCGGCGGGGACAAGACAGATTTGAAAGTCGCATTTCAAACTTCGGACCGCTGCGTGGCCTGTCACAATGGACTGACCACGCCTTCGGGCAAAGACGTCTCGATTGGGTTCGATTGGCGCTCCAGTATTATGGCGAATTCGTCGCGCGACCCGTATTGGCAGGCCAGCGTTCGCCGTGAAGACATCGAGCACCCGGAATCACGCGCGAAGCTCGAAGATGGCTGTGCAGACTGTCACATGCCCATCGCTCGCTACCAGGCAAAGCTTCAAGGCCGCCAGGGCGAGGTCTTCGCGCATCTTCCGTTCGACAATGATCCCAAGAAAAATGCAGCAGCCGAAGACGGCGTTTCCTGCTCGGTATGCCATCAAATCGGAAAAGAAAAGCTTGGCACGCGCGAAAGCTTCAACGGCGGTTTCGTCGTGGACGCTCCACAGTCCAAGAACGATCATCCCGAGTACGGTCCATTCGTGATTGACAATGGACGCGCTCACATCATGCAGACCTCAACCGGAGGTTTTCGCCCCACCGAGGCCGACCATATTCATGATTCGGCGGTTTGTGCCACCTGCCACACCCTCTATACGACATCGCTTTCGTCCGGCGGCAAAGAGATCGGCACTTTCCCGGAACAAATGCCGTACCTCGAATGGTTGCACAGCGATTATCCGCGCAGGCTTAGCTGCCAAGGTTGTCACATGCCTGAAGTCCAAGGGGACGCGCCCATCACCGCTGTTCTGGGCGTGCTCCGCCAAGGGGTCCGGCAGCACACGTTCGTTGGCGCAAACTTCTTCGTCTTAAAGGTGTTGAACCGATATCGCGCTGACCTCAGCGTTACCGCGATGCCTCTCGAATTGAACGCCGAAGCAGACAGAACGATCGAGTTTCTGCAGTCGCAGGCCGCGCGCGTGACGATCCGCAATGTCGACGTGGTCGCTTCGCAGCTCAGGGTGGATGTGTTCGTGGAAAATTTGACCGGGCACAAATTGCCCACGGCGTTTCCCTCGCGTCGAGCATGGTTGCATCTCGTTGCACGCGACGTTAACGGGAGAACGGTTTTTGAGTCCGGAGCTTTGAATTCTGATGGTTCGATTCAAGGCAACGACAACGATGCCGATCCATTGCGCTTCGAGCCGCACTACCGCGAAATCAAGAGCAGCGACGAAGTACAAATCTACGAACCAATTTTGAGAGATGAAAACGGCAAGGTCACTACTGGACTGGCTTTAGGCGTCGGATATCTAAAAGACAATCGACTTCTTCCCGCCGGTTTTCAGAAACAGACGGCGGACAAAGATATCGCAGTGGTTGGCGACGCAGCAGACGATCCGAACTTCACCGATGCGGGGGACTTGGTCCGTTATTCGGTTCCTCTGGGCGACGCGCAGGGGCCGTTTCACATTGATGCTGAGCTTTGGTATCAGCCAATCGGTTTTCGTTGGGCGCACAACTTGATACCGTACCAAGCTGAGGAAACGCGCCGCCTTATCGGCTATTACGAATCGATGTCTTCGGAGACGGCTATCGTGCTGGCTAGAGCTTCGGCCAGCCACTGACCAGTCAGACTTCCACTCAGCGTCTGCGCGCCAGGCATGCGGGAATTAAGCATGCGGATGCGCTTTGTCATACACATTCATGAGCTGCTGAATGCTGGCCTGTGTGTAGCGTTGCGTGGTGGAGAGCGAGACGTGGCCAAGCAATTCCTGAATCGCGCGCAGATCCGCGCCATCGGCGAGCAGGTGCGTGGCGAAGGCGTGGCGCAGCGAATGGGGATGAAGGTCCCAATTGACGTCGGCCAGGCGCGAATATTTTTTCACAATCGCGCGAACGGAGCGGGCGCCCAGGCGGTCAGCATAGTGATTTAGAAATACGGCTTGGAATTCGGGTTCAGCTCCGGGGCGGTTAAGAATTTTTTCGCGAACCGGCCAATAGGCTTCGAGCGCAGCCTGTGCGCTGGAGCCGAATGGAACGACCCGTTCCTTGCGTCCCTTTCCAAGGACTCGAAGCATTTGTCCGGCGCGGTCGATATCGCCAAGATCCAGTCCAACCAATTCGCTGACGCGCAGCCCGGACGCGTATAGAAGCTCGAGAATCGCGCGATCACGTTTCAACATGATCTTCGTGTCATCTTGTCGTTTTTTGCGCGGTCTCGCCGGGCTCTTGTGTCTTGCGGCTGCGGGACTACCACTCAGAATGTTATCGAGAAAGCCGTTCATTTCCTCTGCGGTGATGACGCGGGGCACGCGTTTAGGGAGTTTGGGGGTGCTGACCAGCCGCGCCGGATTCTGCTTCACAACTCCTTCGCGAACGCAGAATTTAAAAAAAGTCCGGAGGGCGGCAAGCTTTCTGGCCACGGAAGATTTCTCGAGTTTTTGATCGTAACTCCAACCAACAAACTCGCGGATCACGCGGTGATCGACGTGGGCGAGCGGCATGGTCTTCTCGCCCGGCGGTGTGAGGAACTGAATGAACTGGCTAACGTCGCGGCGATATTCGCGGATCGTGTTGGGAGAAGAGTTGCGCTCGTAGCGCAGATAATCGATGAACCTATCGATGTGCTGCTTCATCGACTTTCGACCGGCGGCAAATGACTTGCCAAATCACGAAGGTAGTAACTCGTTTCACGCCCCTCCATTCAGGACGCAACACCGGACGGCACGGCCGGCGGGACCGCGGTGGGAGCGGCTGACGGCGGCGTACGCAGCGATTCGAGCGGCGGAAGTGGAGCTTCGATTTCCCAATCGCAACCTTCCTTGATGCAGGAGCGGAAATTTCCCTGTTTCGTGCGCTTCTCAACGATGAACGGCGCGCCACATTTCGGGCACGGCTCGTTGATTGGTTCGTGAGGCGTGGTGAAGTCGCAATCCGGGTAGCGGCTGCAGCCATAGAAAATGCGGCCGCGACCTCGTCCCTTGGCGGTACCGCGGCGCACGAATTCGCCCTCGTTGCATTTCGGGCATTTGATACCGAGGGTGATGGGCCGCGTGTACTTGCACTTCGGATATTTTTCGCAGCCGATGAATTCGCCAAAGCGCCCGTGCCTGCGCAGCAATTGATTGCCGCACGTGGGGCATTTTTCATCGAGCGGAACGTCGGGCTGCCGCGCTTTCTGAGTGCCCTGCACGAGGCGACGCGTCGTCTTGCAATCCGGATATCCGGTGCAAGCGAGGAACGTGCCGAAGCGGCCGCGCTTGATGATCATTTCCTTGCCGCAATTGTCGCAATACTGCGTCGTCGTTTCGGGGTCGGGCTGGTCGCTGGCAACGTCCGCGAGATCGCGAATGAAATCGCACTCAGGATAGCGAGAACAGCCGAGGAAGAATCCGTGGCGGCTGATGCGCTCGAGCAGTTCTCCCTGGCCACACTTCTCGCATTTTTCTCCGGTGGGAATGCCGGCCTTGTAGGAATCCATTTGATCGGCGGCTTTATCGAGATCCACTTCGAAGCGGTCCCAGAATTCCTTCACCGCCGTGCGCCAGGGCAGTTTGCCGTCTTCGATTTCATCGAGTTCTTCTTCGAGGCGGGCGGTGAAGCCCACATCGAAAATGTCTTCGAAGGCTTTCACGAGCAGGCCGCTAACACGCTCGCCGAGCAATGTGGGCGTGAAGCGTCCTTGATCCTTGTTCACGTATTCGCGTTCGACAATCGTCGAAATAATCGCCGCATACGTGGAAGGACGGCCGATACCTTTTTCCTCGAGCTCCTTCACGAGGGTCGCTTCGGTATATCGCGGCGGAGGCTCGGTGAAGTGCTGCTCGGGACGTATGGATTCGAGCCGGAGTTGATCACCCTGGCTGACTTGCGGCAAAGAGTTGCCGGCGGCGTCGCCTTCGTCTTCCTTTTCTTCTTCGTCTTTCACGGCTTGATAGGCGGCGAGATAGCCGTCGAATTTCTGCACGGAACCGGTGGCGCGGAAGGTGTAGCCGCTGGCGTCGACATCAATCGTGGTTTGATCGAAGACAGCCGGAACCATCTGCGAGGCGACGAAGCGCTGCCAGATCATCTGGTAGAGCTTGAACATCGACTCATCGAGATAGGGCTTCACGCTTTCAGGCGTGCGGGCAACATCGGTCGGACGAATTGCTTCGTGCGCTTCCTGCGCGTCTTTTTTCGATTTGAAGAAATTCGGCTTCTCGGGAAGATATTTTTCGCCGTAGGCCAAGCCGATGTGGTCGCGGACCTGGGCAATCGCGTCGGCCGAAACTCTCACCGAATCGGTGCGCATATAGGTGATGAGCGCGACGGAGCCTTCATTGCCGAGCTCGACGCCTTCATAGAGGCGCTGGGCGAGCATCATGGTGCGCTTGGCTGTGAAGCGCAGGCGATTGTAGCCAGCCTGCTGGAGCTTCGAAGTGGTGAAGGGAGGCGGAGCGAAGCGGCGCTTTTCTTTTTGGGCAACACTTGCGACTTGCCAGATGGCGTGCTCGACGGCTGCGAGAACGCGTTGTGCTTCGGCTTCGTTGGGAATTTCGATGTCTTCGCCGTTGTGCTTGATGAGCTTGGCTTCGAAGGCCGGCGGCTCGCCGGCGGCGAGGAGGGCGTGCATCGTCCAATATTCTTTGGGGACGAAGGCGCGGATTTCCTGTTCGCGCTCGACGATGAGGCGGAGGGCTACGGTCTGGACGCGACCGGCGGAAAGGCCGCGGCGAACCTTGTCCCAGAGGAGCGGTGAAACTTTGTAGCCGACGAGGCGATCAAGGACGCGGCGAGCTTGCTGCGCGTCGACGAGATTTTCGTTCACCTGAGATGGATGCTCGAAGGCGGCTCGGATTGCTTTCGGCGTGATCTCGTTGAACATCACGCGGAAGATTTTGGAGGCGGAGGTGGCGGCGGGCTCCGCTTTTGGCGGCTTTACGACTAATTTTGCGACTTCCTTGGTGGTGACCTTGGCGTTGCCGTTGCCGTCTTCTGACGCGAGTTTCTTTTTCTTGGAGTTTTTGCCGTTGGTCTCTACTTCGACCGGCGGCTTGAATGGCTTGCTCAGCACATGGGCGAGATGGGCGCAGATGGCTTCGCCTTCGCGGTCCGGGTCGCCTGCGAGGTAGACGGCGTCGGCGGTCTGAGCTGCTTTGCGAAGCTCGTTGATTACTTTTATCTTGCCGGGAATCACCTGGTAGGTGGGCTCGAAGATATTTTCGGAAGTGACAGGGATCGGCTTCGGCGTCGGTTTCTCGGGTTTGGCCTTTGCGCCAGCCTTGGCTTTTGATTTGCGTTTCTTTTTGCGTTTGCCGTTCTGCTCGCCGGGCAGGAGGATACCGATCGTCTTCGTGGGAAGATCCATCACGTGGCCGTAGGAGGCTTTCACCGTGTAGCCCCGGCCCAAATATTTGTTGATCGTTTTCGCCTTGGCGGGCGATTCGACGATTACGAGTGATCGTGCCATCAGTCTCTGTGTTCCTCGTTCCTCGCGAAATCCAATTTTCACTAAAAAGCTGCGTCTCCGCCTGAACGGAGCGCCGTACCATCCTACCTGCTGTCCCGGAGAAGACTACAAGAGGACTTTCAGGAATTGCTTCCCAGGTAACTGACGTACCACGCCTTTGAGCTCCAGGTCAAATAGAGTCGCCAGCACTTCGGACGACGTGAGCCCGGAAACCTCCATAATTTCGTCTATATGGCGGGCTTGATCGACGTTTAACAGCTCATACAAAGTGCGCTCGGCCGGGACGAAAGTTTCGTCGAGCAGAGCGGCTCGCTGTTCAGCCGAGGCCGATTCCACCGGGAGCAGCTCAGCGCGAACGGGCGTGGGCAGTTCTTCGATTACATCCTCCCAGCTGGTGACGAGCTTGGCGCCTTGTTTGATCAGCTGGTTCGGCCCGAAGCTGGTTGGCTGGGTAGCGTTGCCTGGAACGCCGAAGACTTCGCGGCCAAACTCCATGGCCAGTCGCGCGGTGATTAAGGATCCAGAATACTGCGCGCCTTCGACGACTACAACCCCCAGCGCGATTCCGGCGATGATCCGGTTGCGGATGGGGAAATTTTGAGGCGCTGGAAACGTGCCCATCGGAAACTCGCTGATGATTGCGCCGCGCGTTTGCATGTCGGCAAAGATTTTCTTGTTCTCCTTGGGGTAAACCACGTCGATTCCTGAGCCCAGGATGCCGATCGTGGCGCCGCCTGCCGAACTCAAGGCGCCTTTGTGAGCGCAAGAGTCGATTCCACGAGCCATACCACTGGTGACGACGATCCCTCGATCGGCGAGGTCGCGGCCCAGACGTTCGGCCATTTGATTCCCGTAAGGGGTCGGACGACGCGAGCCGACGATCGAGATTAGGTGTCTGCTGAGAAGTTCAATATTCCCAAGTACATACAGGAGGGGAGGCGGGTCGTAGATTTCCCGCAGGCGGGCGGGGTACTCGGGTTCGTCCCAGGTGAGGAGCTTGCAGCCGGCTGCTTGAGCTGCGGCTAGTTCCTTTGCGGCGTCGCTGAGAGGGCGGCCCGAGTGTATGGCTTGGGCTACGGCGGCAGGGAGATGGTGGCCTTCAAGCTCAGTGAGTGAGGCGTTGAAAATCTGCTGCGGGCTGCCCATCTCGCGCAGGAGCTTGCCGGCCATGCGTGCGCCGAGGCCTGGCGTGAGTGCCAGCGCCAACCACCCCAAGTAATGGTCGGAATCCATCTATAAGGAAGGCTCTGCCGCGAGGGTACGCAGTGGCGTGGGTTGATGTCAAGCCAGGCAGTATCCGTATATGTACTTAGATGGCCAAGGATTAGTTCGCAGAGGCGGAGTAGACGATGCGGCCGCCTCGAACTGTGTAGCGGACCTTTGCGAAGTTCGTGGCGTCGGTTGCGGGATCGGCGCTGAAGACCACGAGATCGGCCTGCATGCCTGCGGTGAGGCGTCCACGTTTATAGGACTCGCCGAATCTTTCCGCCGGAGCAGTGGTGAGTGAAGCAAGGATTTGCATCGGCGTGAGTCCGGCGCGCGACATCAAGCCGTACTCGTTGGATGGATCGTAATCGGGAAGAAAGCCGACGTCGGTGCCAAAAAGAATTTGACCGCCCATGCGCTGATAGCTGCCGACCTCGTCGAGAATTCCGAGGAGATCATCATCGGAGCCAAATAATTTCAGCGTGGGAATTAAAGTCATATTGGCGGCTTTCATTTGCGTGAGATAGGAGTTATTCCAGCCGCGCATATCCTCGATGGAGTGCGCAAGTACATCGACGTGCGCTGCGAGGGCCACTTCCAAGCCAGCGACATTCGACGGATGCGTGAAAACGAGCTTTCCGTGTTTGTGAGCCTCTTCCACGGCGGCGGTAGCCACGTCCACGGGCATGGGCTTTACTTTTCCCCGGGCAATCCACGAGCCGGTGAAGAGCTTGATGATGTCCGCGCCACCGGCGAGGTCGTCGTCCACAAAGCCAATGGCAGCGGCGAGTGTCGTCGGTTGGGGAATAACATTTCGGATCTCGGGCGGCAGATCACTCAAGTAGTAAGGGATTCCGTCGGGCGGATAGAGGGGGGTGCCAGCAGTCAGAATGCGAGGACCTGCCACTTCACCTGATGCGATGCGCTTGCGGATTGCGACGGTGTTGAGAAGAAACGAGCCGGTATCTACGACCGTGGTGAAGCCGTAGCGCACAAACATATCGGAGAGTTGCGTGGTTAGTTTTTCGGCTGGTTGCGTCGCGGCATCGGTCCATCTCGGCTCGGTGAAATGTACGTGGCTATTCTGAAAGGCGGCGGTGATCACCGCGCCCCTGCAATCTATTTGCTTTGTACCGGTCGGAATTGTCAGCGTGCCCGTTTTGCCCACGGCCTCAATCTTTTCGCCACGAATCACAACCGTGCCGTTGGAGATCGGCGGGTCCGTAGGAGACGTATAGATTTTCGCTCCCACGAAAGCAACGACTTCAGGGTCCTCCGACGCGGCAGTGGAATGTGTGCGCGCGATTGGAAACGCGAGGATGACGGCGATGAAGCCGATTGCCAGCGCCCATATTCGCCGATTCATTGCTTCTCCTCATGGCTGTTCACTTTCCGAGCTCTCTTCAAGATACGCGTTCGAGTGAGAAAAGTTCGATATCGAGTCCCGCACCGCAACTTTGTACTGATACTATCCGACTGCTTCGAGCTTACTGACGGGGTGGAACGAGAAATGAATGCGAATTTAAAGATTTGTGCGGTGTGGCTAATCACGATTCTCGCTTTTGGGTTTGCGCCCAAGAATTCAGGCGCCCAGTCTGCTTCCGCCGACGCAGCACGAAGCAAAGCTACTCCGCAACAGAGTGGCAAAAACTCCGAGGTTCACACGCCGAAACCCGTGGGTCCGCCGCTAGATGTGCTTTCGCCAATCGACCCCTGGGCATTCAAGGCCGATGGCAAATGGCATCTCGTGTATGAGCTGCATGTGACGAACCTTGGCAAATGGGATTGCCTGCTCACCAGGCTTGATGCGGTGACTGGCGATTCCGGCGCGAAACCCATTGCGAGTTACTCCGACGCCGAATTGGACGGGATGATCGACCGGCCCGAGCAAACTGTTTCAGAGAAAGCGAAGATAGCGCCAGGGGCTTTTGCGATCGTTTACATGTGGCTTAATTTTGACAGCGCTGAAGAAGTACCCGCGAAGGTGGGCCATCGAATCGCGATGAAGATTGGCGATTACCCGGAGGCGATCACGCTCGATGGCGTTGCCGTTTCGACGGAAAGGAAACCAGTTGTAGTGATCAGCTCGCCATTACGCGGAGAAGATTGGGTGGCGGCGAACGGACCTTCGAAGAGCTCGGTGCATCGGCGGACCCTCATTCCCGTGAACGGCCGCGCGTACATCGGACAACGATTCGCGATCGATTGGGTGCAACTGAATCCCGACGGCAAAACGTATCAGGGCGACTCAGAGGACAACAAAAACTATCGCGCCTACGGGGCGGAAATTCATGCGGTGGCGGACGGTGTCGTGACGCAGACAAAAGATGGTATCCCGCAAAATATCCCGAATAAGCCAGCGGTGGTGCCGATCACGTTCGAAACAATCGGCGGAAATCACGTGATTGTGGAGATTGGCGATGGAGTCTACGCGTTCTACGCGCACCTGCAGCCAGGCTCGCTCCGCGTGAAAGTCGGCGACAAAGTACACCGCGGCCAGGTGCTCGGGCTTCTCGGGAACTCCGGAAATTCCTCGGAACCGCATCTGCACTTTCATGTCTGCAACGCAAATTCGGAACTTGGCTGTGAGGGGTTGCCATATGCTTTCGCGACATACGAGCTTCAAGGTAAGGGCGAGGGCTGGA
>Ga0307479_10003698_pt1 | contig 13961 bp, 15 predicted proteins | sample atmos_gasesECM4C_FD_203743 | JGI IMG/M metagenome (GOLD analysis project Ga0307479, IMG submission 203743) | Hardwood forest soil microbial communities from Morgan-Monroe State Forest, Indiana, United States - atmos_gasesECM4C_515 | ecosystem: Environmental > Terrestrial > Soil > Temperate...
CGACAGTGACGCCACCGCAACGCCCACCGATCGCTGTTGCCGGATCTCTGCCTCGTCGTAGTCGCAGACCGTAGTGCCGTCCACCACCGAGCCCGGTCGAGACAACACCCCGGACGCCACCAGCAGGGCTTCAACCAAGGTGGTCTTGCCGCCTCCCGACGGTCCCACCAAAACCACGTTGCGCACATCAGCCGGACTGTTCGCGGTGGGAGCGGCTCCCGCGCCCTGGGAAGCGTTCGCCTTTTCCGCCATTACTTTCCTCCAGTTCTGCCGGTCGCTTCGCGCGCCCCGTTCGCGGAGTGTGTCCCAGCCCACAGGACGCAGTAAGCAACTTTTCCCCCAACTGCCGCCCAACACAAGGCCACCAGCCAGCCACAATCGGGTTGGCCTTAACCAGATGGGCCGATGAGGTCGGTCCAAAAGCCGAGAACCGGCTGGCGCCCGCCGACGCCCGTCGGGTCAGGCGTGCCAGCCGGTCCAGCGGCGCACCGTGACCGCGATGACCGGACCGTTCAGCGGAACAGATTGGTACTGAGGGTATTTGGCGCGCAGCAGCCGATATCCGGTGTGCATCGCCTCGCCGTCGGAATGAATCGCGGCCACACCGTCGACGCGCACCCACCACAGCTGCGCCCAATCGTCGGCGTAGTGGTCGACAAGCAGGCTGACCTGCGGATTGCGTTCGATGTTGGCCAAGCGGCGCAGCCGGCGCGTTGTTTTCGGTTTTGCGTCGACGGCGGTGTACACGACGTCACCCTCGCCCTCGGCGTCGCCGTCGACGGCGAACACCACCGGCACCAGGTGCGGTAGCCCGTAGGGCGTGACGGTGGCCAGTCGGGCTACCGGGGACTGTGTGAATCTGACCTTCGGGTCGAATTCGCCCACGGCGTCAGCCTAGGGGCCGCGCCGGGCTAGGTTAACCGCATGCCGGCGGAGACCCAGATCACCAACCTCCTCTATCGCTACGCCGAATGCATCGACACCGGCGACCTGGAGGGGGCGGCGGAGCTCTTCGAGCACGCCCGCATCCGGGTAGGCGCCGAGGAGACAATCGATGCGGCCCGGCTGCTGGGGATTTGGAAGTCGCTGATCGTGCTTCACGCCGACGGCACACCCCGAACCAAGCACGTGACCACCAATCCGATCATCGAGGTCGACGAGGACGCCGGCACTGCGAATTGCCGCAGCTACTACACGGTGCTGCAGCAGACTGACGAGTTTCCGCTGCAGACGATCGTGACCGGTCGCTACCATGACCGCTTCGAACGCGTTGACGGGCAGTGGCGGTTTTCCTACCGCGACCTGACATTGATCGACATGGTTGGTGATGTCAGCCACCATCTCGCTCATCCAATTACGCCGACGCCGGGAGATTGACCGCAATCGGGGATCGGCGAGGATCCGGGGACTTCAGAATGTCCCGCATAGCTACCTGCATTACGGTTATACGAATTAAATCGTGCCGCCCAGACCCGGAGCCTGGGCCGATTCTGGTTCTTACCGCGATGCAGGAGGTAACGGGATGAGCAAATGGCACCACCGCTCGGTCTGGTGGTCATGGTTAGTCAGCGTGCTGGCTGTGGTCGGACTGGGCTTGGGCCTGGCCACGGTGCCGGCGGCCGCCACAACGCCCGGGCCGTCCACCCTGGCGCTCGACCGGTTCAGCGACCGGCCCCCGATACCGCTCGATCCCTCGGCCATCGTCGGACAGGTAGGGCCGCAGGTGGTCGACATCAGCACCAAATTCGGCTACAACAACGCGGTCGGGGCCGGAACCGGCATCGTGATCGATCCGGGCGGTGTCGTGCTGACCAATAACCACGTGATCTCTGGCGCTACCGATATCAGCGCATTCGCCGTCGGCAACGGCCAGACTTACGCCGTTGACGTGGTCGGCTACAGCCGGGCTGCCGATGTCGCGGTCCTCCAGCTTCGCGGCGGCGGTGGGCTGCCCAGTGCCGCAATCGGTGGCGCGGTCGCCGTCGGTGACCCCATCGTCGCGCTGGGCAATGCCGGTGGCCAGGGCGGAACGCCCAGCGCGGTAACCGGCAAGGTCGTCGCACTCAACCAGACCGTCTCCGCAACTGACACCCTGACCGGCGCCGACGAGACACTCGGAGGGTTGATCCAGGCCGACGCCCCGATCAGGCCCGGCGACTCGGGCGGACCGATGGTCAACAACGGCGGACAGGTGATCGGCATTAACACCGCCGCCACCGACAGCTACAAGATGTCCAAAGGGCAGGGCTTCGCCATTCCCATCGGTACGGCGATGGGGGTCGCCGGGCAGATCCGATCGGGTGCCGGGTCGAACACGGTGCACATCGGCCCGACGGCCTTCCTTGGCCTGGGCGTAATGGACAACGGTGGCAACGGCGCGCGGGTCGAACGTGTGGTCGACACGGGTCCCGCCGCGGCGGCCGGGATTTCGCCTGGCGATGTCATCACCGGTGTCGACAACGTCCCGATCAACGGGGCCACCGCGATGACGGAGGTGCTCGTCCCGCATCACCCGGGGGACACCATCGCCGTGCACCTGCGCGCTAACGGGGGCGGCGACCGCACCGCGAACGTGACGCTGGTGGACGGACCTCCGGCCTGACACCGGCGTGGCTACTGCCGGGCGGCTCGCTAATTCGGTTGCCGCCAGGCAAGTTTGCCCGCGTGATTCCAGAAGTCCCGCCTCGGGTACACGTGGCATCGTGGAATTGATGAACGACGCAAAAGACGCTGTCGAGCACCATCCCGCCGGGGGCAGTCATGTGGAAGGAGGCGTGGTCGAGCACCCGAGTGCCGACGATTTCGGCGACGCCGCCGCACTGCCCGCCGACCCGACGTGGTTCAAACATGCCGTTTTCTACGAGGTGCTGGTCCGGGCGTTCTTCGACGCCAGTTCGGATGGCTCCGGTGACCTGCGCGGACTCGTCGACCGCCTGGACTACCTGCAGTGGCTCGGGATCGATTGCGTTTGGCTGCCCCCGTTCTACGACTCGCCACTGCGTGACGGCGGCTATGACATCCGGGACTTCTACAAGGTGCTCCCCGAATTCGGCACCGTTGACGATTTCGTGGCGCTGCTCGACGCCGCTCACCAGCGTGGCATCCGCGTCATCACCGACCTGGTGATGAACCACACCTCTGAGTCGCACCCGTGGTTTCAGGAGTCGCGCCGCGATCCCGACGGTCCGTACGGCGACTACTACGTATGGAGCGACACCAGCGAGAAGTACACCGACGCCCGCGTCATCTTCGTCGACACCGAAGAGTCGAACTGGACATTCGACCCGGTCCGCCGCCAGTTCTACTGGCACCGGTTCTTCTCCCACCAGCCGGACCTGAACTACGACAACCCCGCCGTGCAGGAAGCGATGATCGACGTCATCCGGTTTTGGCTCGACCTCGGTATCGACGGGTTCCGGCTGGACGCGGTGCCCTACCTCTTCGAGCGCGAGGGCACCAATTGCGAGAACCTGCCCGAGACGCACGCGTTCCTCAAGCGCGTCCGCAAAGTCGTCGACGACGAGTTTCCGGGCCGGGTGCTGCTGGCCGAGGCCAATCAATGGCCGGCCGATGTCGTCGAGTATTTCGGCGACCTCAGCACCGGCGGCGACGAATGCCACATGGCGTTTCACTTCCCGCTGATGCCGCGCATCTTCATGGCGGTCCGCCGGGAGTCGCGGTTTCCGATCTCGGAGATCCTGGCGCAGACGCCGGACATCCCGGACACGGCCCAGTGGGGGATCTTCCTGCGCAACCACGACGAGCTGACGCTGGAAATGGTCAGCGACGAAGAACGCGACTACATGTACGCCGAGTACGCCAAAGACCCGCGGATGAAGGCGAATGTCGGGATCCGTCGCCGGCTCGCACCGCTGCTGGAAAACGACTTCAACCAGATGCGATTGTTCAACGCGCTGCTGCTGTCGCTGCCCGGCTCGCCCGTTCTGTACTACGGCGACGAGATCGGTATGGGCGACGTGATCTGGTTGGGGGACCGCGACGGCGTGCGTACTCCGATGCAGTGGACACCGGACCGCAACGCCGGCTTTTCCACCGCAAACCCTGGTCGGCTTTACCTGCCGCCCAGCCAGGACCCGGTCTATGGTTACCAGGCCGTCAACGTGGAGGCCCAACGGGACACGTCGACGTCGCTGCTCAACTTCACCCGCACGATGCTGGCGGTGCGCCGCCGGCACGACGCCTTTGCCATCGGCACATTCGAGGAATTAGGGGGGTCTAACCCGTCGGTGCTGGCCTTCGTCCGCCAAGCCGCAGATGATGGCGACATCGTGCTGTGCGTCAACAACCTGTCACGGTTTCCGCAGCCGATCGAGCTGAACCTGCAGCATTGGACCGGCTACACGCCCATCGAGCTGACCGGGCAGGTGGAATTTCCACGCATCGGACACCTGCCCTACTTGCTGACACTGCCGGGACACGGGTTCTACTGGTTTCAGTTGTCCGCATCTGAGGAGAACGCATGACCCGCGCCGGCGACGATGCAGAGCGAAGCGATGAGAAGGAGCGGCGCTGATGAATACCGCCGGCGACGATGCAGAGCGAAGCGATGAGGTGTGGGCACCTCCCGGCAGCGAAGCGGCGAGGGGGAGAGCGGCGCTAATGAATACCGCCGGCGACGATGCAGAACGAAGCGATGAGAAGGAGCGGCGCCCATGACTCTGCCAGCCAAGCTGCCTTGGTCTGAGTGGCTGCCACAGCAACGTTGGTACGCCGGACGCAACCGTGAACTGGCCGCCGCCGAGGCCGGAGTAGTCGTCCCGCTGCGGGACGATCTTGACCTGGTGCTGGTCGACGCCGAGTACACCAATGGTGCGACGGAGCGCTACCAGGTGATCGTCGGATGGGATTCCGCGCCGCTCTCCGAATACAGCACCGTAGCCACGATCGGCGCCGCCGACGACCGGACCGGGTTTGACGCCCTTTACGACAGCGATGCGCCGCGATTCCTGCTGTCGTTGATCGACTCGTCGGCCATCCGTGGTACGTCCGGCGCCGAGGTGACGTTTGCCAAAGAACCCGACATCGAGCTCCCGCTGGAAGCCATGCCGCACGTCTCGGATGCTGAGCAGAGCAACACCAGCGTGATCTTCGATCGACGCGCCATCTTCAAGGTGTTCCGTCGGATCCGCGGCGGCATCAACCCCGACATCGAGCTGAACCGCGTGCTCGGCCGTGCCGGCAACCCGCACGTGGCCCGATTGTTCGGCACAGACGAGATAGTCGCGGACGCCCTCGGTGAAGAAGCGTGCCCGCTGGGCATGGTCACCGAGTTCGCGTCCAATGCAGCCGAGGGCTGGGCAATGGCTAGCGCCAGCGTTCGTGACCTGTTCGCGGAGGGTGACTTGTATGCCCACGAAGTCGGTGGCGACTTTGCCGGCGAATCCAACCGGCTCGGCGAAGCCGTTGCCTCAGTGCACGCCACCCTGGCCGAGTGTCTTGGTACAGCGCAAGTGACCTTCCCGCTGGACAACGTGTTGGCGCGGCTGTCGTCGACCGTGGCGATGGTTCCCGAGCTGGGGGAGTACGCGTCAACGATCGAGGAGCGGTTCCAGAAGCTCGCCGGCGAGACGATCACCGTGCAGCGGGTGCACGGCGATCTGCACCTCGGACAAGTGCTGCGTACCCCGGAAAGCTGGCTGCTGATCGACTTCGAAGGTGAGCCGGGCCAGCCACTGGATCAGCGGCGGGCACCTGATTCGCCGTTGCGCGACGTCGCCGGGTTGCTGCGTTCCTTTGAGTACGCCGCCTACGGGCCACTGGTGGACCAGGCAGCCGACAAGCAGCTGGCCGCCCGTGCCCGCGAATGGGTCGAACGCAACAGCACCGCCTTCTGCGACGGTTACGCCGCCGCGTCAGGAACTGACCCACGAGACTCGGCGGAACTGCTGGCGGCCTACGAACTGGACAAGGCGGTCTACGAGGCCGGCTACGAGGCGCGGCACCGGCCCGGTTGGCTGCCGATCCCGCTGCGATCCATCGGGCGGCTCACCGCTGCCTAGCTCTTCCCCGCTGCGCGCGTTGCAGCTGTCTGAAAGCATGACCGCGTGGCGAATGAGATTTTCGACAGCGAGGCTCGATTGTCGTGGGTGCTGGCGGGGCTGGCGGGTGTGCTGGGAGCGATTGCGTTCATGCACTCCGCGGGATACTTCGTGACCTTCATGACCGGCAATGCCCAACGCGCCATGTTGGGATACTTCCGGCACGATGTGCGGCTGTCGGTCACCGCCGCGCTGCTGATGCTGTGCTTCGTCGCCGGCGTGGTGGTTGCGTCGGTGTGCCGGCGGCATTTCTGGTCGGGGCATCCGCACGGCCCGACCGTGCTGACGACCTTCAGTCTGGTGGCGGCAACCGTCGCAGACGTCATCGACGAGGGGTGGGCGGAGGACATGCTTGATTTCGCGCCAATCATGTTGGTGGTCTTTGGTGTTGGCGCGCTGAACACGTCGTTCGTCAAGGATGGCGAGGTGTCGGTGCCGTTGAGCTATGTGACCGGCACGCTGGTCAAAATGGGTCAGGGCATTGAGCGCCACATCGCCGGCGGAACGGCGGCGGACTGGCTCGGCTACTTTCTGCTGTTCGCCAGCTTCGTCTTGGGCGGTGCCGTGGGCGGCGTCATCAGCCTGGTTTTCAATGGCACCTGGATGCTCGTGGTCGCCTCTACCATCTGCGCGTTGACGACCGGATACACGTACTTCCACCAGGACCGCCGCGCCGCGCTGGATTAGCAACCAAAAAACATCGGCAGCAGCGCCGACCGGTGCGCTGCTGCCGATGCTGGTTTTAGGTGTGCCCTAGGCGCTGTTGTTGGCGCCGTTGAGCACCTGGATGATGTCGGGCTTCATGGCAACCAGCTGTTGGTTCCAGTAGGCCCACGAGTGCGTCCCGTTGTTGGGGAAGTTGAATACCCCATTGCGTCCACCCTCGGCCACGTAGTTGTTCTGGAAGGTTTCGTTGGTGCGCAGTGTCAGACCTTCCAGGAACTTGGCCGGCATGTTGTCGCCACCGAGGTCGCTCGGTGTGCCGTTACCGCAGTAGACCCAGACCCGGGTGTTGTTTTGGACCAGCCGCGGAATCTGGACCATCGGGTCGTTGCGCTTCCACGCCGGGTCGGTGGACGGGCCCCACATGCTGTTGGCGTTGTAACCACCCGAGTCGGTCATCGCCAAACCGATCAGCGTCGGCCACCAGCCCTCAGACGGGTTCAGGAAGGCCGACAGCGAGGCGGCGTAGGGGAACTGCTGCGGGTAGTACGCGGCCAGGATCAGCGCGGAGCCACCCGACATCGACAGCCCCACCGCCGCGTTGCCGGTCGGCGAAATCTGCTTGTTCGCCTGCAACCAGGCGGGCATCTCCTGGGTCAGGAACGTCTCCCACTTGTAGGTGTAGTTCTGCCCGTTGCCCTGCGACGGCTGGTACCAGTTGCTGTAGAAGCTGGACTGGCCGCCGACGGGCATGATCACCGACAGACCGGACTGGTAGTACTCCTCGAAGGCCGGGGTGTTGATGTCCCAACCGTTGTAGTCGTCCTGGGCACGCAGCCCGTCGAGCAAGTAGACCGCATGCGGCCCGCCGCCCTGGAACTGAACTTTGATGTCGCGGCCCATCGACGGCGATGGCACCTGCAGGTATTCCACTGGAAGACCCGGCTTGGAAAATGCCCCCGCGGTCGCCGAGCCGCCGACGGCACCGACCAGACCGGTCAACAGGGCAGCCCCTACAGCCGCGATAGCCAGCCGGCGCGGCATAGTTGCCGCTGCGCCACGCATCTTCTCAACGAACTTCATAGCTCCTACCCATCCCAACTTATTGCCGCATACGCGGTCGAATCCGTTCTCGGGGAGTGAAACACAGGGGGAGCACGCAATTCGGCTGTCACGGCCGGAGTTTGAAGTCGCGGTTAGCTAACGATTGAGCGTCTGGCTGAAATCGTCTCGGTCAGATCACAATTGGTCATCGGAACCGTACCGTTGTCTTCAAATGAGCTAGCGCATGCGCTATCCGGCCCTCAGGCTAGGCAACGAGGCGACGCAACAGAGTTGACGCGGTTGCTATTGCGATCACCGGAGCCACCACCAACACGACGATGTCCAACGGGTTGAGTGGCGTGCCGATCAAAAGCGCCCGCAAGGCGTCGACCTCGTAGCTCAACGGGTTGACCACGCTTAGCGCGTGCAACCACCCCGGCATCACACTGACCGGGTACAGCGCGTTGGATGCGAAGAACAACGGCATCGTGATGGCCTGCCCGATCCCCATCAGGCGATCGCGACTGCGGACTAGCCCCGCCAGCGTCATCGACAGGCACGCGAAGAACGCGGCACCGAGCATGACGGTGGCCATCGCCGCGAGCACCCGCAGTGGATTCATGGTCAGCCCGACGTCCATCAGATACGCGAGCGCCAGCACGCCGACAACCTGGGCGACCGATCGCACACCGGCCGCGAAGGCCTTACCGGTGATCAGCGCCGACGCAGGCGCCGGCGTCACCATGAGTTTGGCGAGCACCCCGGCGTCGCGATCCCAGATGATCTGTATGCCGTAGAAGATCGAGATGAACAGCGCCGACTGGGCGAGGATCCCGGGCGCCAGGAAGGCCAGATACGACACCGACCCGGTGTTGATGACGTGCAACTTGCTGAATGTGGTACCGAAGATCAGCAGCCACAGCGCCGGCTGCACCATCCGGGTGACGAGTTCGGTCCGGTCGTGCTGCAGCTTCTGCATTTCGACGATTGCGAACGCCCCGATCCGGCCTAACGTGGCAGGCACTCGTTGCCATCCGCGCGGGGCCCGAACCAGGGCCACCTCGATGGCGTGATCAACTGGCACGGCTGGCAACCCTTCTGCTGGAACGGATTTCGCGGAAACTGGACGATTCCGAATCATCTTGCAGGTCGGAGGCCGCGTAGTGGCGGAAGACATCCTCGAGCGTGGCGGCGGGTGACACCTTCGCCTTCAAGTCGGCAGGCGTGCCCACGGCTCGCAATACGCCGCGATGCATCAGCGCGACCCGATCGCACAACGCGTCGGCCTCTTCCATGTAATGCGTGGTCAGCAACACGGTGATGCCGAACTGAGCCTGCATGTTCAGCACTTGCCTCCAGACGCCGTCGCGGGCGATCGGATCCAGCCCGACGGTCGGTTCGTCGAGCACCAGCAGCGACGGCCGGTTTACCAGTGCCTGGGCCACCTCCAACCGTCGCACCATGCCGCCTGAGTAGGTCCCTGCCGGCCGGTCGGCCACGTCGAGTAGCTCCATGGCGGCCAGCGCCTGTTCGACACGGCCGGCGCGCTCGGCGCGAGACACGCCGTACAGCCGTGCGAACCATTCCACGTTCTCCCGGCCGGTCAACGCCGGCTCGACCGAAAGTTGCTGTGGCACATAGCCGATGTTGCTGCGGATGTCGATGGTCTGACGCCGGGAGTCCAGCCCGAAGATGCGCAATTCGCCCTGCTGGACGGGCGTCAGCGTGGTGAGCATTCGCACCAGGGTGGTCTTTCCTGCACCGTTGGGCCCGAGCAGGCCCATCGTCTCGCCCGGCCGCACGTGCAGCGTCAGGTCATCGACCGCGGTGAACTGGCCATAGCGATAGGTCAGGTGCCGGCAGTCGATCGCCATCGGCAGTGATCCGCTCATGAGCGTCCCTCCTGCAATAGTCGGGTCATCGTGTCAAGGACCTCCAATCCATTTGTCAGAGACTCGATTTGACCGTTGTCTAGTTCGCCGAGCACCTTGGACATCAGCGTTCGCCGCGCTGCGCGGGACGCGTCGACGATCTGCTGGGTGGGCTCGGCGAGCCGTAGCTGGCAGGCGCGCCGGTCGGTCTCGTCCACGGTCCGGATGAGCAGCCCCTTGGCCACCAGCTTGGAGACCAGGGTTGAGGCGGTGTTGGGCACCAGCCCGAGCTCTGCGGCGGCGACGCGGACCGAGATCCCTGGTCGACGGCCGACGAGCCACAACAGCTCCGACTGCGACTCGGTGAGCCGTGCGGAATCCAGTCCGCGACCGGCTGATCGACGGAGCTGCCGGCGGAATCGTCCGACGACGCCGAACACCTCGGTGACCAAATCCGTGCGGGTCTTCGCTGCTCCCATATATAGCTCTGCTTACGAGCTATATATGGGTGCGAGCTGTGTAGGAGTTAGATACGAGCTACTTTTCGAGGCGGTGCAGCGCGACGTCGATCAATGCGCCATTGTCGACGCTCGCGGTCATGTAGCTGCAGAACGGTTGCCGTCGACGATCGGTGGGGGAACCGGGATTAAGCAGTCGCAACCCGGTCTGCGTCGTCGTGTCCCACGGGATGTGGCTGTGACCGAACACCAGCACGTCGCTATCCGGGTAGAGCCGCGACATTCGCGCCTCCCGGCCGGCCGTGGCGCCCGTCTCATGAACCACGGTGAGGTGCAGCCCATCCAGCATCGCGTCAGCCCGTTCGGGCAGCCGAGCGCGCAGCGCCGGCCCGTCGTTGTTTCCCCAACACGCCACCAGCCGGGCGGCCCTGGCTTCCAGCTCGTCGAGCAACTCGGGCGCCACCCAGTCGCCGGCGTGCACGACGACATGGGCGCGGGCGACTTCGTCCCACACTCGTGCGGGCAGGTCGCGGGCGCGTCGCGGGATGTGGGTATCGGCAATGAGCAGCAGCCTCACACCGCTATCTTGCGCCGTGTTCTGGCATGTCGGAGTTCCTTTCCACGCTGCCGACGCTGAGTCGGCGGGTTCTCGTGATCGCTGCGGCGAAACACGCTCACCCAGACGAATGACGAGGCCATGCGGGTCGTGATGGGTGTGCTGTGCTTCGATAGGGTGCTGATTACCACCGGGAACGAAGGAGACACCGAATGCGCACCTTCGAGTCAGTCGCTGACCTCGCCGCCGCGGCGGGCGAGACCATCGGGCAGAGCGACTGGGTGACTATCTCTCAGGAAGATGTCAATCTGTTTGCCGACGCGACCGGCGATCACCAATGGATCCACGTCGACCCGGAACGAGCGGCTGCGGGCCCGTTCGGCAAGACCATCGCCCACGGCTACATGACCCTGGCGCTGCTGCCCCGGCTGCAGCAGCAGATTTATACGGTCAACGGCATCAAGCTCGCTATCAATTACGGCCTCAACAAGGTCCGCTTCCCCGCGCCGGTACCGGTCGGGTCCCGGGTACGTGCGCAGAGTTCGTTGGTCAGCGTCGATGACCTTGGCAACGGTGCTGTGCAGGCGATCGTGTCGAGCACTGTCGAGATCGACGGTTCGCCCAAGCCGGCGTGTGTGGCCGAGAGCATTGTTCGCTACATCTCGTGACAGACCGCGAAACTTAAATCAGGGCAGCGCTTTTCGGCGTGTCATCGCCGACGTTTAGGTGTCGCGGCGCAAAGCCGCCCCAGTGATCAGAATTCAGCGATGGAGTGTTCCAGGCGTTCGGCCAGCCGGGCTTGGGCTTCTGCGCGGCGGGTCGGTATGTGCTGTGACGGGAAAGGCGTTGTCACGGGCTGGTATTCACGCAGCGTGCGGCGGGCTACCGTCATCTTGTGCAGCTCGGTAGCGCCATCGGCGATGCCCAGTGATTCGGCGGCCACCATCATCTTGACAAACGGCATCTCGTCGGAGACTCCGAGTGCGCCGTGCAGGTGCAGCGCGCGCTGCGCCACGTCGTGTAGCACCTGGGGCATGGCGACCTTCACCGCGGCGATGTCGCGGCGCACCTTCTGGTAGTCGTGGTGCTTGTCGATCAACCACGCGGTGCGTAGCACCAGCAGCCGGAACTGCTCGATCTGGATCCAGCTGTCGGCGATCTTCTCCTGAGTCATCTGGAAATCTGCCAGTTTGCCCTGCCTGGTCTTTCGCGACACCGCGCGCTCGCACATCATGTCGAAAGCACTGCGCGCCAGCGCGATTGTGCGCATCGCGTGATGGATGCGCCCACCGCCGAGCCGGGTTTGCGCGATCATGAACGCCTGGCCTTCGCCACCCAGCACGTGATCGGCGGGCACCCGGACATCGTTGTAGCGGACGTAGCCGTGGCTGGCGCGTTTGGACGACTCCGCTCCGACACCCACGTTGCGGACGATCTCGATGCCCGGCGTCTCGCCCGGCACGATGAACAGCGACATCTTTTCGTACGTGCGGGCTTCGGGATTGGTCACGGCCATGACGATGAAGAACGACGCGTGCTTGGCGTTGGTGGAAAACCACTTCTCGCCGTTGATGACCCAGTCCCCATTTGCTGAGCCGTCCCGGGTGGCGGACGTGACGAATTGCCCGGGGTCAGAACCGCCCTGTGGTTCGGTCATCGAATAGCAAGACGTGATTTCGCCGTCCAGCAACGGCTGCAGGTAGCGAGCCTTTTGCTCGTCGGTGCCGAACAGCGCGAGGATCTCGGCGTTGCCGGAGTCGGGCGCTTGGCAGCCGAACACCGACGGCGCCCAGCGGGAACGCCCGATGATTTCGTTGAGCAGCGCGAGCTTGACCTGACCGAAGCCCTGACCGCCGAGTTCGGGCCGCAGATGCGCCGCCCACAGTCCCTGGTCTTTCACCTGCTGCTGCAATGGCCGCAGGATGGCCATCATCTCGGCGTTCTGTTTGTCGTAGGGATCAAGCGCGACGAGATCGAGCGGTTCCAGCTCGTCGACCATGAATTTTTCGACCCAGTCCAGCTTCGCCTGGTATTCGGGGTCCGTTTCGAAGTCCCACACCGTGGCCAACCGTTCCCCGGCGCAGCGTCGCACCGGACTCGTCGATGAAGCCCCACCATCGTAGATGCGCACGCGCACCTGGCTGGATGCGGCGCCGCTATCCGCGCTTCACGGCGACGACGGCGTTGATGATGACCGCATGCAGTTTGTACCACTGTGTTCGCCCAAACCCGGCGCGTAGCAGCAGGCGGTCCACGCGGCGGCGGGTCCGAGCCTTGCCCCACCGACTGCCAGCGAGCGTGGGAATCAACCATCGGGAAAACTGATCGGCGAGAACCAGATGGCCACCCGGCCGAAGAACCCGGGCGCACTCGGCGAGCCCGGCGAGCTGATCACACCAGTGGTCGAATGACGTGCTGCTGACGACGAGGTCGATCGACGCATCGGGGTAGGGCAGGTGCTCGGCAACGCCGACGGCGAAGGTCAATCGTTGATTGTCGCTCAGGCGTCTGGCCGTCTCGATCATGTTGGGAGCGGCGTCAATTCCGGCAAGCTCCTCGGCTCCCGGGTAGTGGCCGGCCAATGCCCGGAGCAGGTATCCGGTTCCGCATCCCACATCGAGAACACGGTACGGTGCGGCCACTGTCGCCGTTGCCAGCGCGGCGGTCCGGTCACCGATGGTGTGGTGCAGACGACCACGCCAGCCGTGGTCGTAGTGCGCGGCACGCTCGTCGTACGCAGCGACATCGCGATAGGGCGGCACGGCGGTAATTCTAGGATTCGTCGGGTCGTTTGCGTCAGCGTCAGTGCAGCTTGGGCAAGACGTTGGTGCGGTAGAACTGGATCGCGCTGACGGGGTCGTCTTGCGGGAAGTGCAGGAACGGGACAGCGCCGGCGTCGAGCACCGCTTGCACGGCCTTGATGTGGGTGGCCGGGTCGGTGCCGACCGTCCAGTTGGCCAGCACCTTGTCGATCGGGTTCGACTCGGCGGCGCGCTGGATCTCGACGGGATTGGGTTGGTCGACGGCCCCGGCGGTAAATCGCCACAAGGCGGCGGCGCGTCCGGCTTCGGCGCTGTCGCCGACGACGGCGAACATTTCGGCGCGTTTACCCAGGCTGCCGGGATCGCGGTGGGCGGTTTGCGCGCCGGCGCCGAATGCGGCGAGCAGTTTCGGGTCCGTGATGTCGCGGGCTTGGGTGATCCAGCCGTCGCCGTACTGACCGGCCAGCGTTGCGCTTTTGGGCCCGCCGGCCGCCACGAAAATCGGTGGCGGCGTGGGCGGCACGTCGTAAAGTTTCAAGGCGTTCGTC
>Ga0307479_10003699_pt1 | contig 13961 bp, 11 predicted proteins | sample atmos_gasesECM4C_FD_203743 | JGI IMG/M metagenome (GOLD analysis project Ga0307479, IMG submission 203743) | Hardwood forest soil microbial communities from Morgan-Monroe State Forest, Indiana, United States - atmos_gasesECM4C_515 | ecosystem: Environmental > Terrestrial > Soil > Temperate...
CCTTTTCGAGCGCTTCAAGGAGCTGGTGGCAGCTAGGGCAGGAGGCGGCATGCGCCGTAAGTTCCCGCGCGCCAGCGGCATCGAGCTCTCCATCGAGATAAAGCAGGCAATTCATTTCGTCGGCATGGTTATCGAAGCGAGTCATGGGTTTCTCCCGGCGAGAGCGGCTTGCGCGCCGCCCTCGTTGAACACTTCACGCAATTGACGGCGCGCGCGCAGGAGCAGCACGCCTACAAGCTGTGGGCGGACGCCCAGAGTATCGGCAATTTCGCCATAGGTCATGTCCGCGTAGTAGCGCAGGACGAGGGCCATGCGCGCACGGTCGGGAAGCTTGGCCAGCGCCCGACGCATCTCGCCGCTCGCGCGCCCGGCTTCGACATGCTCAAGCTGGCTTGGGCCCGGATGCACGAGCGGCATGGCTTCCACGTCCGCTGTTTCACGGTCCTGGCGTATGTGCCGGCGGCGCAATGTATCCCAGCAGTGATTGCTCGCCACCTTATAAAGCCAGGCCAGGAAGGGCCGCGATGAATCGTAAGTGCCGAGTTTCCGCTTCACTTTCATGAAAATTTCCGTGGTCGCGTCTTCCGCGTCCTCGCGCGCCGGGAGCGTCCGCCGGCAAAACCGGAAAATTGCCGGGGCGTACCGGCGATATAGCTCGCCCCAGGCGTCCGAATCACCCGCCCGGACCTGGGACAACAACTGCGCCAAATCCGCGTCGCTCATCGCTCCGGCCGTCTCAAGCAGTTCCATTGTTTGATACGCACAGCGAGGCCCGCATATTTCACAAGTATCACACCGGGGCCGTGGGGCGCCCGAAAAACGAAGGATGCGGCACGGCGCGCCAAAAGCCCCGCGCTCGGTCTGCTATACTCGCCTTCCGCGTCCCATTCGCCCGGCAGGTCCGGCGGCGCGAAGCCAATCCGCATGTCTGCTCAAGAGCCAAAACGGCTGTTCCTCGTAGACGCGATGGGCTATATCTTTCGCGCATTTTACGCTCCGATGGACCGCTTGCAGACTTCCGCGGGAGTGCCGACGAAGGTGCCGTACCTTTTCGCGACGATGATGCGGCGATTGTTGAATCACAAGGAACTGCGGCCTGAGTACGCGGCCGTGGTGTTCGACGTGGCCGCGCCGACGTTTCGGGACAAACTTTTCGCGGAATACAAGGCGCAGCGGCCGCCCATGCCGCCCGACCTTGCGGTGCAGCTGCCGTTCGTCCGCCGGTATTGCGAGGCCATGCGGCTGGCCATTCTCGAATATCCGGGATATGAGGCGGACGACGTCATCGGCAGCCTGGCGCGGCAGGCGGCGAAAAAGAACCTCGATGTTTATATCGTCACAAGCGACAAGGATCTGATGCAATTGGCGCGAGGGCGCGTACGTCTGCTGAACCCGGCCAAGAACGATTTAGTCGCGGACGAAAACAAAGTCGAGGAGATCATGGGCGTGCCGCCGGCGAAAGTGCCGGATCTGATGGCCTTGATGGGCGATTCGATTGACAACATTCCCGGGGCGCGCGATCCCAACGACAAGCCGGCCCCGGGCGAACGGCGCAAGGCGGGCATCGGGGAGGTGGGCGCGCGGCAATTGATTCAGGAATACGGCAGCGCCGAAGAAGCATTGAAACACGCGAGCGAGGTGAAGAGGGCGAGCTATCGCGAGGCGCTCGAAAAATGCGGCGAGTTCGTGAGGTTGAGCAAGCAGCTTGCCGTGATTCCCACCGACGCGCCGGTGGAGCTTTCGCTCGATGCGCTGCGAATACGAGAGCCAGACGTGGCCGCGCTGAGGGAGTTGTACGGCGAGCTGGGGTTCACTTCGCTGCTGCGCGAGTTCGCGCCTCTTGCAGACGGGCAGAAGACAGACTATGCGGCGCTTGATTCACCGGCCGACCTGCGAAAATTTCTCGATGCGATTCCGCGCGGGCAGGAGACTGCCGTATGGCTCGCGCTCGATTCCGAGGATGCGGATGAGCAAGGATTCGGGAGCCGAGTGGTTGCCGTGGAAGTGTCGGCGAAGCCGGGCGAGGGGCGTACGGCGGCGAATGACGTGGAAAACAAGGCGCTCCACGTCGTGGAGGAATGGCTGGCTGGGGCGAAGCCGCCCAAGGTGGTCCACGATCCCAAGCTCGTTCATCTGCTGGCTGCGGCGGATTCCGCGCGCGGAGCGAAGGGTATTGCCGGACTCCGCGACGCCACGATGCTCTATTCCTATCTCTTGCGGCCGACGACAGCCAATCATGCGTTTCCGGAAGTCGTGCTGCGTCATTTGAATTGCACGCTTTCGGGAGCGCCTGGCGAGCGGGCCGATTTTCTGCTGCGCGTGGCGCCTGCGCTGCGCGCAGAGGTCGAAAAACGGGGGTTGATGGCGCTTTACGAGAAGATTGATCTGCCGCTAGCGCCCGTGCTGGCGCGCATGGAGGCGGCGGGCGTCCGGGTGGACCGCGAGGAACTGGGAGTTATTTCGGCGAAGGCGCAGGAAGAAATCGAAAAACTGGAGAAGAAGATTTACGAGCTGGCCGGATTTGAATTCAAAATCGGCTCGCCGCAGCAGCTTGCCGAAGTGCTTTTCGACAAACTGAATCTGCAGCCACCGCGCAGGAGCCGCGCCAAAGCGCGCTCGACTGCCGCGGAAGTGCTCGATGAATTGGCGCTGGCGCACGAGTTGCCCAAGAAGGTGCTCGAGTATCGCGAGCTCGCAAAACTGAAATCCACCTACGCGGATGCCTTGCCGCGACTCGTTCATCCCGCGACGGGGCGGCTGCACACGCGATTCAGCCAGACGGGCACGGCGACGGGGCGGCTGAGCTCGTCGAATCCCAACCTGCAGAACATTCCCGTTCGCACGGAACTGGGGCGCGAAATCCGGGCTGCGTTCGTGGCGCCGCCGGGCCGGCTGCTGCTTTCGGCGGACTATTCGCAGGTGGAACTGCGCATTCTAGCGCACCTTTCCGAGGACCCGGTGCTCGTGGAAGCGTTCCGCCGGGGCGAGGACATCCATTCGCGGACGGCGCAGGAGGTGTTCGGCGTGGCGCCTTTCGCGCAGACGCCTGAACATCGGCGGGTGGCCAAGGTGATCAACTTCGGCGTGATTTACGGCCTATCGGCCTTTGGCTTGGCGCAGGAGCTGGGGATTGACACGAAGGAAGCATCGAAATTCATCGCCGCGTATTTCGAGCGCTATAGCGGCGTGAAAAAATATCTCGACCAGCAAATAGCGGAGGTGCGCGAGAGCGGCGCGACGAAAACGATCTTCGGGCGCGTCCGGCCGATTCCTGAGATTAATTCGCCGCAACCGAGCCTGCGCAATTTCGCCGAACGCACGGCCATGAACACGCCGATGCAGGGCGCCGCGGCCGATCTGATCAAGCTGGCCATGATCGAGCTCGACCGGCGGCTCGCGGAGGAATTCGAGGGGCGAATGATATTGCAGGTGCACGATGAATTGCTGCTGGAGGCGCCAGAGAAGGAAATTCCACGGCTCGCGAATCTGGTGAAGGAAGTGATGGAGGGGGCGCACAAATTGCGGGTGCCGCTCGTTGTGGATACGAAGGTGGGTGCGAACTGGCGCGACATGAAATGAGATCTGATTCCGTGCATGGCCGGCGTGTATCTTGCGAGGGGAATGAACGAAGGAGGCGAAGCGATGGCCCAGGATCATCCCGAAGGATTTTTGAAACTTGTGAAGGACGCAAAGACGCGGATCAAGGAGGAGAATTTCCGCGAAACGAAAAAGCGGCTCGATGCCGGCGAGAAAATGATCCTCGTGGACGTACGTGAAGATAGCGAATGGGCGCGCGGGCACGTCCCCGGCGCGATTCATCTTGGCAAGGGGATCATCGAGCGCGACATTGAACGGGCCATCCCGGACAAGAATGCGACCGTCATTCTTTATTGCGGCGGCGGGTTTCGCTCGGCGCTGGCGGCGGATAATCTCCAGAAGATGGGCTACCGCAACGTGATTTCCATGGATGGCGGCTGGCGCGGGTGGACCGAGGCGGGCTTTCCGGTCATCAAGGATTAGCGCGCCCAAGGTGCGTACTAAATCGCATATGAATCCGTGACGAAATTTCCCCAACAGTTCGTGTTTCGATGCGCACTTGCCTTGTCGCTCGCCGCGGCACTTGCAAGTTCTGAGTGGAGTCAGACGCAAGCGCCGCCACTCTCGAAAGGTCAGATCCGCGTCGTCACGAACGAGGTGATCGCCGCCGTGACCGTGACGGACCAGAGCGGAGAGTTTGTCCTTGATCTTTCGCAAAAGGACTTCCACGTGTTCGACGATGGAGTTGAACAAACCATCGATCAGTGGGACCTCGGAGGCGATCCCCTCGCCGTTGTCCTCGTGCTCGAGACAAGCTCTCGCGCGAACGCGATGATTCCTGCGATCCACAGCCTGGGAAGCATTTTCAGCGAAACGGTGATGGCCCTCGACGGTGAAGCCGCCGTCATAACCTACGATTCGACTGTTGCGGTGCGCCAACCGTTCACGCCAGATCACGACGCCGTCGAGAAGGCGGTCGCCAGCGCCGAGTTTGCGGATGAGAAGAGCAAGCTTTACGACGCGATGGCCCTGGCTATCGAGGCGTTGAAGAGTGAGGCGCCATCGCGGCGGCGCATCATGCTCATCGTCGGTGAGTCCCGCGATGATGGAAGCACGGCAAAGCTGGGCGCAATCGTTCGGGATGCCGAGCACGCCAATATCTCGGTCTACGCCGTTGGACCGAGCAGCATGGCGCGGGATCTCTTTCAGGACGCCCCCGACCTTTGGGCTGCTCCGGCAATTTTCCTTCTCCAGCAGGGCATAAACAGGAACAAGAGTCACGCGCTCGAAGTTGCGGCCGCCGCGACAGGAGGCATGCACTATGGCGCTGCTCGTAGCGCGACGCTCGGTGAGGCGCTCGACAAGATCGGGGGTGAGCTCCACGCGCAGTACGTCATCGGCTACCGGCCCAATTCGGCGCGCGCCCCCGGGTTTCACGCCATCAAGGTAGCGGTTTCGCGGCCTGGTGTTCGGGTTCGTGCACGGCCGGGCTACTACGTCGCGCGAGTGGCGAACTGAAGTAACAGTAAAGGAGATGGTACGCCCCGGGAAATCTCCGCAGGGAAGGTTGGCTGGGGCGGTTGGACTCGAACCAACACCATCCTCATTAACAGTGAGGTGTCCTACCGATTGGACCACGCCCCAATCCAGCGGCTATGAGTCCATCTAATGTACACGAATTGGCCACGGACTTTGAAGGGTGGCCGGAATTTTTCGATGGGGCGATTTCTCCCCCCTCTTTGAGGGGTGATGAACACACCCGCCGCAAAGTAAAGACTATGGAGGGGTTCCACGTGCGGTAGGTGGCCTGGGGAAGGAAGCCGGCCCAGCCCTCAATCCCCTTAAAGGGATCCTCGGCTTTCCTTCCCCTGACCCGAGGAGACATGGCACGCCAGGAACCAAAACTAAGCTGTTGACACGATTAGACTTCGGTTCGGCGGTGCGGGTAAAAATGTCCTTGCGCCTAGTAAAAATTCCGGGGCCCGCCTGGGCTTAGGCCACCTACTACAAGGATTGCCGTATGTGCGCGAGATCCTGAACGTCCAGCCTTGAACGCCGGACTTGCCGCTAAGGGCTGCCTACAGTAGAGTTTTGACCGCACTAAAAGGGGCCGCAGAATGAAAGTGCCGGTAATGGATTTGAAAGCCGAATACACGGAGTTGCGCGGCGAAATTTTGGCCGCGCTCGACCGCGTAGGGGAGAAATCAGCCTACGTCCTGGGCGAAGAGGTCGAAGCATTCGAGCGAGAGTTCGCGGACTTCTGCGGGACGCGACATTGCGTGGCGCTGAGCTCAGGGACAGCGGCCCTGCACGTGGGCTTACTGGGGCTGGGCGTCCAGGCGGGACACGAAGTCATCACCAGCCCCAACACGTTCGTTGCCGCCACCGAGGCGATCACCTACTGCGGCGCCGTCCCCGTTTTTGTGGATATAGATCCGGCGACCGCCAACATGGACGCGCGGCTTCTCGAGCGAGCCATGACGCCGCGGACGCGCGCCATTCTTCCCGTACATCTCTATGGCCGCCCCGCGGATATGGACGCCATCCGCGAGATCGCCGCGCGCCACGATGTTCGCATCCTCGAAGACGCAGCGCAGGCCCACGGCGCGCGCTATCGCGGCCGGCGCGCGGGAGGGCTGGCCAACGCGGGGGCGTTCAGTTTCTACCCGACCAAAAATCTGGGGGCCTGCGGCGAAGGCGGGGCGCTTACCACAGACGACGATCACATCGCCGCCTTCGCGCGCGCGGCGCGCTCGCATGGGCAGACGGCGCGCTACGAGCATGAATTCGTAGGCTTCAATTACCGCATGCACGGATATCAGGGCGCCGTGCTGCGGATTAAATTGCGCCGCCTCTATGCCTGGACCGCCCGCCGGCAGGAAATCGCGCGGGAATACAGGCGGCTGCTGGCCGGCGCGCGGCTGGAGATCCCCGTGGACGATCCGCGCGACGAATGCGTGTATCACCAGTTCGCCATCTACGTGAGCAACCGCAACTCGGTGATCGCGCAGCTCCGAGAGCGGGAGATCGAGACATCCGTGCATTATCCCCGGCCCGTGCACTTGCAGCCGGCATATTCCTCCTTGGGCTATCCGCCGGGAATTTTTCCGCATGCCGAGCGCGCTTGCGAGCGCGTGCTGAGCCTGCCGATGTTCCCGAGCCTGACAGCGGATCAGATTGCCCACGTGGGCAATTCCGTGCGCGAAATTGTGGGAGAGAAATAAAGGGAAATAAGCGGTCAGGCGCTCAACTGATCGGGAGCGGTCTCATTGCGGGGCGGCGGTGGGTCCGCGGGCTCGCGGGTCGGCGCCGGGGCGAAAGCCACTACCCCAGCGGCGCTGGCCGCGCGTTCGCCGAGCGCATCCGCGAGCGCCCCAAAAATCATCGCGCAGGATTCGCGCAAGGCACGGCCCGTGGTGTTCACAAGCGATTCGACGGCTGCCTGGCCTCGCTCGTCGAGACGGCGCGCGGAAGTAGCCATCCAGGAATCGCAAACGCCTTGCAGTCGTTCCTGATATTTCTCCGTGGTTTCGGCGCTCAAGCGTTCGAGGGTCTCAGCCCACTCCTTCCCCCGCAAATCGCGTTCGGCGCGATAGCCATCGAGCGCCGAGCTGAATTCGGAGGAGATGGCGTTGCGCCCTTCCGTAACACAAGTTTCCAGATGTGAATGAATTTGGGCGAGGAAGGTCTTGAGCGAGTCGTCGGCGCCGGACTCGAGCCGGCCCACGAATTCCTGTGAGACGCGTTCGAGTTCCGCAGCACGCTCTTCGAGGGCGCTGCGGCTCAAGTCCGTGAATTGGCGTACCTCCCGTTCGGAAATGCCGCCAAGAACCTGGCCAAAGGAGGCTGCGGCCGCTTCCGCGGCTTCCGCAATCTGCGTGCGCGTCCGGCCGGTGAGCTCGCCCGCGACGCCATCGAGTTGATGGCGAATCTCCGCAAGGCGTGCGGAGGAATGCTCTTCGAGCTGCGCCGCGAATTTGCTCTCGCCCTCGCCGGTTTTTTCGTCCACGCCGCCAGCTGCCGCGGCCAGCGCCTGCTCGACCTGCACTTGCAGACGCGCCCGCGCTTCGTGCTGTAGCCATTCGGAGGCCCGGCTGACGGATTCGATGGCTTCATGCGAGGCGCGAGCAACGCCGGATTCCAGTTCGTCGTTGCACTTCACGAGAGCTTCTTCACGAGCCTGCTGGAAATCGTCGCGCAGAGTGGCCAGCGAGAAGGCGAGTTGCTCGTCCACTTCGCGGCGGTTGCTTTCGGAAATTTGGCGCAGGCGCTCGCGATGCAGACGCAGCGCCTCATCCGTCTGGCCTTCACGGGCGGACATCTCGCCCAGTAATTCGGAAGCGCGGGAAATGTGCGGGGCGAGCTTGGACTCCACGTCGGCTACCGTGCGCACGGAAATTTGACGGCCCAAGGAGTCGAGGGCGGTCGCCAGACGCTCGGGCACATCCACGGCGATGGCCTCGGCGCGGAGGTTCATTTCCTTCGTTTGGGTTTCCAGGATGCCTTCGAGCCGGCGGTTCAAGTCGTTGAGCGTGTCGTGGCTGGCGGCTTCGAGTTGCGTGGAATAGTCTTTCATGCGCGTGGCCAATTGCTCGATCTCAGCCAGGGCGGAACGCGCCCCCTCCATCTCTTGCCCGAGCTCGGACTTCACGGCCGCGAGCGCTTGGCGCGCCTCCGCCGAGGCGCGTGCCAAAGGCTCCTGCAACGCCGCGAGTTGGGAGGAAATTGCTTCCCCGGCGTTGCGCAGAACCTCCTGCGAGCGTTCGGACAATCGCTCCGCCAGGCGCTCGATGCTTCCATCGAGTGACGATTGCAAAAGCTCGCTCCATTGCGCCTGCGCGATGCTCATCTCCCGTTCGAGGCGCTCGCGCCATTTAGCGCCAGCTTCTTCCGCGGCGGCCGCCATTTCCTCCGCGGACGCCTGCGGTTTGTGCGCACTCCGCTCCGCAGAAGACGCGAGGAGATTTGCCGTGCCACTATTCCAGCCCTCCAGAAATTTGGCGAGGGTCGTAGGAATGGCCTCGGGTTCAACCGTTTCCTCGGCGCGCTCTGCTTCGGCCACCGGCGGAACCACCGAGCCTTCCGGAGGTTTCGCGGAGATGCCGGAACTGGCCCAGCCCGCGGGTTCGGGGTCGAGGCTCCAAATGTTTCGAGGGGTTTCCAGTTCGACGGCGATCTGGAAGAGCTCGCGAACAGAATGGGGCCGATGAATCCAAGCGACTCGCGCGCGCATCGTGCGCCGCTCGCCGCCGCGAGCAACTTCGAGCGTGACCCACGTATTTTTGGGCAGATGATGCTTCGAGGAGTAGCGGCAACCGTGCAAATTCAAGACCACGGTGGAGCTGCGCTCTTCAAAAGGCTGGCCGAGAAGATCAATCCCACGGACGATGAGTGGCAGAGATAGTTGAACGCGGTCGCTTCGCCGGCGTTGAGTCGCGATCTGGCCCGATTCCACTTCTGGCACGGTTCCCCCTCCGCAGCCAGCCGGAGAATAACATTTTCTTATCTCCGGGTCGAGAGGAGAGTCGTAATGGGACGACTAATACCGCGCGCTCTGTAATTTCACCGAGTTGAACCGTCCGCGTTTTGGAAGCTCAGTCTCCGTACTAATTGGCTTCGTGAGCGCCCTCGGACTGCGGCTACTTCTTCTTGACCGTGGTTGTTTCACCGGCGTTCATGGAAGCCATATCGTTGAGGATCTCTTTGGCCTGGGAGGCGAAAGGGCCGCTCGGCCCTTTCGGGTCGGTATCAATGCACTTCTTAAAAGCGTCTTCGGTACCAGGAGGGAAGACGGTGGCCATCTTATTGCCTTCTTGTTTCGTTTCGGCCGTGGCGAGAAGCGCGCTGCCGAGTAGGAACCATGCCTGTGAATCTTTGGGATTCGATTCAGTCGTTTTTTGGAGCGGCGGAATCGCGTCCTTCATATCGCCTTTGTTCGAAAGGATGATGCCGATATTCTTGTAGCACATGGCTATGGGCGCCGTCGGGTCGAGCGCGGCGGCTTTGTCGCAATCCGCGGTGGCACCGGCAATCTTCTGCGCGGACGCATTGGGATCGGTGAGCGCCGCGGCTTGGTTGGCGATGACCTTACTCAGGTTTGTGTAATAGGCAGCCGTGGGCTGGAAGCTGATGGCTTTCTCGTAGGCATTTACGGCATCGTCATATTGTCCGGAATATTCGTAAACCTGGGCAAGGTTGGCCCAAATGATGGCCTGATTTTTCACGTCGGTGGGCGGGTCCGCCTGCTGCGCCTGCTGGAATTCCCCCATGGCGGTTTTGTAATCGGCGTCGAGCGAGGCCTGCAGTTTGGGCTTGTCGGCTGGCGGAGTGGAGGCGATTTGCGTGCGGAGGTTGTTCGCGTCGTTCATGGCATTGACGCCCGCATCGAAGTGCGATTTCATACCGGTGAATTTAGCCTTGGCTTCTTCCGCTTCCTTCGTATTCTTTTGCGCTTCCGGATGAGAGGTCGCAATAATTTTCTTGAGGTTGATGTCGACCTCGTTGTCCTGCTCCGTTTTCACCGCGTGCGTTTCGGCATACGTGAAACGCTGGCCCTTTTCATCTGGTGGGCTCACAATCGTGAATTTGTAAGTGCCGGCCTGCAGGCCCAGTTGCGTGAAGCGCCCATCCTTGTCCGTCTTCGCGTCAAAGGTTTGGCCAGTCGTCGTGTTCTGGATCATCACGTCTATACCAGCCCAGGGTGCACCTTGATCATCAATAATCTGGCCGCTGGCGGATGTAGTCTGCGCCGCCGCGATCGCGGGGAGCAAGAGTGCCGCGGCCAAGATGACACAGAAAGGAATCAAACGCCTCATGTGAGTATCTCCTTTTTCACAACCACCCGGATGCTGGCAGCCATTATCGCGCAACTTTGCCCCGATAAGCGATAGGGTCGCGCATCCCGGCTTCGGCAAACGCCCGAAGGCGAAGCCGGCAGCTATCGCACACGCCGCAGGCATTATCCTCGAACTGATAGCACGACCAGGTGAGATCGAGCGGCGCGCCGAGCGCGGCGCCGCGCTCCACGATTTCGCTCTTGTGCATGCCGATAACCGGCGTGCGAACCTCGATGCGCGTTTCCGGCCGCGTCCCCTGGCGGACAAGCTCCGCAAACGCCCGGTAATATTCCGGGCGGCAATCCGGATAGCCCGAGCTATCCTCCGCCACGGCGCCGATGAAAATCGTCGATGCTCCAATCACTTCCGCCCAGCTCACCGCAGCGGAAAGAAAATGCGCATTGCGGAATGGAACGTAGGTGCTGGGAATCCCGGCGCGCGGTGCGAGGCCTTCCCCTGATTCGGGGACGGCGATAGCCACGTCCGTGAGCGCTGACCCGCCGATTTGCGCGAAAGCATCGAAGCGGACGACGAGCCGCTCGCGAACTCCGTAGAAATCGGCGATGGCTTCAAACGAGCGCCGCTCGCGCTGTTCGGTGCGCTGGCCGTAGCTCGCGTGCAGCAGCGCCAGGCGATGCGTCTCGCGGGCGATCGCCGCGGCGACGCAGGAGTCCATCCCTCCGCTCAGCAACAACACCGCCTTAGGCTTCTCCGCCATCGCTCGGTCAAACTCCCTTCATCGCGGGGTCCCAGATAAATTTGTGCAATTGCATGCCGAGGCGCACAGGCAATCCGTCGGCGAGAATCCATTCGGCCAATTCCCGCGCGTCGAGGCCGGGCCAGGCGCCCGCCGGGTCCGGGAACACGGGAGAGAACAACACCTGGCCGACGCGCGCGGCGAGCCCGTGGCGGGCCGTGAAATCGCGCGCGAAATCGTAATCGCGGCGGCTGGAAATCACGAACTTTATTTCGTCCTTCTGATCCATAGCGGTGAGATTGGCCATGTCGAATGTATCAGGCTCGCCCGAACCGGGGCACTTGACGTCCACAATTTTGATGACTTCGCGCGGCAAGACGCCGACGAAGCGCTCGCCGCTCGTTTCAATCATCACGGTCGAGCCCCGCGCGAGGAGCTCCTGCGCAAGTGTGGGGGTTTCCGGTTGCAGCAGCGGTTCCCCACCCGTGATTTCCACGAGCGAGATCGCGCCTGTGCCCGCACCGGCGAGGGCGCGTACGCGCTCGAGAATTTCCGCCACCGTATATTTCGTCCCGCCATGGAAGGCGTAGGCGGTGTCGCACCACGTGCAGCGAAGATTGCAGCCGGTAAGACGCACGAAGATGCAGGGCAAACCCGCGCGCGTCCCTTCCCCCTGAATGGATTTGAAGATTTCTGTGATGACCATGGCGTCCAGGCTCAAAAAAATGCCGCGAAACTCTAGGGCCGGTAGGTGGCTGCGGCCGTATCCGTCTCCCACACTGTGATGCTCGAGATGCGCGCGCCATTCGGCGCCGTGGTAAGTTGCTTGGAAGCCTCGTCGCAAATGTAGCGTGCGATGTTTTCGGCCGAAGGATTCAGCGCGTCGAACGGTGGAAGCTCGTTGAGATAGCGGTGATCGAGCGCGCGAATCACGCCCTGAATCACGCCCTTCAAATGGACGAAATCGTAGAGCAGGCCCGCGGAATCGAGCTCCGCGCCCGCGAGTGTAACGCGCACCCGGTAGTTGTGCCCGTGCAGATTTTCGCACTTGCCGTGGTAGCCGCGCAGGTTGTGCGCCGCGGCGAATGTTTCATCCACGCTGACTTCGTACATGAGCCGTCCTTCGAGTCCGCGAACGCCGGAAGCAGCGGCCCGCCGTCACTACGACGGATGGCCATCCATGAAGCGCGCGACCTCGCCGAGGTCCTGCGTGGCAGTGTAATCGGGCAGGGACTCGAGAAAAATTCTACCATAGTGCATGCGGCGGATGCGGTTATCGAGAATGGCGAGAATGCCGCGATCTGTCTTCGAGCGGATGAGGCGGCCGAAGCCCTGCTTGAGCGCGAGCACGGCTTCGGGCACCTGATATTCGGCGAAGGCATTGCGGCCATCCTCTTCGAGCGCGCGGACGCGCGCCGCGACGATCGGATCGCTCGGCACGGCGAATGGCAGCTTATCAACGATGACGCACGAAAGCTGCGCGCCGGGCACGTCCACGCCCTGCCAAAAGCTTGATGTCGCGAAGAGCACGGCGTTCGGCGTCCCGCGGAAGCGCTCGAGAAGGACCGAGCGAGGCGCTGTCCCCTGCAGCAGCAGCGGAAAGCCGACGCGCCCCAAGACCCGCTCGTGCACGTCCTTCATTTGCGCGTAGCTCGTGAAAAGACAGAAGGCGCGCCCCTGCGTGATTTCCAGCAGGCGCACGATTTCGTCGGCGGCGCTCGCCGGAAATGACGCGTGGCGTACGTCTGGAATCGCGGCGGGAACGTAGAGCAGGGCCTGCTCCCGGAAATTGAATTCCTGCGGCAGTACCAGCTCCTTCGACGGAAGGACGCCAAGCCGCTGCTTCAAATAGTCGAATCGGCCGCCGACCGCGAGCGTGGCGGAAGTGAGAACCACGGTATCGAACCTTTCGAAAAGCTGCTCGCGCAGGATTTGGCTCACATCAATCGGCGTGGCGGCTAGAAACACTCCGCGGCCACGCCGCTCGTACCAGTAGACGTAGCTTTTCTCCGCGCTCTCGAGCAGGAATTCGAGTTCGCGGCGCAGCTCAGCGGAGCGCCGCGCGAGCGTCAGCACCTCCTCTGGCTTCGGCGTGAGCGCGGATAGCTCCGCTTCGATGCGCTTGAGCGCCGAAGAAAGCTCGCCGTAGGCCTCGCGGTGCTGTTCGAGAAACGCGGCACGCTCGGCGGGGCCGAAGGGATAGCGCCCCTCGCGCTCCGGAAAATTCTCGAAAAAGTTGCGCCCCCGCTCGCGAACGCGCCCCAGATGCCGCCGCAGCGAGACCGATTCAATCCGCAGTATGCGGAGTGTGTTTTCCGCGTCCCGCGCGAGCTCGTCGAAGCGGTAGCTCGAAATCCGCCGGCCGAAGTAGTCGCTGGCCACGTCCTCGATTTCGTGCGCCTCATCAAAAACCACGGCGGAATATTCCGGCAGGATGGAGCCGAAATCATCTTGGCGCAGCGCGAGGTCGGCGAAGAAGAGATGATGGTTCACGATTACAAGGTCCGCTTCGTGGGCCCGCTGATGCATGGCGGTGATGAAGCAACGCTCGAATTCAGCGCACTTCTTCCCGGTACACAGGTCGCTGCGCGCGTCAATGTGATTCCATAGCTCGGCGTCGTCCGGGAGGAAGTTGAGTTCGCTGCGATCGCCGGTCTCGGTGAGTTTTTCCCAGCCACGAATCTGGGCGAACCAATCCACCTCGTCAATTCCCTTTAGCGCGGCCTGGCCATCCATCCGGTGAACCTTCTCGCGGCAAAGAAAATTAGCGCGGCCTTTCATCAGCGCGGCTTTCAGATTCGGGGCGAAATGTTTTTGCAGGAAGGGCACGTCCTTGCGGAAGAGCTGTTCCTGAAGCGATTTTGTGGCTGTCGAGACAACCACGCGACGCC
>Ga0307479_10003700_pt1 | contig 13960 bp, 13 predicted proteins | sample atmos_gasesECM4C_FD_203743 | JGI IMG/M metagenome (GOLD analysis project Ga0307479, IMG submission 203743) | Hardwood forest soil microbial communities from Morgan-Monroe State Forest, Indiana, United States - atmos_gasesECM4C_515 | ecosystem: Environmental > Terrestrial > Soil > Temperate...
TCCACAGTGTCGTGCGTGAGCTTCACGGGTCGATCAGCGCCGAGCACGGCGTCGGCCGCCTCAAGCGCGACGAGATCACTCATTACAAATCGCCGGTCGAGATCGAGCTGATGCGCACCGTCAAGCGTGCCCTCGATCCCGCCAACATCATGAACCCCGGCAAGCTCGTCGACGCGTAAAGACCTTCGCTCAAATTGAAGCACTTTCTTGTCATCGTCACCCCCGCGAAAGCGGGGGCCCAGTGCAACCGCTGCAGCCCTGCCGGCCTGGATTCCCGCTGTCGCGCGAATGACGAGAAAGGAATGCCAGGTCGGTGAGAAACCTCGATGCATTCTCGATCAAGCTTTCGATCGCGCGCGGCGCCAAACGGGAAAACTGAAATGGCCGAAGAAGATCCGCGCCAACGCTACAAGGCCAATCTGCAGGGCGAGGTCGACGGCGCCTCGCTTTACCGGACGCTGGCGCAGACCGAGAAGAATCCTGAGCTGGCGCAGGTCTACGCTCGCCTCGGCGCGGTCGAGGAGGCGCATGCCGAATTCTGGAAACGCAAGATCAGGGCGATCGGCCAACGCGTGCCGAGCCTGCGGCCGAGCTTTCGGACGCAGGCGCTCGCTTGGCTGGCGCGCCGTTTCGGTCCGGCCTTTGTCCTGCCGAGCATCAATACGCTCGAGAAATTGGACAGCGGGACCTATGACAGGCAGCCGGAAGCCGTTGCCGGCGGGCTGCCCGCGGCCGAGCGCTCGCACGCCCGCATCATCGAGGCGCTGGCGGCGCCGTCGCCGGGTGCGTTCAGCGGCCCGACGATTGCGCGGCTAGAGGGCCGGCATCACGCCCTCGGCGGCAATGCGTTGCGGGCCGCCGTGCTAGGTGCCAATGACGGGTTGTGCTCCAATCTGAGCCTCGTCATGGGCGTGGCCGGAGCGGACCTCGCGCCGCACGCGATCCTGGTGACCGGTCTTGCGGGCCTGCTGGCCGGCGCCTTCTCGATGGCGCTGGGAGAATGGCTGTCGGTCAGCACGACGCGTGAATCCTACCGGCGGCAGATCAAGACCGAGGCCGACGAACTCGAGCAGTTGCCCGAAGAGGAAGAGGAAGAGCTGGCGCTGATATATCAGGCCAAGGGGCTTCCCGCCGACCAGGCCAAAGCTCTCGCGCAACGCCTGATCGCCAACAAGGAAACCGCCCTCGACACACTGGTGCGCGAGGAGCTCGGGATCGACCCGGAAGAGCTCGGGGGCTCGGCCTGGGCTGCCGCCGGGACTTCCTTCCTGCTGTTCGCCGTCGGCGCGATCTTTCCAGTCGCCCCCTATTTTGTGCTGGCCGGGTTGCCGGCGGTGATCGCCAGCCTCGCGGCGAGCGGGTTGGCGCTGTTCCTGATCGGCGCGGGCACAACCTTGTTCACCGGGCTCGAGGTATGTTTCTCCGGATTACGACAATTGCTGATCGGCTTCGCCGCCGCCGGCGTGACCTACGGCGTTGGCAAACTGATCGGCGTCGCCGTTACGGGTTGAGGCGCAGGGTGCGGGCCAGGAATTCCGCGCGGGCGAGCTGGCGCTGCAACCCGAGCCGCTCGCTCACCGTCAGAGGCTGCCATGCACCGCCGCCGAGCAGCATGCGATTATTTCCCTCGCCGGCTTTGCCGACCATCCGCAGGCGTTGGCCATCAAACACCAGGAGGCCATCGAGCCCGCGTTCGTCGAGCGTCCAATTCCGCACCGGTCCGGTATCGATGTGGATAAAGCCGGAATGCGGGTACCACCCGACGCCGCCGCGCTCCATCGCGCGGGCCTTTGTCATCGCTTCCGAGAGACCCGAATCGACACGTATATCGAGCGCGCGACCGACGATATGCTGGCTATGCTCGGCGACCCCAAACATCGTTCGGGCGAGCATCGCGTTGGTTTCGGCCGTGCGATAAGCCGACAATATCGTGGCTTTGGTCTGGCCTACCGAATCCAGAACATCGGCCAGGAAATCGATGACCCCGACATCGATCTCCGTTTTTTCCCCCGAATGGTGGTCGCGTAAGAAAACACAAAGTTCCTCGATGACCCGCGGGATCGGGCCTTGGTCGTTGCGGTACGCCCCATCGAACGTCTCGCCGGTATGGCAGTTGACGAGGCGCAGCCGGCGCAGGGCCATTGGCGGACGGGCAACGGCGCGCGCCATCGACGGCCACGCTGCGGCAAATCCGGTCATCGCGGATAGAAACAGTCGACGATCCATCGCCTCTTCAGTTCTCGTGCAATGCCCGAAAACAGGATTACCGGGATCTCCGGCAATTCCGTAAACGGCATGGTCTGCAGGATACCCGGAGCGAGCCGGGCACGACGAGGAGAAAGGTCAACGGATTGAAAGCGAGCATTCGCCTTCGGTCAAGGTTAAAATCTCTTCAGCAATCGCTCGATGTAGTCGAGCTCGATTTCCGGACGAAAGCGTTCGCCCGCTCGGCGGCGCAGTTCGTCCAAAATCTCGCGGGCTTTTTGCAGAGTATTCTGGTCTGGGATCTTGACGTCCCCATGATCGTAGGTTCCGTTATTCGACAACGGCCGACCTAGGGGATCCCGCTCGACCCGGTCGCGCGGCGTCCCGTCCGTAGCGCCGACCTCGTCGTCATTCGGGTTGCCCCATTGGCCCTGCATACGGCGCTGCATCTGCTCCGCAAAATCTCGCGCCGCCTGCTGCAACTGGTCGAGCGCCTCGGTTTGGGGGCCGATCGCCTCGCCCGGCTGTCGGCGTTGCAATGCCTCGGTGGCGTCGCGCATCGCGCGCTCGGCGCGGCCCAAAGGCTCGGGGATGTCGCCGAGGCCGTCACCGAGCCGGCGCATCATCTCGCCGAGCATGCGGCGTAGCCCCTCCTGCTGGCCCGCGGCATCGCCCAGCTGGCCGTTGGCGTCCGGCTGCTCGCCTCCTTGCTGCTGCCCCCGCTGCCCCATCCGGCCTTGCTGACCCTGCTGGCCTTGCTGCTGTTGGGCGCGAAAGCTGCGGTCGAGGAGCTGCTGCTGACGCTGCATCAATTCGCGCATGTTGCGCATCATCTGCTGCGCCTCGCTCGACCCCTGCTGCGGCATCTGCCCAGGTCTCGCCATGCGCAGGTTTTCGAGCATGTTCTGCAGCTGCGACAACAGCTCGCGCGCCTGGTCGCGCGCGCCGTTGCGGGCCAGGTCACGCGCCCGGTCGAGCATGCGTTGCAGATCGCGGCTGCTGATCACCTTGGACGGGTCGACCTGCTGCTGATACTGGTCCGGATTGCGCGCCATATTTTCGGCGAGCGCCTGCAGATAGCGGTCGAGCGCCTGCTGCAGCTCCTTCATCAGGCGATCGATCTCCGCGTCCGGCGCATTTTTTGCGAGCGCATCCTGAAGCTCCTGCTGCAGGCGCCGCATCTCACGCTCGGCGAGCGACATGCGTCCATCCTCGATCCGCAAAGCGGTGTCCCACAGGAGTTGCTGGACTTCCGCTATGGAATTCGCGTCGTCGTTGATCCGCAGGCGCTCCTCGGCGAGGCGCATCCCGAGAAAGGCGACGGTGTCGTCGCGGTAAAGCTGCGGCCGTTCACGCAGATCGCTGAGCGTATCCGCCACCGGCAACCGCGACCCGGGATCGGTCGCCAGCTCCTTGCGTTGGTCGATAATCGCGCGCGCGATCGGATGCTCGAATTTGCGTTCCGGCAATTTCATCTTGACGGGCTCGCTTTCACCCGTCTGACCCAGCGCATCGGTGGCGACGAGCCGTATTTCCACCGGCAGGCCGGCCCAGGGATGAGGCGACAGATCGTGATAGCTGGTGGCCTGCGCTTCCTTCAGGTGCAGACCCGGCAACGGCATCTCGAGCTCGATCTTCTCGTCTGGATTGCCCGCCTGGCGCCGGATTACTGCCTTCGCCGACTCCACTCCGTAATCGTCGCTCGCCCGGTAATCGATGCGCAGTGCGGCATGTGACGTGCCTTCCGGAGCTTTTGCGAAGCCGATCGTTGGCGCATTGTCCGGAATGATCTCGATCCGCCACTTGCCCAGCGACGTGCCCGCCTGCGTCACGGCAAGTTGCTTGCCGGTTGTCAGGATCGCGGTCGCTCGGAAATTCTGCTTGTCGACGACGTCGAAATCGCGGCTTTCCGCGTCGATTGCGAGATGGGGAGTTCCCGGCCCGCCATGAACCTGCGCCAGCAATTTGCTGCCTGTCGGGATGCGTAAGGTCTCGGTGGTTTCCGGCTGCAGGAATTGCGGCGCCAGCCCGGTATAATCGGGCGGCGTCACCCAGGCATCGAGGCTTGCGGCGGCAACGCCCGACCGGCCGGCGATCTCGGGTCTTAGGGACCGGACGAGACGGTCCCGCCAGTCGCTGCCGGCATCGATCACTGCGAGCAGCAGCAGGATCGCAAGGGCGGCGCGCAATCCAACCGGATCACGGGCGGCGAACCCGGCATGCGGCAGCCCTATCCGCAAGCGGCGCGCCGCCGCTGCCATGCGTCGCCGGTGAGCCTCCCACAGAGCCGCCGATCCGGCATCGGGCGTGCCGCTCGGCCGGTCGGCCAAAGTCTGCAGCGGCCGGTGCTCCAAGCCGCTCGCCTGCTCGATGCGGCGGCGGGCGGATATGATATCCGGAAGAACCGTCCTGCCGAATGCCGCCGCCGCGCCGGTGACGAAGGCGGCGCCGAGGCAGATCAGAACGGCGGCATGCAGCAGGCCCGGCAAGTTGGGCAGAAGATCGAAGAGCGCGAGCACGAGAAAGATGCCCAGCGCGGCGAGCGCCGGCCAGCAAGGCGGCCACACTCGCTCCCATAGGAGTGCAAAACGAGCCAGCCGCAGCCGCATCGCGAAGCGGCTACCGGATAGCGACGAACGGTCGGTCATGCGGCACCTCGCTTTCGCACGGCTCCTCGGTCCTATCGGGGAGCCGGTCGGAAAGCCATTGGGGAATGGTATCCAGAGAAAGCAGCGCATCATAGCTCGGCCGTGCCCGGATCACGGCAAAACGCTGGCCCGCGACCAGCACTTCCGGGACCAGCAGCCGGCTGTTATAGGTCGTGCTCATGACCGCGCCATAGCCTCCAGCTGCAGAGAAGGCAAGGAGGTCGCCTTCGGCAAACGGCGGCAATTCGCGGTCGACCGCAAAGGTGTCGCCGGTTTCGCACACCGGCCCGACAACGTCCGCCGGTGCGAGCGAAGCGCCGGCCGCGGGGAGCCGAACCGGGACGATGTCGTGCCAGGCATCGTAAAGCGCGGGGCGGATCAAATCGTTCATCGCCGCGTCCACAATGACGAAACGCCTGGTGCCGCCCTCCTTGACGTAGAGCACCTGCGAGACGAGCAGGCCGGCCGGCGCCGTAAGCACCCGACCCGGCTCGAACGCCAGGGTGAGTCCCAGCGAGCCGAAGATGCCGCGCACAAGCTTGGCATAGCTTAGCGGCTCCAGCGGGCGCTCAGCATGGTAATGGACGCCGATCCCGCCGCCGAGATCCAAACGCGCGACGGAAAACCCGAGAGCGCGCAATTCGAGGACTAGCTCGGCGACCCGCTCAAAGGCGCGCCGATAGGGTTCGAGATCGGTCACCTGCGAGCCGATATGCACGGCGAGGCCGACCGGCTTGATGCCGGGAAGCTCGCTGGCGAGCTCGAACGCGGCAATCGCCTCGTCAATTTCGATGCCGAATTTGTTCTCCTTTCGGCCGGTCGAGATCTTGGCGTGGGTATGAGCGTCGACATCCGGGTTTACCCGGATCGCGATCCGCGCGATCCGGCCCCGCGCACTGGCGACTTCGCTCAGCCGGCGCAGCTCCGGCACCGACTCGACGTTGACCTGATGGATGCCGGCATCGACCGCCGCCTGCATCTCGGCTGCTGTTTTGCCGACCCCGGAGAAGATGATCCGCTCGGGCGGCACGCCGACGGCGAGCGCGCGGCGCAGCTCCCCCTCCGAGACGACATCGGCACCCGCGCCGAGGCCGGCGAGGAGCCGGATCACGGCAAGGTTTGAGTTTGCCTTGACGGCGTAGCAGATCAGCGGCCGCTCGGGTAAGAATGCGTCGGCAAACCGGCGGTATTGCGCGGTGAACCCGGCAGCCGAATAGAGGTAGAAGGGAGTGCCGACAGCCGCCGCGATGTTTGCCACCGGCAGCTCTTCGGCGTGGAGTTCGCCGCCGCGATAGTGAAAAAAATCATTCACTCGGATACGGCCGCGGATAGGTGTCGGGTTCGTCTGGCGGCGCGGTCGGCGCATTCCGCTTGCCGCACCCCGCCAAAGCTGCAATGAACAAGCAAAGAGCAATCGCGGCGAGCATCCCCACCCGCCTTGCTGCGCTCGGCACCGTCCCCCGCAGTGCGGGAGAGGGGCGACCCAGCCTGCAGGGCTGGGTGGGTGAGGGTACCAGCCTCGACAATCCGCCGCTCATTCCAAAAACCTTTTGCGCGCCGCAGCTGCAGCGGTGCGGACCTGCTCCGGAGCGGTGCCGCCAAAGCTGGTCCGGCTCGCCACCGACTGGGCGGCGTCGAGCACGTCATAGATCGCGTCGGTGATCCCCGGCTCCACAGCCTGCAATTCGGCGAGCGGCAGCTTGGCAAGCGTGCAGCCAAGCGTTTCCGCGCGCTTGACGATCTGTCCCGTCGCGTGATGGGCGCGGCGGAAAGGCAGGCCCGCGGCGCCTACGAGCCAGTCGGCGAGATCGGTTGCGGTCGCGAAACCCTGCTCGACCGCGTCGCGCAGGCGTTCGCGGGAGGCGCGCATGTCGCGCACCATGCCGGCCGTCGCCGCTAGGCCGAGCTCGAGGGCGTCGACAGCCTCGAACACCGGGACTTTGTCTTCCTGCATATCCTTGCCATAGGCGAGCGGCAGGCCTTTCATCACCGTCAGCAATGCGACGAGGGACCCATTCAGCCGGCCGGTTTTGGCGCGCACCAGCTCGGCCGCATCGGGGTTGCGCTTCTGCGGCATGATCGAGCTGCCGGTTGTGAAAGCGTCGGTGAGCCCGATAAAACCGAATTCGCTGCTGCACCAAGTCACGATCTCCTCGGCAAAGCGCGACAGATGCATGCCGACGATTGCCGCGGCGGCGAGAAACTCGATCGCAAAATCTCGGTCGGACACCGCGTCGAGCGAATTTGCTGCGGGGCGATCAAAGCCGAGTGCAGTGGCAGTTGCGTGGCGATCGATCGGGAAAGAGGTGCCCGCGAGCGCCGCCGCACCCAGTGGCGACTCGTTGAGCCGTCGGCGGCAATCGGCGAGGCGGCCGCGGTCGCGCCCGAGCATCTCGACATAGGCCAGCAAGTGATGGCCGAGCGTCACGGGCTGGGCGATCTGCAGATGCGTGTAACCCGGCATCACCGTGGCGGCTTCTGCCTCGGCGCGGTCGATCAACGCCTGCTGCAAGTCGCGCATTTCCTGATCGAGGCGGTCGATCGCAGCCCGCAGCCATAGGCGCAGATCCGTCGCGACCTGGTCGTTACGCGATCGCGCCGTATGGAGGCGCCCCGCTGCCGGCCCGATCAGCTCGGCAAGCCGCACCTCGATGTTCATGTGAATGTCTTCGTTTTCGGCGCTGAACACAAAGCTGCCGCTTTCAATTTCCGACCTGATCTGGTCTAGACCGGCAGTGATCGCCGCGCCATCTTCCGGCGACAGGATGTTCTGCGCGACGAGCATCGCGCAATGCGCCTTCGAGCCGGCGATATCTTCGGCGTAGAGGCGTCTGTCAAAATCGATCGAGGCATTGATGCGGCGCATGATCTCAGCCGGACCACCGGCAAAACGGCCGCCCCATAGCGAACTGGCCGGTTTGCTCGCGCCGGTCATCGCCCGCTCTTCCCCATGTCGCGGGAGAATGGACTCGTGAAGCAGGTGCTCGCTGCCGCTTTGGTCAGCTTGCTCCTCCTAGCGGGTACCGCCGCGGCGGCCGAGGACGAGCCCGACGCACCCGACCGCACCAAACTCGGCGAGTTCGTGCCCTCCTCGCAACCGTTCCCGGCGCCGGCGGTCTCGCTTACCGACAGCGCCGGACACAGCTTCGATTTGGCGGACCTTCGAGGCAAGCTCGTCCTCGTCAACCTTTGGGCCACCTGGTGCGAGCCGTGCCTGCGCGAGATGCCCTCGCTCGAGCGGTTGCAGTCGCGGTTCGGCGAGCGGATCGCGGTGCTTGCAGTATCGGAAGACAGCGGCGGCAACAAGACCGTCGAGCCTTTCATCGCCAAACTCGGGCTCAAATCGGTCAAGATCTATATCGATCCCAAAAGCGAGGTCGGGCATGCCTTCGGGGTGAGAGGCTTGCCGACCAGCTTTCTAATCGACCGCGAAGGCAAGGTGCTCGGTCGCGTCGAAGGTGCGGCGGAATGGGATTCACCCAAGATCCTCGGGGTCCTCGAGCCCCTCCTCTCCGGCGGTGGCGTGGTCAAGGCGTCGTCCCGCCGAGCACGTTTTTGAGAAACTGGCCGCCCTGCCGCAATCCTTGGTCATCGATCGAGTGGCCAATGCCAACCGAGGTTACCGTCTCCACCGGCACGCCGGCCGCCTTGAGCGTGGCCTCCGCCGCGGCCAGCGAGCCGTACGGAACGAGCGGGTCTTCGGTTCCGTGCACCAGGAGCACGGGCGGGCGCGAGCGCAGCTCGGTAGCCAGCAGTTCCGGGGCGAGCAGCCGTCCCGAGAAACCGACGATACCGGCGATCGGCTCTACACGACGCAGGCCGACAAACAGCGACATCATCGTGCCTTGCGAGAACCCGACCAGCGCTAGTTTGTCGCTCTTGAGCCTCCGTTCTTCGAGTGCCTCGTCGATGAATGCGTCGAGGATCGGCGCCGCCGCCCGCACCCCGCCCAACACCGCCTCCGGGCTGCGATCCTGCGAGCTGAACCATTGATAGCCGTAGGGCACCGTGTCGCAGGGAAACGGGGCGTTGGGCGACACGAATTCGGCGTTGGGCAGCAACCTCGCCCAATAGGGTGCGAGCCCGATCAGGTCGTTGCCGTCCGCCCCGAGGCCATGCAGCAGAATGACCAGACGGCGCGGCTTGCCGCCCGAGGCGGGTGGGCGCGACGGTCCGGACAGGCAAGGCATCATCAACGCGGTCCCTTCGAGTGGCGGACATGACCCGGCAACCTAGCCCAGAGCGGACCTCAATGTCACCCGCAGCGGCGAGTTGCGGCCCGATCGTGACACGCTTTGCCCCGAGCCCAACGGGCTATCTGCACCTCGGTCACGTCCGCGCGGCGATCGAGGGTTGGCACGCGGCGCGGTGCGATGGGGGCCGCTTTCTGCTCCGCCTCGAGGATATCGACCGGACCCGCTGCCGCGATAAATATGCCGCCGCGATCATCGAGGACCTGGCCTGGCTCGGGATAGATTGGGACGGGCCGGTGCGCAAGCAGTCGGAGCATTTCGGCGACTACCGGCGCGCGCTCGACAGGCTCAACGAGCTGGGTGTTCTCTACCAGTGTTTTTGTACGCGGCGCGAAATCCAGGCCGAGATCGCGCGCGCCGGCGGCGCGCCGCACGGCGATGCCGGCCCGCGATACCCTGGCACCTGCCGCAGGCTCAGCGCCGAAGACGTCGCCGCAAAGCTGCGTTCGGGGAGGGACTATGCGTTAAGGCTCGACTTGGCACGTGCGCTTGCGCTCACCGGCCCGCTCCACTGGATCGAAGGAGAAAACCGTCGGCAGGCAGAGGCCGCTCTGCTCGGCGATGTCGTGCTCGCCCGCAAGGAGTTCCCGGCGAGCTACCACCTCGCGGTCACCGTCGACGACGCGATCCAAGGCGTCACCTTGGTGACCCGCGGCGAGGATTTGGCGATCGCGACGCATATCCATCGTGTTCTGCAGGCGCTGCTCGGCCTGCCGGCCCCGCGCTACCGCCATCACACGCTGTTGACCGACGCGGTCGGCCGCCGCCTTGCCAAGCGCGACGGCGCGCCGACAATCCGGTCCTTACGGCAACAGGGAATGGACCCGGCGGAGATCATCGCTTTGGCCGAGGATCAGTCTTAATCCAGCGGGCGGTGAAGGCCGGTGGCGACGTCGAGATATTCCTGGTCGTCCGGCCGAAGGATCCCGTGGCGCAGCGCGAAATCGAGGATCACCAGGTTGACGTTGAATTTGAAGTCGTCGCTGGTGCGGACGCGGTCGAGGACCGCCGAGGCCGGCATCAGCTCGAAATGTGCGATTTCGCCGTCCTGGTTTTTCGGCACGAAATCGGCGGGCATTTCGAGATCGAAGACGAACAGCACATCGTCGCGGACGCCGAGTTCGCTTTCCATGCGATAGGAGACGACGCCGGCTGGAAGCGCATCGCTGGTCAAGTTCCGCGGAATCGAGGCTTCTTCCTCGCCCTCCTTCAGCAAGGTTTCCTGCAACCCGTGCCCGTTGCCGATCCCGCCGGCGACGATGTTGTCCAGCTTGTCGGGTGCGACCCGTTTGTCGGGGGCGCGCCGGCCGACCCACAAATGCAGGCTACCACTCTCCCAAAGATAGCCGTTCAGGTGCACGCCGTAGGCGCGCGTTCCAAAGAACGGCACGGCGCCCCGGTCAAGGCGGAATACCGCAGGCGCACCCCAGCGCGGCGTGACATCAAAGGTCTCGTTGCGCCATTTGGGGACCCGCTTTTCGGCGACCAGCGCATCGACCACGGCGTCGACCGCGCGGCTGACCGCCGCGACATCGCCGCGGGCCACCAGATTGACCCGGTCATCGGCGACCGCGAAGACATCCGGAAATCGCCGCAGCGCTGCGGCATTGTCATGCCGTAGCAGCCCCACTCGGTCGCGCCCGGCAAAGAGCGGCACTACGCGCGCCGGGTCGTAGTTGTTACAGGAAACGATATGATGGCGGAACGACATGACAGGCCAGAACTCTGATCAGCCGAGCTTCTCGGAGGTCAGCACCACCTCGACATAAGCGATCTGCCGCAGACAGCCGGCTATGTAGTCCATCAGATCGCGCCCGAGTCCGCGCATTTGAATGTCAATCGTCAGCTCGGCCCGATCGGTCCCGCAAACCGTGCTGTGCCAGGCGGAGGGTATCAGGCCGCGTTTGGCAAACAGCTCGAGCACGCGTGGCATCACGCCGGGCTCGGCGTGCGCATGGACGGAAAAGCAAGCGGTGACGGAAGGATCGTCGTCAGCGACGGTCGCGAGAAGGGGCGGCATGAGCTTGGTCCTCGGCAGGAAGGGGGCGAATCGAGCGAGCCCGAACCCTCAGCGGGTTCGGGGTCGTAATTCGCCAGCCAATCCGGCCATGGATCGTCATCTCAGCCACGCCTGAAGATGTAGGCCGGTCTGCCGGCGCGGTCAACTCGCTTTCGATGCTCCTCGAGTTCAAATCCGGGCCCAATCCGCGGATCGAAAACCCCTGCTCTTCTGTTTTCTAACGGTAGAGACGCGGCATTTCGCGGAGAAGTCACATGGACGAACGCCCGGTAGCGACTGGTACCGAGGCCCGCGCCGGCAGCAAGGAAGGCGTCGTGCGCTACGTTTTGCTGGCGTCGCTGGTGCTTGTCGTGGTTCTATTCGCAGTAGCGTACGAGCTATTTTCCTGATCGGAGAGATTGATGACCGCCACTCGGCTCGGCTTCGTCGTACTTTCGCTCGTTAGTGCAGTAGGTTGCGGCTTCATCGGTGCGCCGGACCGAGCCAGCGACACTCAGAACCTGAACGCGATCTCGGACGACATCGCGGCGCTGTCGATGACTCATTCGGACGTAATGTCCGCCGCCGACCCGATGGCCCACACCGTCTACCCCCACCACTACCAATTGCCGCAGGATTGATCGGGCTTCGCACTGCGTAGCCGTGCCGACCCAGCGCACAGCGCTGCTTGCCCAGACCGGGCGGGCGCTCGGCGCGGCAGAGATGTTCCTCGCGGCTGGGCGGGCACGGCTCGTCGTCCGCGTGGCGCCCGGGGGCAACCCCGGGGGCAACCCCGGGGGCAACATCGAACCCGAGCGCTTCGCCACCGAACAATTGGCCGCCCATGCGCTGGCCTGGATGGCGACCTATGTCGAAGCGCTGCGCCAGATGCGGAACTGGGCGGTGCGCCTCGACGAAGGCGGAAAGCTCGGGGAGATCGAAGCCCTGATCCTCGAAGCCGCCTTTGGCGAATATCTCGCCCAGCTCACCGGCGGCATTGCCATGGCGCAGGGGGAATTCGCGCGGCCCCAGGATCTCGGCCTCGACGGCGGCGAGACCGCGCCATTGCGCACCGGAGCGGCGGGAAGCCTGTCGGCCGGCGCTGCAGCAGCCCGTTTGCAACTCGGCACCCGGCTCGCCGAAGCTGGCGAGGGGGTATTCGGCGACCTTGGAATTGACGATCCGACGCTCGAAATGGTTCGCGATCAGGTGCGCCGCTTCGCCGAGCGGGAGGTCGCGCCATATGCCCAGCAATGGCATCGCCGGGACGAGCTGATCCCGCTGCCGGTCATCGAAGAGCTCGCCCGGATCGGCGTCTTCGGGATGACGATACCCGAGGAGCATGGCGGGCTCGGGCTCGGCAAGACGGCGATGAGCATCGTCTCCGAGGAATTGTCGCGCGCCTATATCGGGGTCGGCTCGCTCGGTACCCGTTCGGAAATCGCCGGCGAGCTGATCCGCCTCAACGGCACCGACGCGCAGAAAGCGCGTTGGCTGCCGGCGATCGCGTCGGGCGCGGTGTTGCCGACCGCCGTCTTTACCGAGCCGAACACCGGCTCCGATCTCGCCAGCCTGCAAACCCGCGCGGTACGCGACGGCGAGGTCTACCGTATCCACGGCGCCAAGACCTGGATCACCCACGGCGCCCGCTCCGACCTGATGACCTTGCTGGCGCGCACCGATCCTAACGAGCGCGGCTATGCCGGGCTCAGCATGTTCCTCGCCGAGAAACCGCGCGGCAGTGACGAGGATCCCTTTCCGGCGGCCGGGATGAGCGGCACCGAAATCCCGGTGCTGGGCTATCGCGGCATGAAGGAATACGAAATCGCCTTCGACGGTTTCGCGGTGCCCGCCGCGGGTTTGCTCGGCGGCGCCGAAGGCCAGGGCTTCAAACAATTGATGGCGACGTTCGAGAGCGCCCGCGTGCAGACCGCGGCGCGCGCCGTCGGCGTGGCACAGAATGCGCTCGAGCTGGGACTTGCCTATGCGCTCGAGCGTGTACAGTTCGGTGAGAAACTGATCGCCTTTCCGCGCGTCGCCGGCAAGCTCGCCCTGATGGCGGCCGAGACGATGGCAGCCCGCCAGCTGACTTACTTCGCGGCGCGCGAAAAAGACGGCGGCCGGCGCTGCGACATCGAGGCCGGCATGGCCAAATTGCTTGCCGCACGGGTCGCCTGGTCGAACGCCGACAACGCGCTGCAGATCCATGGCGGCAACGGCTACGCCCTCGAATATCCGATCAGCCGGGTCCTGTGCGACGCCCGCATCCTGAACATCTTCGAGGGCGCCGCCGAGATCCAGGCGCAGATCATCGCCCGCGGCCTCGTCGCGGGCCGGAATTAGGGCGGGCACGAAGCAGCAATCAGGAATTGCACTGGCGATCGACCGTAGCTGCACCTGCAGCAGATCTGCAGCAAAATTTCTCCTATAGGTTGTAGAACCTGCCCAACACGGCACACGCCGAGCCGGCCGCGCTATCGCCATCCCGATCGGCCGAGCAAAGGCCAAGTCCAGTCTTGGCGAACCCCATCAGCATCTCCGCACCTGCAACGGTCAGACTATACAATGTGAATTTGGCAAATTCAGGATGACAATTCGGGGCTCAATTGGCTTGAGCGTCGTAGGCCTGCCCTAACGAGACCATCGAAGGACCCGCAGATCGTCGGTCACTGCCATAGGCCTTCAGTCGGCGGAGCGCCAGTGAGTAACCGGGCTCGACCCGAACCCGTCGATCGATCCCGGTCATCCGAACGGCGGTTCATGCCCCATAGCTGCCTTCCGACTGTCGCAGGCTGGTCTTCCGCTCGATGCCGTTTACCTAAAGGGTCGGAGACGCTGCATTATTCGCCGGTCGC
>Ga0307479_10003701_pt1 | contig 13960 bp, 8 predicted proteins | sample atmos_gasesECM4C_FD_203743 | JGI IMG/M metagenome (GOLD analysis project Ga0307479, IMG submission 203743) | Hardwood forest soil microbial communities from Morgan-Monroe State Forest, Indiana, United States - atmos_gasesECM4C_515 | ecosystem: Environmental > Terrestrial > Soil > Temperate...
CCGACCCGGAAATTACCGGTTCGTCATCTGCTCCAATAGGCAGGAATTCCTTCATTCTTTCGAGGTAGCGTCTGCCGTTGCGATCGCGATTGAGGATCTGCCGCATTTGGGAAGCGCCCATCAAATCCCAGTTCTGGTGAACGAACATGTAGAAGCACCATTCAGGAACCGCGAATCGATAGCGACCGGCATCATCCCGATCGAACGGTCCTGGGGGTATGGACTGACCCGCAACAATCTTCATGCGCGCAAAGGGATTGAATTCGAGCACATTCTTCCGCAGGTCGCTCAGGGTCCGTAGTGACTCTGGTACCCGGCCGCCAAACTGATTTTCTATGCGAGTGACGACAGGGAAACGAAGTACTTTCTGCTCGTGTGAAGAAGTGCCAGTCAATAGATCCGACCGAATCAAAGTTGCGCTAAGAGCAGATTTGATCTCCGGCAGCTCTTTGCTGAGCCACTCCTCTGCCGTAGGAAATTGCGGCAGTGACAATGGCTCGCGCTTGCCCGGATCCTGCTGCGATATCCGCTTAAGCCAATTGCGCTTCGCCGCACGCGTCTCGCGCTTTTTCCAGAGTTCGTAATGAGCTAGGCGCTCCGCCACCTTGTCATAGGCTCGGATACACGAAGGACGCTTTCCCCAATACAGAGACTGGTATACCTTCTTTCCCATCTCCGAGTATTCGAAATCAACGATCTTCGCGTAAGCACATACGAACTGTTTGTATTGCACGAAAGTGTGCTCACGAAACCACGAAAGAGAAACATCGCGAACATCGGCAGCGAGATCAACGCGTCCTAAGCGACACCCACCTGGGTCGCAGTCGACGATCCGCTCAAGCGTTGAATGAATTTCGGCCATTCCTTTTTTCCCGGTCTCAAAGAGTTCAATCTTGTGTGTGCCGTAGCGTTTCTGCTCGATATGCAACATGGCGTCAAAACCGAACGGCCTCAGGTCTGCCACGGCGCGATAGAACTTCGAGGGCTGGAGAACCGAGAAGTAGGGATCCCATGGAAACCCGCGGCGAAGCTCATTCAACTCGCCACGAAATTCAGTTCCTGGATCGACCGTTGCCGTGATTTTGTCGATCATTCGAGATCGAAAACTCTCCAGACACACTTAGAGCGTGCAACTGCAAAATGCTGCTCGAACCGCCGTTCCGCGTTGTGCAACGCAACTTTCCGGGTATTACACAGTCCGGAAAGTTGCGAAGGCGGTCCGGCTTCGCGCCCAACCCGCACTTTGAACCCGGTTGATTGCCTCCGAATCTGGCATGACTGAGGACACGGCGCGTGACTTCGACCCCATGGCTCCACTCCGCTGCGCCATGCGTCGCGTTACGAGCGAAGCTACCGGGTGCTCGCTCCGCCCCGGCTTCGCCGGGGCTCCGCTGTGCGCCCGGACAGGGGCTCGCCGCCCCTGTAACCCCGCAGCAGACTCTCTATTTCCTAACCGGGCAGGCCTTCAGTCCCTCACTCCAAGGCTGCCAACCCGGCTCCCACTGCCCGTGTAAGTCGCCCGTCGAACGGTTTGCTAGTCCTTCGGCGCGGGCACTGTGAGGAGTCGGGAGCCGGGGTCACAACCCTCGGTGCGAGATCGGCCTTGCTTCTGGCGGGACTATCTGGCAGAATATAGACGGTCATCAATTTACCGGAACGTCCCTGGGCCGCGTCGTGACACGCGGCCCTCACTTTTCAAAGAACCGTGGCTCCGCTCAGCGGTAAGTTGACGCGGGCGGCGCCTGTGGCGGAGTTCAAGCCAACTACATCGCAGCTTGACGCTTTTTATTCCTGCCCGGTTTTCTTCCAGCCTCTAGCTTTCGCAAAAACCTTCGGATACTCGGTTTCAACCACGGTGGGGTTTTGCGGCTCCGTAGCGCCTTCCGAAGTCCTTCGGCCTGTTCATCTCGATTTAATCTGTGCCGCGCCATCTTGACCGTCACCCCGACCTCAAAATATAGGGAGTCGCATCAGGACGTCAGTAATGTCAAAAACAATTTGATGTTCCCGGCTGACCGCCTTGGCAGCCAAAAACCCTCAAAGAGGACTCAAAGGCTCTTTGAGATAAAATGCGCAGGTGGACGCTGCGCAGCACACGATCGACGCAATCAAGCGGAGGCTCGCGAGGATAAACGAAAAGATTCATCCGGCACTTCCCGAGATGCTGATGACCCTTCGAGGAGCTGAAGCCGCGCGACGAGGTCTGGGTCGTGCGGATCGGACGCCTGAACGCCTTCGTGAGATCGAACGGCGATTTGAAGCAGATCTCGAGCGTGTCCAACAGACTTTCTCGGGTCCCGAGAAATTGCCGAAGGGTACATTCGGGGTTGAAGGTATTTACTCAGAACAGGCCTTGGAGTCGGGATCCACACCGCGTGCTGTTGCTGAGTACGTGCACTGGCACCGGCACAACACGTCGCTCCATCAAGACGTCGAAAAGATGAAGGCCAAGGATCATGCAGCCAGCCGTCGCGTCCAGCGGACGTTCAGTGACTACGAACTTCACCGTTGCGAGCAGGGACCGATAAAGCCCTTTAAGATCGATGCCGATCATTGGGATTTGATAGCACTTGGTTGGGGACTGGGTTTCGAGAAACTGTCACCCGAAGAATTGGCAGACTTCGCAGATTGGTACTGCCCATGCGGGAAGAAGAACCACAATGCCGACAATCTTAAACAGCTGCGGTTACGTTTCAAGAAAGCTCGCGAGAAAACACTAGGACGTGACGGGAGTAATTCAGAAACAACATCGCCGAATGAATAGAATACCGCTTCAGAAGAGGCGCTAATTATGTCGGGTTGGATCACCAAGAACGCATTAGTGAGCCGATTGCGGAAATCCGAACGGTGCGCACGCACCGAAGCGCAGCGAAGAGCACCCACCTAAGATTCCACCCGAACAACTGACTCTTTACAAAATCAAAAGATTACGTACCAGAGAGGCGCACCGGAGCGCACGAAGATGCACTGAATTCCAAAACCAACTGACACCAGAACTGACACCGTCCAGCACAGTTTCGACCGGGGATGAGCCTCGCGTGCCGCATCGGTCAACGAGTGTTATGGAGATATGACAATAATCGACCTGTACCGACTCCCCTTCCTTCATTGACTTGGCTGGGCCTTGATCCTAAGATTTCTGCCCAATGATCGGTCAGACCATCTCGCACTACCGAATTGTTGAAATGCTCGGCGGCGGCGGGATGGGTGTCGTCTATAAGGCCGAGGACACCGAGTTAGGCCGATTCGTCGCCCTGAAGTTCCTACCCGACGACCTTGCCAGTGATGCGCAAGCGTTGGAGCGCTTCCGGCGCGAAGCTCGGGCCGCATCGGCTCTCAATCATCCCAACATTTGCACGATCTATGAAATCGGAAAGCACGACGGGCGTTCCTTTATCGCGATGGAATTTCTCGAGGGGACGACGCTTAGGAGCACCATCGCCGGGCGTCCGCTGGCGACCGAGAAGATTCTCGATCTGTCCTTAGAAATCACTGATGCCCTCGACGCGGCTCATGCCAAGGGAATCATCCATCGGGACATCAAACCTGCGAACATCTTCGTTACTTCCCGAGGCCACGCGAAAGTACTCGACTTCGGCCTCGCCAAAATCAATCCGAGCGCAGGCGACGTGCACGCTGCTGCCACCGCGGCAACGCTCGAAGACAGGCATCTGACGAGCCCCGGTGCTGCGCTCGGCACGGTTGCCTACATGTCACCAGAGCAGGTGCGCGGCCAGCAACTCGATTCTCGCACCGACCTTTTCTCGTTTGGTGCGGTTCTCTACGAAATGTCGACGGGCATGCTGCCGTTCCGCGGTGATACGTCTGGAGTCATCTTCGACGCTATCCTCAATCGCAGTTCATCGCCGCCCGTCCGCCTCAATCCCGACTTGCCTTCGAAGCTGGAAGAGATCATTCAGAAGGCGTTGGAAAAAGACCGCAATCTGCGCTACCAGCACGCCTCCGACATTCGCGCTGACCTGCAGCGCTTGAAGCGCGATACGGAGTCCAATCGAATATCCGCTGTCGCGCAGCAGCAGGGTTCGCCAAGCCGCCGCGGCGCTCTGCGAAAATGGGGCTTTGCTCTCGTTGCGGTCTCCGTGCTCGTTGCTGCCGCCATCCGAGGCCGCTCGTACCTGCAGCCCGCTACCCCCACCCTTTCCGCAAGGGACAGGATCGTTCTCGCCGACTTCACCAATATGACCGGAGACTCCGTTTTCGACGGCACTCTGCGCCAGGGGCTTTCTGTGCAACTTGAGCAGTCGCCATTCCTCAGTCTGGTTTCCGATGAGGAAGTCCAACAGACACTGCGCATGATGGGACAAGCGCCCGACGCGAAGATCACGCCGGGAATCGGCCGCGAGATCTGCCAACGCACCACCAGCACCGCAGTACTCGACGGCTCGATCGCGGAAATCGGCACGCAATACAGCATCATCCTGAAAGCGATCAATTGTGCCAGCGGCGATCTGCTAGCCAGTACCGCCTCACAAGCTAGTGACAAGAACCACGTGCTCGATGCGCTTGGGAAACTGGCATCAGAAATGAGGACGAAACTGGGCGAGTCTCTTTCCAGCGTCCAGAAATACTACACGCCGCTAGAACAGGAGACTACCTCGTCGCTCGACGCCCTCCACGCTATGAACCTTGGAATGAATAGCGCCGTCGTCCTTGGCGACAGCGTAGGCGCGATTCCTTTTTACAAGCGCGCAGTCGAAATCGATCCCAAATTTGCAATGGCTTACATGTATCTCGGCTTCATGTACGGCAATATCGGAGAAGATCGGCAATCTGCGGCGAACCTCACGAAAGCTTTTGAACTGCGCGAGCACGTCAGTGAACGCGAGCGGTTCATGATAGAAGGCGCTTACTACAACAATGCTGCGGGTGATCTGGATAAGGCGCGGCAGGCGCTGGAACTCGTTATTCAAAGCTACCCTAGGTTCTGGGTCCCGCATGACAATCTTGCCGGTCTATGGAGCACCTCAGGTCAGTGGGAGAAAGCTGCCTCCGAATACAAGGAAGCAATTCGCCTAAATCCCGCCGCCGGCATTGACTACGGTGGGCTTGTTGTCGCTAATCTCAGTCTCAACCGCTTACAGGATGCCGAAGCGACAATCAAGCAAGCGAAAGTCAAGGGACTGGAAACTGTGCTGCAAGGTGGTCCACTCTACATTGTCGCCTTCTACAAGAACGATCAGCAGGAATTGTCGCACCAGGTGGCGCTGGCGACCGGCAAGCCCGGCGTGGAGGATTCGCTGTGGGGTATGGACGCCGACACGGCAGCCTACTACGGGCGACTCGCCAACGCTAACGAACTGATAGTTCGCGCAGCAACTTCGGCGACGCGCAGCGAAGGGGACGAAACCGCGGCCAATTACTACTCCACGCTGGCTCTGCGGGAGGCACTATCAGGGAAGGTGCAAGCTGCTCGGCAGCACGCTGCGCTTGCTCTGAAGCATCCTGGCTATCGCCGCGGCCGCTACATCTTAGCCTGTGCCTTAGCGTATGCGGGAGAAAATGCTCAAGCCGAAACATTGACGCAGGAATTGGCCAGAGATTTTCCGCAGGATACGATTGTGCAGTTCGCTTCTTTGCCGACCCTGCGCGCCAAACTTGCGTTAAATCGGGGAAAGAGCGCCGAGGCCATTGAGACCCTCAAACCGGCCCTGCCCTACGAACTCGGGGAGTGGGCTTTATATCCGGCCTACGTGCGCGGGGAAGCTTACCTCGCCGCCCACCAGGGACGCGAAGCGGTTCTCGAATTCCAGAAAATTCTTGATTATCACGGACTTGTGCTCAATGACATCATCGGCGCACTCGCTCATCTGCAAATCGGTCGCGCCTATGAACTCGAAGGCGATCGAGCCAAGGCGAAGGTCTCATATCAAGATTTCCTGACCCTATGGAAGGACGCTGATACCGACGTCCCCATCCTGAAACTAGCCAAGGCCGAGTATGCGAAGCTGTAATAGCAACCTCAATTGTTGTAATAAGGGCGATAACGCTCAAAACCCTGGCATTCCGAAACCGTCCCCCCGCCGTCCCACGAACTCATTGATTCGAAGGCATCGACGTTGGGCTTGCCGTTCCTTCCAAAATGACTTGTTTCTGGAATGCGGACTGAAAGTTTTTGGCTTAGTTTCCAGTTTTGCCGACTAACCATCCGCAACGCCCCGCGGCGAGGCTTTCTCGACGGGTTATTTCACGCGAAGTCCACTTGACAAGCAAGTGAAACGTAGTAGTCTCTCGTTAGAGAGACCACTTGGATGTCTAATAAAGACAAGGAATCCATACAGCTGCTGCAAGGAACGCTGGATCTCATCGTTTTGCGCACACTCGCGACGATGGGCCCGCAACACGCATATCAAATTGCCACGCGTCTCCAGCAGATCTCCGATCGGCTGCTCAATCTCAACCAGGGCACTCTCTATCCAGCATTAATGCGACTGGAGCAGTACGGGTGGATTAAGGGAACATGGGGAAGGACCGAGAGCAACCGGGAAGCCAAATACTACGAAATCACCAAGGCGGGACAGAAAGCCTTGAAGGAGGAGACTCAGGGGTGGAGAAGAATGTCGGCTCTGGTGGAACGGCTGTTGCTTGAGGAGTCTTAGCCATGAGTCACCTGAGACGCATCTTTCTGAAGTTTTACCTGCTTTTCGCCAACTCCAAAGTGGAAGCGGAACTGGAAAAAGAAATTGGTGCGCATCTGACGTTGTTGGAAGACGAATATCTGCGCCAAGGCATGACCTCTGAAGATGCACGACGAGCGGCCAGACTCGCCTACGGAGGTGTGGAGCAAGCGAAGCAACGGCATCGCGACGAGCGAGGGTTTCAGGGGCTGGGCCAGATTCTGCAGGACACTCGATATACCATCCGCCTATTGCGCAAGTCTTCCGGATTTACAGTGACGGCCATCCTGATGCTGGCGCTGGGTATCGGGGCAACGACGGCGATTTTCTCCATCGTTGAGGCAGTACTGCTGCGTCCGCTGCCCTTTCCTGACCCGGATCGTCTGGTGACACTGGGAGATGAGGTTGAAGGCTTGCACTGTGCGTCGTGCTCTCACTCCAGCGTAACCGCTCCCGACATACGCAACTACATGCGGGACGTGCAAAGCTTTAGCCAACTGGGCGGCTATCGGGGAAGATTGTTTGAACTATCCGGCATAGGCGATCCGGCGGCGGTGAATGGGACGCGGATGAGCGGTGAGCTTTTTGCCGCGCTGGGAGTGCCACCACTTCTGGGGCGGACGTTTACGCAACAAGAAGACGAAGAAGGCCAGCAAGTGGTAGTGCTGAGCTACGGCATGTGGCGGAACCGCTTCCACGGTGATGCGAACGTCCTCGGGAGCAAGATCCTTCTGTACCGCAAGCCCTATAACGTGATCGGCGTGATGCCTCGGGATTTCGAGTTTCCGCTCAATCCTGGGCAAGCGAACCAGAGCGAGTTTTGGCTTCCGCTCAGCCTGCAGCCAGAGGAATTTACGGCGGGCAGCGCGGCGTCGTGGAACTCTCGCATGGTGGGGCGCTTAAAGCCCGGCATCACTGCCGAGCGGGCGCAGAGCGATGCGGACCGAGTGGCCCGGCAGACGATGCGCGACTATCCGGCCTACATGCGCAGTCTTCGTATTCACGCGGTGGTGATGCCGCTGCATGAAGATACGGTAAGGCAGGCGCGACCCCTGGTGCGCACCCTGCTCTTTGCAGTGATCGTTGTTCTGCTAATCGTCTGCGCGAACCTGGTCGGGCTTCTGCTGGTGCGTGCCATACGCAGACGAAGAGAGATCGCGGTGCGGCTAGCGCTGGGTGCTCGCGCCGGCACACTACTCCGGCACGCCATCGTGGAAAGCATGGTCTTGAGTATCGCTGGTGGCGCGATCGGGCTGGCACTCGCGGCTGTCGCTCTGCGGGTGGGGGTAAGCCTCCTACCGGAGACTCTACCTCGTATTAATGAGATTGGTTTGGAGTGGCGCGTCATGCTTTTCGCGCTGGGACTGGCGCTACTGACCGGCTTCGTTTGCGGATTGGCTCCGGCATTTGCCGCGATCAGTACGAGCGTGAATGAGACGCTCAAAGAAGGCGGACGCACCGGCACCCCGGGCAGCGGCCATTCCAGGCTACGTTCGGCGCTGGTGGTGGGGGAGATCGCCGTAGCGTTGACGCTACTTACCGCTTCCGGCCTGTTGCTGCGCAGCTTCGAAAAGATGCGCGATGTGGAATTGGGCTTCCGTCCCGACAATACACTGGCTGCGCTCTACGTTCTGCCGCAACAGCGGTATGGAACGCAACCCGCGATCGACGAATTCAGGAAGACTCTGCTGAACGATCTGGGACAGTTGCCTGGCGCCGATGCTGTTGGCATCACTTCGTTTTTGCCTGCGGCCGGCAATAACTGGGGCATCGCTTTCATGATCGAGGGCTATGTTACTCCCAAGGACGCGGGGTTGAATATGGCATCGATGTCACTAGTTGAGGGTGATCCCTTCGAAGCGCTGGGCATTCGTGTGCTCCGCGGGCGCGTCTTTACCGAGTCGGATAACGCCGGCTCACCGTTGGTGGCTCTCGTAAATCGCAAGATGGCCGAGCGCTACTGGCCGGGCCAGGACCCGATCGGCAAACGGCTGCGCCGCGGCTTGGCGGAGACCTCCACACCGTGGATGACGGTGGTGGGCGAGGTCGATGACGTCAAGCTTGGGCCGGCCGATGCGGAGACGATGCCACAGGTGTACCAGCCGGTAACACAGACGGTCGCCAGTGAAGGACCTCTCGCTTCTGCCGGGGAATTGAGCGCCACCGACGGCTGGATTGTTCTGCACAGCCGTATGGATCCGGAGCAGATGGAAGATACGCTGCGGGCAACAATGCGAAAGATTGACCCGCAGTTGCCGCTCTACCAGATGCAGACGATGGAGCATGCCATCTCCAAGAGCGAGGCGCCGCGACGCTTCAATACGGTGCTGATTTCCTCATTTGCCATCGCTGCAGTTCTGCTCAGTGTACTTGGGATCTATGCCGTGATTGCGTTCTCTGTGGCATTGCGCGAACAGGAAATGGCGGTGCGCATCGCGCTCGGCTGCCAGCGTTCCGGAGTGATTCTGCTCATCCTTAATTCCGGCGCCAGGCTTGCGGCTGTTGGCTGTGGCTTGGGGTTGCTCGGCGCCGTGGCCGCTTCCCGTTTGCTACGTTCCTTTCTGTTTGAAGTAAGCCCGTTTGATCCGGGTGTGCTTGCGTTTTCTGCCATCGCAATGTTGCTGCTGGCTCTGGCAGCTTCGGCCTTGCCGGCAAGACGCGGATCGAGCGCGGATCCAATGCTGGCTTTGCGAGGCGAATAGGAAGATGCCGACGATATTCGGCAAACCCGTTCATCGAGCATTCGTAGAATCCCAAGACGCCCGATTCTGATTGCCGGCCGCGTGACGAGCTATTCGGAAAAAGAGCTCTCGCATTCCAGAAACAAGTCTTTCTGGAAGGCGCAGAACCCCAGATTTCGACGCTGCAAAACCAATGGGTTCTGGCAGCGCCGCCAGAGAGGTTTTTGGAACCCCCGGTGGTTTTGAGATGGGATGAGAAGGTCGATCCCCGATCACGGATCGCGCTAAGCTACCGTGATTAAAGCACTCGTAGTGCAATCCCGAAGGATAAGGAGATCGACCCTTGAAGAAGAATAGCAAGTCTGCCATGAAGAAGGAACAGAGAGCGAATCGGGCGAAAGCTCAGCGCCCAGTGCAGCGGGAACCCAAGGAAGTACTGGCCGAGCTGATGGAGAAACTGAGAGGGAAGCTGGAGCTGAAGGCAACTTCGGGGAGCCAAGGAGAAGCGGGTCCGCGAGGCGAGCTGAGTCCCAATGTGGATCGGTTGACGGTGGGGCCGTCGGGCGGCTTCTTTATAAGGTCCTGGCATTACACATTCCCCCAACTTTCTTGGGGGATTATGCGCTATCGCTGTGCGCGCAGGCAAGAGGCCTCGCGTATCACGTTGTTCCTACAAGGTTTTACAGGGACTTTAGCTATTCAACGGGAAACATTAATCCCCCAATTTTTCAGGGAATTGTGAGTGTTAGGGAGTAAAAGCCATGTTTCAAGAATTGATGCCGCTCCTCGCGCAACGAATCTTGCTGCTCACCGTGTCGCGTGTGAGTGACGAACAGATTTCCGTCAACATCATCCCAAAGCCACTGAAATCTGATCAGCAGGATGATGGTGCCGCGCTTACCACACCTCTGAGCGTCACCGGCACTCCCAAAGAGCTTGACGAACAACTGCCGCGACAATTGGTGGAGTTTGTGGAGACTCGCCTGGGACTGTCCTCGACCTTGAAGAGCGCGAAAGAACAGATGGAGGCCGCGGCCAGAGCAGCAAGAGAAGCCGCCAGAAAACCAACGACCTCGAAATCGCAATCCAGCAAGAATGCGACTCCAAGTATGGCGAAAATACAGACCGAGTGCGTCACGAAAGAAAGCTCAGATGATTCAGCATCTACACCCGAGCATATCCAGCCATCGGCTGCTGGCGCTGGCGGCGGCCTTGGCGCGAGTACCGGAAGCCTGTTCGACCTTGAAGCGAAGAACGACGTCTGAGATCCGCCGCCCTGTCGTGCTTACAGATCATTTTGGAAAGGAGTCGTCATGGAACTACATCGCCTGGAACGAGAGTTTGTCTACAACGGGGTCAAACTGCCTGACACTACCACAACAACGACCCCTGAACAGGTCAGAGAAACGTACACGCATTTGTATCCAGAAATAGCCACAGCTGCAATTGAGGGACCTGAAACGGTTGCGGGCAAACTGGTCTACAAGTTTGTTCGCGCGATCGGGGCGAAAGGATGACGACGGTACAAGAAAGGCTCGCTGGCGGGAACCACACCATCTGAGCGTATAACAAGCCGCCGCCTCGCGAGATCTGACACTGCGGACGGCGGCTTGACCCCCTCAAAACCGCATATGGAACCCTTAAGAGGCTCTGCGCAATGGCCACTCGAAGTGGGCTCTTCGTATCTGGTCGAGTTCCCGGTACAACGTTGTGATTTTTTCGGAGCGCATTCGATAGTCGGACAGGTCCGAAGCAGTCAAACCGGACGGTTGTCGCAGCGTTACGCGTGGGTCGGCGCTGCAAGTTCCGATCGCTGAACTGGGCCACACTGGCAAGCACGCTCCAGTGGCGGGCACCCGTGAAGCTTTTGAACGCGACGAGATCGTCCGTATCCTGAAGGTCACGAACGGGCGAGTAGGAGGCCCGGACGGCGCGGCAGCACGCATGGGGATCAAACGAACAACTCTGATCTCACGCATGAAGAAGCTTGACATCGACCGCGCAAGGTATCGTGAGCCTGTATCAGGCAGGGCTGCTTGAATAGGCTTCCACTGCGATTAGTAATGAGTTGGATTGTAGGAAGTGATCGCGATTGCTCCTGGTGAGCGCCTTTTCAGACAATCGAATGTACGTGACAAGCGTCACAGACACTCTCACTAGAGTTCGGTACAATAGGAGTTTACCGTTCGTGGTCAGCCCCTCTGAGGTACCATGACCAAACAGCAAATCCGTCTTTGCGAAAGACTTCAGCGCCTCGGCTTTACTGCAGGAACCCAGATGAAGCTCTACGGCGAGGTTTTCGACTTCCTGAGTGAACCGATTGTGCTGACTGATGATGTAGTCCTTGTCGATGCCAGGGAGAAGAAAAGCGGCCAGACACGGCGTGTCCGAGTACCTCTACTCATTATCCACATGGCCAATCGAAGCAGTATTGCCGCGTAGGTCAATGAGTTCTATAAAGGGATGTCAAGAAAAGGCTTCGCCTAGCGGAGCGTCGAAGTTTTTGGCGTTCCAGTTCACCCTAGTTCCGCGTCGCCGGGGTTTGGCTTTCTGTTTTTGAACTCTTTTCTCCCCGCTCCATTGCGCGCCAGTTCTCAATTTGCCGCAATAGCAGAGAAAGAGCGATGGCAGAACATTAAACATTACCGTTGGCAGATGTGTTGCTGGACCTCACCTCGAGAAAACGGCGCTATCACAAGAAAGCAGCCGAGAAACGGAGAAACCTGGCCCGAAAGAGACACTCTACATCAAGCGTTACAGAAACACAGCACTCGATCGTATACCCGAAAAAGAGAGCATTGACGCTGTTGCAGTTTGGGTAGCAGTCTTGAAATGATGCGTTCTGTTTGTCCATCATTGGCAACCGTCGCAAACGGGAGTACGGACTTCGAAGGAACCAATGGCGACCTGCCCCGATCCGGGATTCACTAAATCGGTTTCGACGAAAAAGCCATGCCCAGAATCTATAAGATAATACGCGACATTGCTTCCAAGAAAACTGCCCGTGAAATGACCGTTGGCATCCGGCAACGCGAAAGTGTCGGTCAGCGGGATCGGCGTGCCTACGCCACTCGCGCTGTCATCCACTACTCCGGATAGCGCTGGCGGATTCGAAGCTGGCTGTGCTGTCATTTGTCCAGTGCCATCGTTCTCGACGCCGCTCTGCTGCGTGGAGCTGGTTGCATACCGTCCATTGAATGAAAACGGCGGACTGCCCTGTGGATATGCGATTCCAGCACCGATAGCCGGTGTAAAAAGTTCCTCACCCCCCGCATGTAAAACAAGTGCAGGCCCGCCCGGGCTGGTCAGATAATACGTAAGTTTCGGCCGAAAGCTTGTCTGAGGGGCCGGTGCAAGATGGTTGAAAGCCAAGCGGAATCTACCAATCCCGTTCGCGTCGACGGTGTAGGTTCCGGTGTGTTGCTCCCGGAATTCAGCGAAAGCCCCAAGCAGAAAGAAATCTGTGTTGCCGTTCGTGAGATTTCCCTGGCCGTCGGCCGTGACAAAGCCAGCTCCCGTTAGCGTCGTGGGAAGAAAGCTTGCCAAGTCTGTTCCCGCCACGCGGTATACGTATGTTCCGGCCAATGAGGCACTAGTGTAGGTACCTCGCGCGGCTCCCTGGCTGATTGCCAGGCCCCCTGTGACATATAGGCCGTCGGTCTCTATCAGCCTGATGCGCGTGGAGTCGACGATGTAGCCTGTGAATTCGGCAAATCCGAAACAGTTCGTCCCAGTCAGATCAAATACAACCTTGCCGGCAATAGCAGAAGTGGGTTGTGTTACGGTTCCCGTTAACCCATGGGGAGACCCGCACGTAAGCAGCGCAGCGTTGTAGTCCTGATCCGCCAAGCTCCCGTTTCCCGAGATAACGCCTGGGGAGTCGATGTTAACAACTCCTCCGATCGCCGTCGGTGTCGTCGTGGCATCAATGCCGTTAACAACAAAGGCATATCCACCGGTCGGAAGGTCCGCACTTGATTGAATTTCCAGAGTACCGGCTGAGGTTTGCGGAGCATCCAGCTCTGCGATCAATGCCTTCGTGCGCGACACCACCGCAACACTAAAGTGCTCGGTGATGGGCTGCCCACTTTGATCGGTTGTGTGAAGGGTGATAAATCCCCGCCCATCAGCCCCCACGAAGTAGCTGCCTTGCCCAACTGGTGTAGTGAGGAATCCCGTGATGCTGCTGATGGTCTGCTCGCCCGAAACAATTCCGCCGTTCCCGTCGAAGGTAAGGACGCCTGCAAGGTGATTATTCAATCCATTGGTATCCAAGCCGTTAGTCTCAAAAACGTAGGTGCCATTTAGAGCGTTCCCAAACGCGGTCAGCGCGATCGGGGCCACGACATTCTTGGTGTGGTCGACGCTTGCGAACGCAGTGATGTTCACCGACTCGGTATTACCGAGCATGGCCGGCGGGGGAGTGTACGTTACAGCCTGACCACTTTGCGAATGCTGCGCACTGAGTGAACCGCAATTGCCCTTGTTATTGCAGGTTAATGACCAATCCACACCATAGTTACTCGGGTCGTTATCCACAACAGCAGTGATCTCCGTGCTGGCGTTGATAAATAGGCTGCTGACAGGTGTCGGGCTAAATGCCACGGAAACATTCGATCCTGGCGGCGGTGGCGGATTATGTAC
>Ga0307479_10003702_pt1 | contig 13959 bp, 12 predicted proteins | sample atmos_gasesECM4C_FD_203743 | JGI IMG/M metagenome (GOLD analysis project Ga0307479, IMG submission 203743) | Hardwood forest soil microbial communities from Morgan-Monroe State Forest, Indiana, United States - atmos_gasesECM4C_515 | ecosystem: Environmental > Terrestrial > Soil > Temperate...
CCTCCTGCCGGAATCCATTCCAGGTGGCCATGCCGTAGAACTGAATCTTTCCCGCTGCTGCGGCAGATTCCAGGCAGATGAAGGCATCCCGCACGCGCTCCAGAAAATCCGGCCGCAAAACCTCACTGAGTTGCGTCTCCGGATTATGAAGATAGTAGACATCGACGGAGTCTACGCCGAGGTTACGCAGGCTGCGCCCAAGCTGGTCCTCCAGATACCGTGGCGTCATGCAGTGACTGCCAGCGACGATGTCCTTCGCGCTAAACACTCCCGGCTGGAGATATTCCCGGAAGAAATACTCGTTTGGATCGGCTGGCATTGAGCCATCCGGCGTCAAATAACCGCCTTTCGTGCAAAGAATCAGCTCTTCGCGCGCAATGCCTTTTGCGGCGAGTTGCTTGATGGCCGCGCCGATGCTGCGCTCGCTCCGCTGGAGGCGGTAGTTGATCGCCGTGTCAATGACATTGATTCCGCCCTCGGCTGCCGCAACCACCGCCGCCGTGTAGCCCTCGTCGGTTTTCGCGTCTGGCTGACCGAGGTACGTGCCGATACCCAAAGAAGAAAAAACCAGTCCCTGCGCTTCGCGGAAATGCCCGTCGGCCGCTTTAGCGGCAAATCGCTTTGCGTACCGGCGGGTAGACGCCGGCGTTGCGTGCGTTGTCATAGTGCCGTGATCCGTCCTCGCCGCATTTGAAGAGCGCAGTGCGGAAGTATAGCGTCAATCACCTTAACTTGGGGGCGATGGTTCCGGCGGCGTAAGCAGCCGCGCGCAGGCGCGCAAAATGCGCCGGTACGGCCAGTCTTTCTCGCGAAAGAAAATCTCGCCCTCGCGCGGATTACTGTAATACCAGCGCCCGATGAGCCATAGATGCTCGCTGAGATCATCCCTGTCGGTCATTGCGAACCCCGTTGAAGCCGGGGTGAGGAATCTCCCTTCGCCTTGACCCCGAAGGGCGCTGTTTTCCAGATGATCGCGGAATATTTGTTCCGCAGAACGCGGCTGACTGGCAATTTCCGCGAATCGCAGGAAAAACGGTTCCGCCAGCCTTCCGCCATGCACCGCGTAGACGCCGATGGTCTGCTCCTCGGCGGCGCGTTGCAGGATAACCGCGTTCACGTCCTGGATCCGCCGCGCCAGTTCCGGACGCCCTCGCAGCACATCGTCCAGTTTCTCTATTTTCTTGTGCAATGCGGATGCCCGCTCGAAGTCGAGCTCTACGCTGGCGCGTTCACGCTCCTGTTCAATTGCGGAGCGCAACGAGCCGCCGCTCGTATCCAGAAACTGTACGAGTCGCTGCACCTCCGCGTCGTACTCTTCTTTCGCGCAGCCCGCAAAACAGGGCGCCAGGCACATCTTCATTTCAGAATACAAGCAGCCGGGAAAGGAAGGGTCGCGGCGGATTTTGATCTGGCATCGCCGCACCTTGAAAAAATCCAGCGCGCGCCCGGCGAACGCTTCCGCTGAACGCCGCGACGCAAACGGCCCATAGTACACACCGGAAGTCGGGGCGCCGTTCTCATCCACGGGAATCCGCCGGGTCACAAAGCAACGCGGATAGGCATTTCGCAGGCTCAATTTCAGCACGGCCGGCGGGCGCAGGCGCATCAAGTCGCGGTAGCGTTTCGGGAAAATCTGCTTTGCGTGCTGGTAATAGGTAAGTGTCTGTTCGAATGCCGAGCCAGTCATTCGGTATCGTACACCGCTCGCAAATTCGCGCAAATTCAGCCGTTTGCTCGCCGGATCGATGGGACCCAGCAGCCGTTGCAGCCGCCTTCGCAAATCCTGCGTGCGGATCAGAAACGGCTCAGCCTTTTCTTCGCGCGGCTCGATCAGACACACGGCTGGAAGCGGCGGCAGAGCAGGGAAGAATTCCTCGGCGCGCACAAGATTGAATGCGAGTCCACAGTTGAGTTCCAGCACGCCGTCAGGATACTACGGGCAGGTTAAGACTTCAGGACCCAAGAAGAAATCACCAGGCGCTGAATTTCGCTCGTGCCCTCATAGATTTCGGTGATGCGCGCGTCGCGGTAGGCGCGTTCGACGGGGTATTCGCGGCTGTAGCCGTTGCCGCCGTGCACCTGGATCGCTTTGTGCGTGACGCGCGTGGCCATTTCACTTGCGAAGAGCTTCGCGATGGCCGCGTCCCTGGTGAATCGCGCGCCGGTGTCCTGTTTCCACGCGGCTTTGCGCACCAGCAACCGCGCTGCATCGATCTCCGTTGACATATCCGCGAGCATAAACTGAATCGCCTGGAATTGCGAAATCGGCTGGCCGAAGGCCATTCGCTGTTGTGAATACGCCAGCGCGGCTTCGAACGCACCCTGCGCGATGCCTGTTGCCTGCGTCGCGATGCCGATCCGCCCGCCATCGAGAGTCGAAAGCGCGATTTTGTAGCCTTCACCTTCGTTGCCGATGCGATTCATCGCCGGCACCTCGCAATCGGTGAACACTAGCTCGCAGCAAGCTGTCGCGTTGATGCCGAGTTTCTTTTCTTCCTTGCCGACTTTGAATCCGGGAGTGCCTTTCTCTACGACAAGCGCCGTGATGCCTTTTTCACCCTTCGCCGGATCGGTATTCACATAGACAATCGCAGCATCCGCGGCGCCACCGTTCGTGATCCACGCCTTGGTGCCGTTGATGACGTACTTCTCGCCTCTTTTCGCAGCCTTGGTCTGCAGCGCAGCGGCATTCGAACCCGCCTGTGGCTCGGTCAGGGCGTAGCAGCCGATTTTTTCTCCGCGCGCAAAGGGCAACAGAAACTTCTTTTTTTGTTCTTCCGTGCCGAAGCGGTGGATGGGGTCGCAATAGAGCGAATTTTGCACGGAGAGAATCACCCCCGTTGACGCGCAGCAGCGCGAAATCTCTTCAATCACAATGGTGTACGCGAGGTGGTCGAAGCCAGCGCCACCCTCCGCTTCGGGGAATGCTATGCCGGTTAACCCAAGTTCCGCAGCTTTCTGAAACAGCGCGCGCGGAAAATGACCCGTCTCGTCGAGTTCTTTGGCCCGCGGTTTCACTTCCGATTCCGCGAACTCTCGCACACTCTTCTGCAGTAGCTCTTGTTCTTCCGTCAGCTTTAGGTCCAAGGATGCTGTCTCCCTTCGCAAGCCACCTAGGCGTTCGAATTCTGGATTTTACGCCACCATCCGCGCTTGCTGTTCAGAGGAGGGCTTTGCGAAGCCGGCCGTAAGTGGTTCGCAGATCTTCCGGATGGACGCGCGTCTCACCAGTCACCGTCATGAAGTTTGAATCGCCGATCCAGCGAGGCAGTGCATGCAGGTGCAAGTGTCCTGTCACTCCGGCTCCCGCAGCGCGCCCAAGATTCATGCCCAGGTTCATACCATCAGGTTTGTAATTTGCCTGAAACGCTTTCTCCACGCGCTGCGCCAGCTGCATCATTTCTTTCAGCGCCTCTGGCTCGCACAAACTCAATTCAGCCACATGCGCATAGGGCACGATCATTACGTGCCCCGAGGTGTAAGGGTATCTGTTCAAGATGACGAAAACTTTCACGCCACGGTGGACTATCAGCGTCTCGGCATCGTTGTTCTTGGCGACCGCGTCGCAGAAAATGCATTCGGGCTGCGTGCCGCTGTTGACTTGCGCCATGTACTGGTAGCGCCAGGGAGTCCAGATATAATCCATTGCGTCGGGTGCCTCGCGTCAAGAACGTGCGCACAGCATAACGCAAAATGACTGGGCGGGTCTTGCTCGCCACTGCTTGGATTGATTTTGCGTGACAAAAGCGCCGACAAGATGCCGACGCGAGTCAGTCAAGGCAAAGGAATCGGAGTGTTTGAATCCTAGGAATGCGGCGCATTGCCTGAGGCAGCTCCGGCGGACGCCTCCGCCTCGGCACTGTTCACAAAATCCTTCAGCTCTTTGCTGGGCTTGAAGAAGGGGATCTTTTTCGCCGGCACTTCGACTTTTGCGCCGGTTTTCGGGTTGCGCCCCACACGTCCCCGACGCTGCCTCGTCCGAAAACTGCCGAAACCACGAATCTCGATCTTTTCGCCCTTCTGCAGCGACTGGATAATGCTGTCAAATATGGTTTCGACGATTGTCTCCGATTCCCTGCGCGGGAGCTCGGTCACGCGCAAGATTTCTTCGATAAGGTCGGCCTTCGTCAATGTGGGTTGCTTGGTCATTTTCCGCATGCCTCGGTGCGCCGCCGGAGTATCGGCGGCCGCAGCTTTTTGAAGCGAAACAGCTTAGAGGGGCGCCGTCCGCCTGATTGCCCCCCTTCCTATCATTAAAATGACCTTTACGTAAATGAAATTCCGTCGAGGTCCCATCCCCTGGGCAGAGACTAACGTGCCGAAAGCTTGGACTGAATCGCGTCGCCGATCGTTGCCGTTGACGAGGACTTCGACGTCGTGCGGTATTGCTCGATCTCCCGGCGTTCTATTTGCTTCGCCGCCGCGCGATAGCTCAAGCCGATCCGCCGCGTATCCGGGCTGATCTTGATGATCTTGAAATCGTATTCCTTACCAGGCTCCAGCGGCCCGGCGCTCTTCAGCGGTCCAGTCGTGGTGCGGTGCATCGGGCCATGTCCTTCATCTCGCCGCTTGCGGTCCTCGATTTCCGTGTTGTGGCAAAGGCCTTCAATATTCTCGCCGAGCTCGACGAACGCGCCGAACATGGCAATCCGCGAGACCTTGCCCTTCACGATCTCTCCGACCTTGTGCTGCTTGAACCAGTCGCCCCAGATGTCGTTGACCTGCTTGATGCCCAGCGAGATCCGGCGATTCTCCGGGTCGATTTTCAGCACCTTCGCCGTGACCGGTTCGCCCTTCTTGAAAACCTCGTGTGGATTCTTCACCCGGCCGGTCCAACTCACGTCACCGACGTGCACCAGCCCGTCGAAGCCCTCTTCGATTTCCACGAACGCGCCAAATTCCGCAATGTTGCGCACTTTTCCGGTAACCACAGTGCCGACGGGATACTTCTCCGCCGTTTGCATCCATGGATCGGGCAGCGCCTGCTTCATGCCCAGCGAAACGCGGCGGTCGCTCGGCTTGATGTCGAGCACCACGAGATCAACCTCATCGCCGACCTTTACGACCTTCGAGGGGTGCGTGGCCTTTTTCGCCCAGCTCATTTCCGTTACGTGGACCAAGCCCTCGATGCCTTGCTCCAATTCGACGAACGCGCCGTAATCCACAACGCCGACAACTTTGCCCTTATACTTGCCACCGGCGGGATACTTTTCAGCCGCGTTGACCCAGGGGTCGGGAATCAGTTGTTTCAACCCCAGCGATACGCGCTGCTTTTCCTTGTCGAATTTGAGAATGATGACGTCCAGCTCTTGCTCCGGCTTTACCACGTCGGAAGGATGCTTCACGCGGCCCCAACTCAGGTCCGTCAAGTGCAACAACCCGTCGATTCCGCCGAGATCCACGAAGGCGCCATACTCGGTCACGTTTTTCACGTGCCCGTGAACGATCTGGCCTTCACTCAGCGTCTCCATTAACGCAGCGCGCTTGGCGTGCTGTTCTTCTTCGAGAAGCGCGCGTCGGCTCACCACTACGTTCCCACGACGCCGGTTCAGCTTTGTCACGCGCACTTGGATTTCGGTGCCTACCAAGTTGTCCAGATTCTGCGTGGGCCGCAGGTCGTATTGCGAGCCAGGCAAAAACGCGCGCACGCCGACATCTACGACCAGGCCGCCCTTGATGCGGTCCACAACTTTGCCCGTAATCGCTTCCTTTCCTTTATAGGCCGCGTCAATCTTCTCCCAGGTGCGCCGGCGCAGCGCCTTCTGGTAGGAAAAGATAACGTAGCCGTCCTTATGCTCCCCCGTGCGCTGTACTTCGATCGTGGCGTTCGGCTCCGGACGCGGAATGTCGGTCTCCGTGAATTCCGCAGCGGGAATCAGTCCTTCGGACTTTTGCCCGACGTCCACCACCACGCCCTGTTCCGTGTACGCGACAACTTTTACCTCAATCAGCTCGTTCTGCGAAGCAGCCTCCTGCTGCTCGTCGTACTGCTCCATCAGCTTGCTCATCTCTTCGGAGCCCGCCACCTCTTCGGCCGCGTCCGCAGCTTCGGCATCAACGCTGTCGGCAGCCTTGTGTCCCTCGGTCCCGGTCACTGGCTCGGCGGCTTTCTCCGGCATGGACGCGGTTTGCGCCCTGGGAGCCTCGTGCGCCTCTTCCGGAACCTCATTGACCGGCGCGCTAGTCTCCGCCGCGGTCGCTTCCGAGTCACTCTCTCCCGCACTTCTGTCTGTAGAATTTGTTTCTGTGGAAGGGCTAGTCTGAGCAGATTCTGATTCAGGTGCGGGAACGGCGGCGGCCGCCGATGCGAGGTTGTCGTGGTCAGAGAACATGGTTGAGTGCCTCCGGGATAAGAACGTCTGTTTCGTCGGCCGTTTTCCGGCCGCACATTCAGTCGATAAGATTCCTTGCGGATTCCCTTATGGGTTTAGTGCAAGGAGGTTGACCGCAAAGCGGCCACTTGGGATACAAATGCTGCGCGCGTCATAAACGCTGCAACGTCAAAATGATACGCGCCGCCTCAACCCCCTGTCAATGAACCGCCAGAACAGCCCTTAAGCTCGGGCGCGTCCGGCCTGCGTTTTCTCTTGTCGAAAATCTGGCGCAGAGACCTCAATAGTGCGGCACATCTCGAATAGTCGCGAGCGCATGCGTTCGCTGATTCGATCAGCGAGAGTCTCTTTTCGCGTCACAGCTCGCCTTCCGCTTGGCAACAGAGCTTCCTTCTCTTCAGCCGTATCGAGGTAATTGGTTGTAATGATCGTGCAGCGGGGGTGGCTCAAATCGCGCGAACCCTCTATATATCTTGTGTTGAGAATATATCCGACAGTGTCTCGAACCCAATCAGAAGGTTTAATACAACCCAGGTCATCTATTACAAGAACTTCGACGGAGAGAATCGGAGCAAGAAGGCGCATTTCAGTCGCTTCAGTTTCTGTGCTGTAACTCTGTTGGATCTCTCTAAGTAGAGCTCCGTATTCGCAAAAATAGCCGCTGTGGCCACGCCTGATTAATTCCTTCAGTGCAGCAATCGCGAGATGTGTCTTTCCAACTCCGGAGTTCCCCATAAACAGAAGTCCAGCCTGGTCGCTGCCTGGATAGTCACGAACGAAGGACTGCGCAAAAAGCTTGGCCCGTTTCAAGGATTCAGCCTGCTGCGACGTGTAAGTCTTCCCGTCGGCAAGGTCTGTGACGTAGCTTTCAAAATCGCAATGTTCGTACCGCTTCGGAATCCGTGCGCGCTCCACCACCCGCACGGCGCGCTCTTCCATTCCGCAATCGCAAGCCGCGGCGACGCTGCCTGCGGCGCCATCGGGTCGCGGCACCAGCTTCCATCCCGTTCCTCTGCAAAGTGGGCAGTTTTCGAGCGCCATGCCATAGCGCAGGGCTAACCCTGCGGCTTTTCTCCTCGCCGATAGCATACGGGCGTGGGCGCTGCGCGGCAAGTTGTCTGCCCTGGTAAAACTGTGGAAGAAAGACAGCTTAGGAAGTCCGCACAGCGCGTGGCGTGGTCCGGACGATCGCGTGTCGCGACGCTGTCTCATCCGTGCGGGACGCCACGCGCGAGAGCTCCTGTTGTACGACCTGCGCGAACTCTCCCATCTGCCGCTCCATCTCGATCATCTTCTCGCGCATGTTCAGGATGATTTCGATTCCCGCGAGGTTCACGCCCATGTCCCGCGCCAGCGCGAGGATCACATCCAGGCGCTCGAGGTCAGAATCAGTGTACAGGCGCGTGTTTCCTTGCGACCGCGATGGCTTCAGCAGTCCCACGCGTTCATAGAGCCGCAGCGTCTGCGGGTGAAGCTTATACAGCTCCGCCACGGCGCTAATCATGTAGCCCGCTCTGGCCCGTTTTTTTCCTCGTGGCGACATTTTCTTTTACACGCCTGCCTTGTTGAACAAATCCTTTCGCGGATCCGCTGGCGCGACGTTTTCCAATTCCTTCATCAAATTTCGCACGCGCTCATCGGTAGGCTGCGGCACAACGACCTGAATCTCTACGTATTGATCGCCGCGCGCGCCGTTTCGCGCGTTGGTCACGCCCTTCTCGCGCAGCCGCAGCGTCTTCCCGCAATTCGTCCCCGGCGGAATGCGCACGATCGACCTCCCATCGATCGTCGGCACTTCGATCTTCGCGCCGAGCGTCGCTTCAGGCACTGTGACAGGCACCTTCGTATACAAATCGTTTCCGCGCCGTTCGAAAAATGGGTGCGGCTTGACTTCGACCCGCAGATACAAATCGCCAGCCGGCGCCCCCATTGTCCCCGCATTGCCCTTACCTGGAACCCGCACGCGCCCGCCGTTGGCCACGCCCGGCGGGATGCGCACGTCAATTGTTTCCGTGCGCCGCACGCGTCCTTCACCGCCGCACGTCTTGCACGCCGTCCGTAGTTTGCCTGTCCCGCCACACCGCGGGCATGGGACGTTGAAGCGCATCTTGCCCGCTGCTTGCTGAATTGTTCCCGCGCCGCCGCAAGTCGTGCACGTTTGGGGCGAACCCACCGCGCCGGTGCCGTGACACGTCTCACACGAATCCAGCCGTGTGATCGAAAGTTTCTTTACCGCGCCGCGTACTGCATCCCAGAAATCGATTTCAATCTGGTATTCAAGGTCATTGCCGGGTTCCTGCTCCGGCTCCATTTCGGCGCCGCGCCCGCCGCGGAAAAACTGGCTGAACAGGTCGCGAAAACTTCCTCCGCCGCCCCCGGCGCCTGCTCCGCCGCCAAAATCGAATCCGCCAAAATCAAAGTTAACGTCTGGCTGACCACCGCCGGCTCCCGGCTCACCGGGTCCCCCCGGCGGGATGTTGTCGCTGTAGAAACCGTATTGGTCGTACGTCCGCCGTTTCTTTGAATCGGAGAGAACGTCGTAGGCTTCCTGCAACTGCTTGAACTTTTCTTCTGCGGATTTGTCGCCAGGATTGAGGTCGGGATGATATTTCCTGGCGAGTTTGCGGAATGCCGTACGAATATCCTTTGCGCTCGCCTTCCGCGAGACTCCCAGCACTTCGTAATAATCTTGTTTCGTAGCTGTGGGCATCAATTCCCTGGTGAAAAAATGTGTAGGGGCACACGCCGCGGCGTGCGCCCCTACGGTTTACGGGTTAATTCGGACGCTTGCTCTCATCCACGTCCACGTACTCGGCGTCGATGACATCGCCGGGCTTGCCTCCCTGCGCGCCACCCGGGCCAGCAGAGGAGCCGCCCGCACCTGCGCCCGCGCTTGCTGCGGCTTGTTCCGCGCCACCCGCCGCCTGATTCGCCTTGTAGAGCACTTCGGCGATCTTGTGCAGCGCGCGCTCGATATTTTCCGTCGCCGAGCGCAGCCTGGCAATTCCGCCTTCGCCGATCGCTTTCTTCGCGTCCTCGATTGCTTCTTCGGCCGCCTTGAGGTCCGATTCCGCAATCTTCTCCCGGTTTTCCCGGATCATCTTCTCAGCCTGATAGAGGATGCCGTCCAGACGATTGCGCGCCTCGACTTCCTCCATCCGGCGGCGATCCTCCTCGCCGTGCGACTCGGCTTCGACCCGCATCTTTTCGGCCTCTTCCTTGGTTAGGCCGCTCGAAGCGGTGATGGTGATCTTCTGTTCCTTGTTTGTGGCCTTGTCTTTCGCACTCACGTTCAAGATTCCGTTCGCATCAATGTCGAACGTCACCTCGATCTGCGGCGTGCCGCGCGGAGCGGGCGGAATCCCGTCCAGTTTGAATCTGCCGAGCGAGCGGTTGTCCGTGGCAAATTTGCGCTCGCCCTGGAGGACATGGATTTCCACGCCAGGCTGGTTGTCCGCCGCCGTCGAATAGGTTTCGACCTTGCGCGTCGGAATCGTCGTATTGCGCGGGATTTGCACGGTCATCACTCCGCCGAGCGTCTCCACTCCGAGCGATAGCGGCGTCACGTCCAGCAAGAGGATGTCCTTCACATCGCCTGCCAGGACCGCGCCCTGGATCGCCGCGCCCACGGCCACGACTTCGTCAGGGTTCACGCCCTTGTGGGGTTCCTTCCCGCCGAAGAAGTTGCGCACCAGCGTCTGCACCTTGGGAATGCGCGTCGAGCCGCCTACCAGCACCACTTCTTGGATGTCGTTCGGCGAAACCTTCGCGTCTTCCAGCGCTTGCTGCACGGGCTTCATCGAGCGGTCGAGCAGGTCGCTCATGAGCTGCTCGAGGCGCATCCGCGTGAGCTTCTGCTGCATGTGGATCGGCCCGCTCGGGCCAGCGGTTATGAACGGCAGGTTGATTTCCGTCTCCATCACCTGCGAGAGCTCGATCTTGGCTTTTTCCGCCGCTTCCTTCAGGCGTTGCAGCGCCATGCGATCTTTGCCCAGGTCGATGTTGTTCTCCTTCTTGAACTCAGCGATTAGCCAATCGACGATTCTCTGGTCGATGTCGTCGCCGCCGAGATGCGTGTCGCCGTTGGTGGACTTCACTTCGACCACGCCGCTCCCGACTTCCAGAACGGAAATATCAAATGTCCCGCCGCCGAAGTCGTATACCGCGATGGTCTCGTCACTCTTCTTGTCCAATCCGTAGGCCAGCGCCGCCGCCGTCGGCTCATTGATGATGCGGACGACTTCCATGCCGGCAATCTCCCCCGCTTGCTTGGTGGCTTGCCGCTGCGCATCGTTGAAATACGCCGGGACCGTGATCACCGCCTTGGTCACCTTCTCACCTAGAAAATCTTCCGCGGCGGTCTTCAGCTTGCCGAGGATCATCGCGGAAATCTCCGGAGGGCTGTACGGTTTCCCGAAGATCTCCACGCGCGCATCATCGTGCGGTCCTTTGACGACCTTGTACGGCACGCGCTTCATTTCCTCGGCGACTTCGTCGTAGCGCCGGCCCATGAAGCGCTTGATCGAATACACCGTATTTTCGGGATTCGTCACCGCCTGCCGCTTCGCTACTTGCCCGACGAGTCGCTCGCCCGTCTTCGTGATAGCCACCACGGACGGGGTCGTCCGCGCGCCCTCCTGGTTGGGGATTACCACCGGTTCGCCGCCCTGCATGACTGCGACAACCGAGTTTGTTGTCCCTAAGTCAATTCCAATAATCTTGCTCATTGCTCCTGCCCCTCCCTGAACCTGACTCTGATATCTTTTCGCTTGAGCCAACTCCACCCTATGCTTTGCCCTCTTCCATCCCGCTGACCCTAGCTCGGGTGAAAGTATACAAGTTGAGTGTGTATTTGTCAAGTTCCTCTAGAGTAGGATGTAAACACCTTATTTACAGTAGATTAGGTGATGTTCGTCCTTCTTATTCCGCCTTCCACTTGCGTCTGCCTCAACACAAACTTCCCATCTCCGCCCGCATCTTAACGTGTATGATCTGGGTACGACTCTGCTTTCTTGGCGGGTCCCGAGGCTCATATTTTCGTGATTTCGCGGTAGAATCGTCCCCATGCTCCAGGTAGATCTTCGCTGAAATTGGCTCATAGGGAGGATCGAGTGATTCGTCGGCAAATTCTTGCCCTAATTGTTGCTGGGACGCTCTTCGGTTTATCTTGCGCACTCCTCGCGACGGCGCGCGCGCCGCAGTCCCCCGGAACTGTCTCTGACGTGGATCCGCACACCGCCTTCGGCTCCAAGAACGCGCCCGTGACCATGGAAATTTTCAGCGATTTCCAGTGCCCGGCCTGCAAAACGCTGTTCACTGCCACAAACAGCAAGCTCATGGACAACTACGTCAGCATGGGCAAGGTCTACTTGATCCATCGCGATTTTCCCTTGCCCATGCATGCCTACTCGCGCATCGCCGCCCGCTATAGCCGCGCCGCGGCTCAGGTCGGCAAGTTTGAACCCGTTGAACAAGTCCTCTTTCAGAACCAGGAAAAATGGGAGCAGAACGGCGACGTGGACGGCACGGTGGCCGGCGTTCTCTCTGCTGCGGAAATGACCAAGGTTCGCGCACTTGTCAAGGGCGGTACGCTCGACGCGGCTATCGACAAGGATTACGCGCTCGGCCAGATGTATCGCGTCAACCAGACACCGACGACGGTGTTTCATTGCAAGGGCCAGACGTACCCCTATCCGGGTGTCATGAGCTACGACATTCTCAAGCAGTTTCTCGATCAGCTTCTCAGCCAGCGATAGAGTTGGCTACCCAGCCGAAGAAATGATGCAATCCAGCCCTTTCAATCTCCGCCGTGCGATCATCTGGATCGGACGCCTCATCCTCGCCGGCATCTTTATTTACGCCGGCTATTCAAAGATTTTCCTGCCCATCGTGCACCCCCACCCTCCCATCGGCGTAGCTCTTTCCTTCTTCGCCATGCAGGTGGATTCCTATCAATTGCTGCCTCCACGGGGCGTAAATTTTGTCGCCCACACATTGCCCTTCGCGGAAGTCGCACTTGGCCTGCTTTTACTGATCGGCTGGAGGCTGCGCATCTGGGCCACCATCGTTACTCTGATCATGCTGGGATTCTTCGCCGCGGTTGTGCGCTCCTACGCGCTGGGTTTGCAGATCAACTGCGGCTGCTTCGCCACTCCCGAGCCGCTCACCATCAAGACGGTTTTCCGCGACGGTGCCCTCGCCGCCCTCGCGCTCTTAATGACCATCTTCGCCTTCATGGATGCTCGCAAGCCCCACCCCTGGTCCTCTCCCGAGAAGGCCTGAGCGCGGGATCAGCAACCCTCGAGCTATTAAGTCATTTCGAGCCCGCCGCGGAGGGCAAGGAATCTCTCCTCTCCGACTTTTAACTGTCAACCGGGAACTGTCGGCTGTAAACTCCCTTCATCCATGAAAACCCTTGCCGAATACCTCGACCTCGCGGCGCAAACCCACGGCCATCTGTGCGCCGGGCAAGTCCTTGGCGTGCGCCTCGCCATGCTCGGCCTGCGCGAACTCGGCATTGACGACCCCATCGCCGAGCGCAAGCGGCTCGTCACCTACGTCGAGATCGACCGCTGCGTCACCGATGCCGTCGCGCTCGTGGCTAATTGCCGCCTTGGCAAGCGCGCCCTGAAATTCCGCGACTGGGGCAAAGTCGCTGCCACCTTCATCGACCTCAAAACCGGACGCGCTGTGCGCATCGCCGCCAAAGAATCCTCCAAGCAGGCCGCCCGCGAAATGTTCCCGGAATTGGAAAAGGAAGCCGGCCAGCAGAAAGCGTACGCGCAGCTCTCCGACGAGCTGCTCTTCGACAAAAAGTGGGTCAAAGTCGATGTCCAGCCCGAAGATCTGCCCGGTTTCAAGGGCCCTCGCGTCGTCTGCGCCCAATGCGGCGAAGGCATCAACTTCAAACGTGAAGTTCTCGTCGCTGGCCGCGCGCTCTGCCGTTCCTGCGCCGGCGAAAAGTATTATCAGCCCTTGTAGGCGTCGGCATTTAGACCGGCATCTCATTTCCGGGCGTCTCGCTGGAAACTTGAATTTGCTTCGTCTCTCCGCAATGCCTTTCATCTGAGTTAAACTTTCTGTTTAATGCTGAGTCTCCCTCCGATTACGCTGCGTCTGCGCGGCTGGAAGCTGATCGACCGCGTTGCACTGGCCTTTCTGCTGCTGTGCTCGATTACACTGGGCGCCGCTTCCGGCCTGCTCTTCGTTTACGCCAGCGACCTCCCCGAAATTCGCGCCCTCGAAACCTATCGCCCCGATGTCGTGACGGAGATCTACGCGGATGACGGGCAACTCGTCGGCAGCTTTGCCCTCCAGCGGCGCATTTTGATGACTTACGAGCAGTGTCCCAAAGTTCTCTACAACGCCGTCCTGGCCATTGAGGACCAGCATTTCGAAGATCATTGGGGGATCGATTTCCCGCGCATCGCCGGCGCCGCTTACCGCAATATCATGAAGCGGCGCAAAGCGGAAGGCGCCAGCACCATCAGCATGCAGCTAGCCGGGAATCTTTTCCTGGACCGCAGCGACCGCAGCTTCCGCCGCAAAATGCAAGAGATGCTCCTCGCTCTGCAAATTGAGCGCCGCTACACCAAGCCGCAAATCTTTACCATGTACGGGAACCAGG
>Ga0307479_10003703_pt1 | contig 13957 bp, 10 predicted proteins | sample atmos_gasesECM4C_FD_203743 | JGI IMG/M metagenome (GOLD analysis project Ga0307479, IMG submission 203743) | Hardwood forest soil microbial communities from Morgan-Monroe State Forest, Indiana, United States - atmos_gasesECM4C_515 | ecosystem: Environmental > Terrestrial > Soil > Temperate...
GGTGTCTTCAAATTCGCCTGTAAAGGGCGGTTCCGTACCCTTTTGCCTGGTTACAAAGTATTGATTCTGCGTGAGTTGCTTCTTCCAGGTCGAGTCATCCTTGCGAACTTTCTCCGGCATAGCCCCCCCCAATAAATGTTTCGGCTCATATCAGATTCATTAGATTGCCTCGACGGTTCAGCCTCACCCCGAATTCCTTTCACGCTCGGGCGGGTTAATAGAGGCTGATGCGCTGGCCGCCCTCCCGATGGACATTGGGCCTCAGCCCTGGGTCTCGTCGCACAGGGCCGCACCCATGGTTGACAAGGTGCGAATACTCGCTTATGTTGGTTGCCAGCAATGATTGGCACACTTGCAGCCCGGGCGCATCATCATCACCGCCACACGCCGCGACCCCTGAGGTTTGCATAGCGATTCGCTAAACAAAGCACTCTTCGGCCCGCTGGCGCAGCAAGCCCCGGCGGGATTTTTATTTTCAGGCTCATTTTTTCAGGATTTCAGGAGACGACACCGTGGAGATTGATTTTCAGAAAAGCGGCGGGCTGGTGCCGGCCATCATCCAGGACGAGCGCACCGGCGACGTGTTGATGCTCGGCTTCATGAACGCCGAGTCGCTCGTGGAGACGCGCCGCACCGGAGAAGCGGTGTTCTTCAGCCGCTCGCGAAACAAGCTCTGGAAAAAGGGCGAATCCAGCGGCCACGTTTTGCGGGTTCGCGAGATACGCGTGGATTGCGATGTGGATGCGCTCCTCCTGCGCGTCGAAGCGGTTGGGCCGGGAGTCTGTCATGAAGGTTACCGGAGCTGCTTCTTTCGGAAATTAGAACCGGACGGTAGCACGAGGGTGATTGCGGAGCGAACGTTCGCGCCGGAAAGAGTTTACGGATCGGAGAAAACCCGATGAGCCGGCTGAAGCTGGGAATCCCTAAAGGCAGCCTGCAAGACGCGACGCTGGATCTTTTTTCGCGCGCGGGCTGGAAGATTACGCTGGGCTCGCGAAGCTACGTTCCAGCGATTGACGACGCCGAAATCGAGTGCTTGCTGGTGCGCGCGCAGGAGATGGCGCGCTACGTTGAGTCCGGCGCGCTCGACGCGGGAATCACCGGTCACGACTGGGTGGTGGAAACCGGAGCGGCGGTGGAGGAATTATCGGAACTGGTTTATGCCAAGCAGCGGCTGGCGCGCGTTCGCTGGGTCCTGGCCGTGCCAGAAGACTCTGCCATTCGTGAACCAAGGCACCTGGAAGGAAAAGTGATCGCCACCGAGGTCGTGCACATCACGGAAAGCTATCTGGCGAAGCACGGCGTAAAGGCACGGGTGGAATTTTCCTGGGGCGCGACGGAAGTCAAGGTGCCGCAACTTGCCGACGCGATTGTGGAAGTCACGGAGACGGGTTCGTCGCTGCGCGCGAATCGTTTGCGCATCGTCGATACCGTGCTGGAATCCGCGACGGTGTTCATCATGAACCGCACCACCGCGGCCGATTCCTGGAAGAGGGAAAAAGCCGGGAACCTGATTCTGATGCTGCAGGGCGCGATCGCCGCCGCGAGCAGAGTGGGCCTGCTCCTCAACGTCCATCGCGACAATCTCACGGCGGTTCTCGGTGTTCTGCCGGCACTCAAGAATCCGACCATCTCGGCTTTGAGCGACCCGGATTGGGTGGCGGTCAATACCATTATTGAAGAAGCGGTGGTGCGACAGATTCTGCCGAAGCTCAAGGCCGCCAAAGCCCAGGGGATCGTCGAATACCCCTTGAACAAGATCGTGCTTTGATGCGCATTCTCAAGCTCACGCCTCGAATCGAGAAGTCGCTCCTCTCGCGCCGTGCGCAACGCGATGAGGAAGTGCATTCCGTCACTTCCGAAATCGTCGCCGACGTGCGCAAACGCGGCGATGGCGCCCTTTTCGCTTGGGCGAAAAAGCTGGACCATGCAGATCTCGCGCACGACGGAGTTTGGATTTCCAAGAAGGAAATACGAGCCGCGGAACGGCGCGTCAGTCCCAAATTTCTGAGCGCCGTTAAAAGAGCTGCGAAAAATGTTCGTAGCGTGGCCGAAAAACAACTCCCTCGGCCATGGTCATTCGAAACCGAGCCGGGAGTCAGGATCAGCCAGCGCGTTTCTCCCATTGAGTCGATTGGTTGCTACATACCCGGGGGCCATTTCTCTCTTGTTTCAACGCTCGTCATGACAGCGGTTCCCGCAAAGGCCGCCGGCGTTTCGCGCACCGTTGCTGTTTGTCCCGGGCCGAATCCGGAATTGCTCGCAGCGGCGGGCCTGCTCGGCTTCGGAGAGATCGCTCGAGTCGGCGGCGCACAAGCGATCGCAGCACTCGCTTATGGCACGAAGTCGATTCCCCGCGTCGAAAAAATCTTTGGCCCAGGCAACAAATACGTCACGGCCGCCAAACAACTTGTCAGCGGCGATTGCGCGATTGATTTGCCCGCAGGGCCGACCGAAGCGATTGTTCTGGCTGCGGCGGGCAACCCGCGTTGGATTGCCGCTGACCTGCTGGCGCAAGCTGAACACGCGAAAGACGCGGCTAGTTTCTTCGTAACCACGTCGCATTCCCTCGCTCGCGAAGTGCGGCGCGAAATCCAATGGCAGCTCGCCGAATTGCCCCTCGGTATAGCACGCGTCTCCACCGAAATTGCCGGAGCAATTCTTGTCGCAGATTCTCTCCAGCAGGCTTGCGAATTCGTGAATCGATTCGCGCCGGAGCATCTCAGCCTTCCTGAAAACGGAGAGAGCCTCCTGAAAAGAATCCATTCGGCTGGCACCGTCTTTCTCGGCCCTTGGAGCGGGCAGCCGCTGGGCGATTATGCTACCGGCAGCAACCACGTCCTCCCGACCGGCGGTTGGGCGCGCAAGCGCGGCGGCCTTTCGGCCTCGGACTTTGTGAAGTGCATCAGCGTCCAAACCATTACCCGCAACGGTTTTCTTCGCCTCGCCGGCGCGGTCGAAACTCTGGCAGAATCCGAGGGCTTGATGGCACACCGCCAGGCCGTGAGGGTCCGCCGATGAAAGTTCACTTGCCGGTGCGCAAGGCGATCTTGAATCGGCGCACGTACGAGGTGCCCGCTGAAGGGCGCTCTGGCAAATTGCGTCTCGACTTCAATGAGAATACTTCGGGCTGCTCTCCAGCGGTGCGGCACGCGCTGGCGCAGCTCACCACCAAGCAACTGGCGATGTACCCCGAATATCAAGCGCCAACGCGTCGCATTGCGCGTTACCTTGGTGTTAGCCCTGAAGAATTGCTGCTCGCCAACGGCGGTGACGACGCTCTGCGCGTTTTCTTCGATGCTTTCGTCGATTCTGGCAGCGCCATCCTGATTTGCGAGCCCACCTTTCCGATGTACCGCTACTACGCGGAGATTTACGGCGCGCGGATTGCGGCGCTGCGCTACGGCAGCGAAATGGAATTTCCGCTCGATGGCGTCATTACCGCGCTGCGAAAAAAGCCGCGCGTTCTCTTCATCGCCAATCCCAATAATCCGACGGGCACTCTGCTTCAAGAAGACGAATTGCGAAGAATCTTGAAAGCCGCCACGCACACCGCCGTCGTGATGGACGAGGCGTATGCGGAATTTTCCGGCTTCACCGCGATCCCGTGGATTCACAAGTATCCGCAATTATTTGTGGCGAAAACATTTTCAAAGGTTGCGGGACTCGCCGCCTTGCGACTCGGCGCCGTCGTCGCCCGCAAAGATTCGCTCGCTTTGGTGCGCCGGGCCATGCCGCCCTTTCCGGTCAATCTCGGTGCCCTGGTGGCGGCGGAAGCAGCGCTGAACGACCGGGCCACGATGCAGCGTTACGTGAACGAAGTGAAACGGCTGCGCGCGTGGTTCGCGGGAGAATTGGAAAAGCTCGGAGTGAAAACATACCCAACCGCCGGGAATTTTCTTCTGGCGAATTTCGGGCCAAATGGGCCGGCGCTTTTTCATGAATTGGAGAAGCAAGGCATTCTTCTCCGCGACAGAAGCAGGGACATCGGCCATGGATTTGTGCGGATCACCATTGGAACGCAACCCGAAATGCGGCGGCTGCTGAAATCGATTCGAAAGGAATGGAATGCTCCGCGCTGAACGCCGGCGCCAAAGAGAAACTTAACATGCCACGCACAGCCACGATTCATCGCAAGACCAATGAGACGGACATCCACCTCAAGCTGAATCTCAATGGGCACGGAAAAGCACGCATCTCCACGGGAATCCGCTTCTTCGACCACATGCTCGAGCTGGTGGCACGCCACGGCGCGTTTGATCTCGAAGTTCGCGCGCGCGGCGATCTCGATGTGGACCAGCATCACACGGTCGAAGACGTCGGCATCACGCTCGGCGAGGCAGTGCAGAAAGCTCTCGGCTCCAAGCGCGGCATTTTGCGCGCGGGCTATTTCCTGATGCCCATGGACGAAACGCTCGCGGCCGCCGCGGTTGATCTTGGCGGAAGGCCTTACTGCATGGTGCACGCCAAGATCGCGGTGAAACGCGTCGGCGATTTCCAAGTGGAGTTGCTGGAAGATTTTTTCCAGGGCTTTGCGCAATCGGCGAAAGCCAACGTTCATCTGCGCGCGCTCTATGGCCGCTCTTCCCATCATCAGGTCGAAGCCATTTTCAAAACCTTCGCGCGCGCGCTGCGTTTCGCCGTCTCTCGCGACAAGCGCCTCCGCCTGGTCTTGCCCAGCACCAAGGGGCTCTTATGAAGGTGACGATACTCGATTACGGCGGGGGCAATATGCCTTCCGTCGAGCGCGCTCTCCAGCGGCTAGGAGCAGAATCGTTGCGAACCAGCTCGCCTGAACACATTGCCAACGCGGCCGCGCTGCTTCTCCCCGGCGTTGGTCATTACGCCGCACTCGTTCGTGCCCTCGACGAAAAAAAACTTCGCGCGCCTTTGCTCGACGCCATCCGTCGCGGAGTCCCTTTCCTCGGAATCTGTCTGGGCCTCCAGGTCTTGTTCAAGTCGAGTGAAGAGGCTTCACAACTTCAAGGATTGAATCTCCTTCCTGGAATCGTTTCAGCCTTGCCCCCAAACGTAAAGCTCCCGCACATGGGCTGGAATCAGCTTGAAAAAAAGCGCGAGTCTTTCCTGCTCGCAGGCATCGACGCCGACGCGTATTTCTATTTCGCGCATTCCTACGCGGCACTCGATTCAAATGGCGCGCCAGCCGCCACGTGCTCGCACGGCGCGGAATTCGCTGCCGTCATCGAGCAGAAGAATATCCATGCTGTACAGTTCCATCCGGAAAAAAGCGGCGACGCCGGCGCGCGCCTCCTGCAAAATTTTCTGAGGCTTGCGGCATGAGCCTCGCGCACCGCATCATTCCGTGCCTCGATACCGACGGCGAACGTGTCGTAAAGGGCGTCAACTTCGTCGGCCTGCGCGATGCGGGCGATCCCGTCGCGCTCGCGGCGCGTTACAACACGGAAGGCGCCGACGAATTGGTGGTGCTCGATATTGCTGCTTCCCGCGATCGCCGCCCCACTTTCCTCGAAACCATCCGCCGCGTCGCCGCGGAATTGGCCATCCCGCTCACCGCCGGCGGCGGCATTCGAACGCTCGAAGACGGCCGCGCGGTGGTCCGCGCCGGCGCGGACAAAGTAACCGTGAACACCGCGGCGGTCGAGCGCCCGGCGCTGATCTCCGAGTTGTCGCGTGAGTTTGGCGCGCAAGCCGTCGTTCTCGCCATCGACGCCAAGCGTTCCGGCGATCATTGGGATGTTATGGTTCGCGGCGGGCGGGAATCCGCTTCCCGCGATGCCCTTGAGTGGGCACGCGTAGGAGTAGCAGCGGGTGCCGGCGAAATCTTGCTCACATCGGTGGATCGCGATGGCACGCAGAGCGGTTTCGACGTAGCGCTGACTGCGGCAATCTCCAAAGCCGTTACTGTCCCCGTGATCGCCTCCGGTGGCGCAAAGTTACGACAGCATTTTGAGGAAATCTTCAAAGAAGGCGCGGCGGATGCCGCGCTGGCGGCCTCCATTTTTCATGACGGGGTGCAGCCCATCCGTGCGCTAAAGGAATTCCTCGCGGCTCGCGGCGTCGAGGTGCGATTGCCATGCTGATTCCCTGCATCGATCTGCAAGGCGGGCAGGCGGTTCAGTTGGTTCACGGGCGAAAGCGCGAGCTGGCCGTCGCCGACGTCTTCGGCCTCCTGAAGAAATTCAAGGAGCATCCCTGGCTGCACGTGATCGATCTCGATGCCGCCATGAGGAAACGTCAAAACGACGATCTAGTTCGCGAACTCTGCGCGAGGGCGAGAAAAGATTTCGGTATGAAGGTGCGCGTCGGCGGTGGCGTTCGAACCATCTCCCACGCTGAGGAAATTGCCGGATGGGGCGCGAGCCAAGTCATTGTGGGAAGCGCCGCTTTCCGCCGCGGAAGGGTGAACACGGTATTCCTGCGGCAGCTTGCAAAAAGAGTCCGCAAACAACAAATCATCATCGCTCTCGACACCGCCCGCGGAAAAATCACCATCCACGGCTGGCGCAAGCGCCTCGCGCTTCAAGCCGAACAAGTCATGTCGAAGCTCGAACCGTTCTGCGCAGGTTTTTTGTGCACCGACGTGGACCGCGAAGGCACCCTGACCGGCGCGAACCTGGAATGGTTTCGAAGTCTGCGCAACGCGACCTCTCATCCGATCATTGCCGCGGGAGGTATTAAAACGCGGCGCGAAATCACCGCACTAGAGAAAATGGGAATGGACGCCGCCGTGGGCATGGCCATGTACAAAAACCTGCTGCGTTGACTCGCTCGTAATCTCCCGCGCAAGCGCTTTCCACCACGTCAACGCAGATATGCGTCGGTGATGTACTGCTGCACCATGCGCTGCGTGTTGAAGAACGAGCCGTTGATGGCAATGGAGTGCTGCATCACTCCCAGGAATTTCGCGCGGTCGCTGTAATACAGCGGGAGAATCACGCTCTCCAGCTTGCCATAAAGCGATTCGGCCTCGGCGGTGTTGTCGGCCGGGGTGTTGCCGGCAGCGGTGCGGCGCGATTCGCCAATGCACCAGCCCGTGACGCCTTCGATGTGGCCTTCCACCCACCAGCCATCGAGAATGCTCAGGCTTGGCACGCCATTCAGCGCGGCTTTCATTCCGCTGGTGCCGGAAGCTTCGAGAGGAAACTGCGGCGTATTGAGCCAGAGGTCCACGCCTGAAGTGATCTTTCCGCCCAGATCGAGATTGTAATCGTCGAGGAAAACCACGGGCACCGCTTTCCGGAGCGCTTTTTTCGCGTGGAAAATCCTGCGGATAATGTCCTTCCCGCCGCCATCGTTCGGATGCGCCTTACCGGCATAAATAATCTGGAAGTGGCCAGCGTTTTTGGCAATCTCCCTCAGGCGATCGAGATCGGCGAGGATGAGGTCGGCGCGCTTGTATCCTGTCGCGCGGCGCGCGAAACCGATCGTGAAAGCTTCCGAATCAAACTTGAGGCCGGTCTTCTTGCGCACCGTCTCGAGCAAATCGAACTTGGCAATCAGATGAGCCGCCCAGACTTCTTCCGCGGGCAAGCCCAGCGCGCTCCGCAAACTATAATTGTCCTCACGCCACGAGGGAATATAGCGGTCAAACAATTGCTGGAACGGAGGCGAAGTCCACGTACCGGCGTGCACGCCGTTGGTGATGGCCTCGATCGCCGCCTCCGGAAACATTTGGCGCGAAGTTTCGCCGTGCTGTTTAGCAACGCCGTTGACGTAGGTGCTCAGGCTCAGTGCCAGTTGCGTCAGGTTGAGGGTTGCGCCGCGGCGCGCAGCTTCCTGCAAGTCCGGAAAATTCTGCTCCGCCTGCAAAACGCGCTTCAGCAAATCCGCGGTGGGAGCATCTTTCAAATCGAGAAACTCCGCTTGGCCGGGAAATACGCGCGTGAGGTATTCCATCGGGAAGCGGTCGTGCCCGGCGGGGACAGGCGTATGCGTAGTGAAAACGCACTTGCTCCGGACCTTTTCGATGTCCTCGCTGCGGATGGAGGCGCGCCCGGCTTTCTTCGCTTCGTCGTAGAGCAATTGTAAGGAGAGCAGCGCGGCGTGGCCTTCGTTCATGTGGTAGCGCGTGAGGTCGTTGTAGCCCAGCGCGACGAGCATGCGCACGCCGCCGATTCCCAGGACGACTTCCTGGCACAAACGGTAATAGGAATCGCCGCCATACAGCGCGCCGGTAAGATTGCGGTCGACGTCGGCGTTGTCCGGCAAGTCTGCGTCGAGAAAATAGATGGGCACTTCAAAGCCGCGCACCCCTTTTGCGGAATACCTCCAGGAGCGCAGCTCCACGCGGCGATTTTCAATCGTGACGCTCGCCCGGGCGGGCTCCTCCGTCAAAAAGTCTTCCACCCGCCACTCGACCGGTTCTTCGGTTTGCGAGCCGTCTTCGGCGAGGCGCTGCGTGAAGTATCCCTTGCGGTAAAGCAGAGAGACGGCCACCATGGGCAGACGCAGGTCGGCAGCGGCGCGAATCGTGTCGCCCGCAAGCACGCCGAGCCCGCCGCTGTAGCTGGGCATGGCGTTCTCCAGCGCGATCTCCATCGAAAAATAAGCGATGAATCGTTTTACTGAATTGACCGGGCTTGCCATTTCACTCGCTTCTCATTTGGGCGCGGGTCACCGCTGCCGCGCGGAAAAACGCGCATCTGTAAACCTTAGATTGTCCGGGATTCGCACCGCGCAATCAAGCGCCGCGGAAACGGCGTGTGTCTACCCACGGCGCCTAGGCGTGGAATCGTGGTCCGCAAAAGCCAAGAGGGACGCCGAAGCGCCCCTCTTTGAAAAACAACTCTTGCGGCCGTGGCCGCCTTGTTAGAACTGGAAACGCACAGACAGTTGCGCTTCCCTCGGATCGCCTACACCCTGACGGATAAATCCGTCAAAATCAAACAACGGCGTGCCGCTGCCGCTTACTGTATTTATGTTGTTTTTGTTGTTGAACAGGTTGAAAACCTCTACCTTCGGTATGATCTGGAATCGTTCTCCGAGATGAAACGGTCTTGCCGCTCCAAAGTTAAACGCAAAATAGCCGTTGTCTTTGCGAAGGAAGTTTCTTCCGCAGTCGACGTTCGTTCCGCCTGGGCCAAGGCCAAGTTGCACGCGATGCGCAGCTTCCGTGTTGCTACAGAGAGGCCCCGTGCCCGTGGCGTTGGGATTAGCGCTGTAGGGTTGCGCCGTATGCGCTTGCATGCGCACGTCGAGACCCACTTTCCAAGGCAAGTCGGCGTGAGTAATGAGGTTGAACTTATGCTTTTCGTCGCGATCGGAATACGAATACTCCTTCTTGAGATTGAATAAGTCATAGTAGCGGAAGCTGAACGGATCTCTTTCGTTGGAATCGTCGTCTAGATCCTCAGACCAGACATAGTTCGCATCCAATTGGAATCGATTGTTAAGGCGCTTGCGTACGCCAATCGTTGCGCCTCGATAGAGCGACTTCGCGGAACTGGCAGTGTCCTTCAGCGTGGTCAAGTCTGGAAACGGTGATGCACCCGTATAGGAAGGTCCATTACCTAAATTCACGTCCGCAGTGGGGATCAACTGGGCGGAAGAACAACATACGTTTGCATTGATGAAACGTGTCAGGTGCACACCCTTGGAGATTGCCAAGTCGATGTACCCGGCCCAACCCGAGTAGATTTCCTGCTCATAGCCAACGTCCCATGTGTAAATCCTCGGATTGGCGTAATCCTTGCTGAACACGGTTACCGCTGCGCCAGGAGGCGGGGGTGTGCCCTTCGGCGGCGGATTGGTAATCGGGCCCGCGTTCTGCCCAAAGGCCGGGGGCGCACCAAACGACGAGGCTGCGGCGAAAGATTGCTGTTGCACACCGTTCGTGGTGATGGCCCCGACTTGCGTCAGCATATTCTGCCGGGCATTGTAAATCCCCCAACTAGCGCGCAATGCTGACTTTCCGTTGCCGCGAACATCCCAGGCAAAGCCGATGCGCGGCTGGAACTCTTTGTTCTGATTTGGGATGAAACCCGTCGATGGAAAGGCCGGGTTCTTCAGATCGTTGCCATACGCCGTCTGTGATGGCGGAATTACCGGGTCGGGGAAGTGTTGCGCTTCCCAGCGCAGGCCGTAGTTAAGCGTGAGGTTCCGCGTGACTTTCCATGTATCTTGTAAAAACAGTGCGAAATCTTCGTTGTTGATGGACGAAGCCCCAGACTGGTCGAAGGTTTCTCCTTGGGTCGCAGGCCCGTTCTGAAGGTAGAGGAATAGAGGGCCATTGACAGTTGTTCCGGTCGGGCACGGCCCCACTACATTGGTTCCGTTTGAGCACTCCCTGTAATTGGGCCCTTGCGTCACGTAGTGCATGAACCCAACGGCGCTGTCGAAGAAGTACAGGCCTTTGAAGAACCCGCGAAACACTTGGGTGTTATTGCTATGAATCCACTCTCCGCCGACTTTTATAGTGTGCTTGCCCTGAATAATGGTGAAGTTGTCTCGCGCGTCTGTCCGCCAGAAGACTTCGTCTACGGTCGGTTCAAGAAAGAAAGGCTGGCCGAACCGAAAGGCGAAAGCCGATGGGCTGTTCACAGAGCCGATGTTCGTATCCGGGATGCTCGCGGGATCGGTCGTATTTCGCGGCCGGTTCTCACGCGCATAGGTAAAATGAGCTTCGTTCAACTTGGTGCTCGAGATAGTATTGAACCAGTTGGTGTTCACTGCCTGAATCTTGGAAGGTCCCTCGATCCCGTTTGCCGTCGCTCCATAGGCCGGAACGTCAAACGTCTGATTCGTATTCTTCGAATAATCGTAGTTATAGGAGCCGAAAATCTGGTTCTTGGCGTTCAGGTTGTAGTCGACGCGCCCAAACACTGCGCCATTCCGCACAAGATGGTCCACCGGCAGGCCATCGTTCTCCTTAAAAGTCGTCTGTAAGAAATTCAGTAGCGCGACCCGCTGACAATCCGGACTGGCCAGAATTTTGGCGTCAGTGGCGGCAGTGCCGTCGAACACGATATTTGGACATGCCGTGCCAATCGGCACACTGAGGTTTTTGCGGGTGAGGTTTTCGCGGATGCCCTCGCCAGCGCCGAAGAAGAAGAGCTTGTCCTTATAAATCGGGCCACCAACACTGCCGCCGAACTGGTTGCGCTGAAAATTATCAAGCGGCTGGCCATTGGACGTCGCTGACGACAAGCCCTCGGTACGGAAGTACTCGAAGGCGCTCCCATGAAGTTCGTTGGTCCCCGACTTTGTTATTACGTTCACAACGCCGCCAGCGGTCCGGCCAAATTCAGCGTTTGCCCCGCTAGCCACGACCTGGAACTCCTTCACCGCGTCCAAGGTAATGTCGATCGCCGCGCGCTGGCCGCCCTCCTGCTCCCCAAAGAATCCATTGTTGTAATCGCCGCCGTCGAGGCTGACATTGTTAAAGATGCCCCGCTGACCGTTGAAATTTATTTCGTCGCCATCCGGCCCCTGTGTAATAGCCACTCCAGGCGTGAGGGTAAGCAGGTCCTCAAATTTGCGGCCGAGAACAGGCGTCGAGCTCACAGTGAGTTCGTTCAGTGTCGACGAAGATTCTGTCTTAGTGAGTTCAATGATTGGCACGTCCGTAACCACAATCTGCTGCGCGACCGACGAAACCTTCATGGTGACGGGGAGAGTGATATTCTGGCCGACCGTCAAGTTCACGTTTTGTTGCAGGACCGTCGCGAAGCCTGATTTGCTGATGGTGACTGTGTAGCGGCCGGGAGCGATACTCAGGAAGGCAAAATGGCCGTCCGCATTTGTAGTTTCCGTTCGCGTGAAATTTGTATCCAGATTCTTCGCTTCGACGGTCGCACCCGCCACGCTACCGCCCTTCTCATCCAGAACATCCCCCTGTACGGTGCCCGTGGCAATTTGAGACTGGCCCCACCCGGATGAAGCAAGCCCCAGCGCGAACGTCAAGACAAAGACCGCACACAAAAATTTTCTCATTTTCTCTCCCCCAGACATCACATCCCCTATTCGCACGAGCCACGGAGTTCCTCGTAAGGTTGAGGCGGCTCGCAAGAACAAATACTGCGAGGGAGTTTATGCTGAGACGGTCCGAAAGCACAAGGGCGGCGTCTGTGGAAACCTCCGGGTCTTCAAACCAAGTTGGATGCATTCCATGAGCACACGACAAGGCGCCGGCAGTGTTGGGGGCTGAGAACAAAAATTCGCATCGTTCTCTTTGGTGTGCGCTTTGACGAGATAGAAACGCCCTGGTTCCGAAAAAAGATTCCGGAACGCGGCAGAACGGGCGTCCCCACAGGTGCGTTGCTCGGCACGATGCCGCATCCGTCCACGCTTTGGATCTGCGTTCAGTCTTCAGGACCTGGATGCCGTCGCGCCTCGCGCACGCACACTTAGAATTTCCATAGCGCGCTGAAGGAGTTTTTCGAACTCACACGGTTCGACCCGCACGCGTGAATCGGTTTGTTCGAGTGGATCTTGCGAGGAACCAGGATTGCTGTCCAGGGGCTTCGTTGCGTTGTTGTTTTCATCCATGGTATTTGGCTTTCCGAGGATAGCGGTTCCATGGAAAGTGGTGTCCAAATTTGCTAAATCGTATCATCGAGAAGAAGTGGCCGCCAGCATCTTTTTGGGGCCGGCCTGCATCGACTATGAACCGGCGTAGAGCTGGAAGGGAGCCCAGTAGAAAGGGTTTTTGAAAACGGAGCCGGAGTCCGGCGTATGGAGCAGCCCGAGCTTGGCGTCGCGCAGGGCCGTTGCGGCGTCCTTGCCCTGAAATAATTCGCGGTAGAATGCGTCCATCAACCGCGGCGTCGAGGCGTCGCTGACTTCCCAGAGCGCGCCGATGACGTTGTGCGCCCCGGCACGCAGAAACGCCCAGGAGAGCCCCACCACGCCCTCGCCGAAAAGGGTGCGTTTGCCCGAACCGTTGCAAGCGGAGATGGTCACGAGCTGCGCGTTGAGATGGTGGTTAACGATGTCCCTAGCATAAAGTTTGTAAGAATCGCCTTCCGGGCTCAGGATAACCGCCGATTCCAGGGGACGAGTGAGGCTGGCGGTCCCATGCGTGACAAAGTGGAGATAGGCATACCGTTCGGGATTGCTGCCGAGATACGCCGCAGATGTGGCCTGCTTCGCTTCCAGGACTCTGCGATTCTCGTCCGAAAAGTAGCTGCCCACTTTCTGCATTTCCATGGACGCTTGCGGCAGCGCGGGATACCCGGGGGTGGGAACGGCGTTCCCGACGAGGAGGAGGTTCTTCCCCGTTATGGCGGGCCGTTGGATCGAAGCGTTGAGCAACGTCAGCGAGTTCGCCGTAGTCAGGGTAACGTCTTCGATCCAGAAGTGCGGCTTGGGATCGGGGACGATGAGAGTCTCGAAGTTCAGCCCGTACAAACTCTCCGCCGGGAGCAGAATCAAGCGGGACCCGGGAGGTATCAACTTCTTCGCCGGCTCGACCAGCATCGCGTACAACTTTTTCCCATCGGAGGCGGCAGGGTCCTGGACATCATCCACGTTTGGAAGCGCTTCGCGATAGGCTTTTACGAGGGTTTCGATGTCCGCGGCTTTCGGCAGCCTGAAATAGGCCGTTTTCGCCGAAGTGAGCACCCAGAGATAAGATTCGCTGTGCCCTACCCAGTAGAAAAGGAGCGACGCATTCAATTTCCGGGCGATCTGCTGCGGACGAAGGCCTCGCGTAGCGAGGGAAGCGGCTTCCGTTGTGGAAGCCAGACCTTCGGCCAGCGTTCGCGCGCGGCTCAATTCAGCGACCATGAGCGCATCGTCCGGTCTGCCGCGACCGACAAGAAAATCGACATAATCGTCGTAAAATTCAATCGCGCTGGAAAGAAACGTCAGCCGAAATTCGTCCCGGCTAACGGACGCGCGGGCAGCTTCGATGGTCCCAATCGCCCTGCGATACTCTTTTTCAGCGTTCGCCGTCTGGCCCTCATCTCCATAGATTTTTGCCAGTCGCGCCTCGGCCTGCCACCTCGAGGACGCCTCCGCTGTGGAGTCCTCGAGG
>Ga0307479_10003704_pt1 | contig 13956 bp, 10 predicted proteins | sample atmos_gasesECM4C_FD_203743 | JGI IMG/M metagenome (GOLD analysis project Ga0307479, IMG submission 203743) | Hardwood forest soil microbial communities from Morgan-Monroe State Forest, Indiana, United States - atmos_gasesECM4C_515 | ecosystem: Environmental > Terrestrial > Soil > Temperate...
CATTCTCACAGGGCTCAAGAAGGAGAACTTCCGCGTGCTCGATGAAGGCGTGCCGCAAGCGATTAGTAATTTTGCGCCGACCGAAGCGCCCATCACCATGGTCGTGCTCATGCAGTTCAGCGGGAACTCTTACGGCTGGTTCGCCGCTTACGCCAGGTACTGGGCTGATGCGCTCTTTCCCAATCTGCAACAGAAGGACTGGGTGGCCTTGGCGACTTTCGATATGAAGACGCGCATCGAAGTGGACTTCACGCAAAACAAGGATGAAGTGCGCGATGCCATCTACCATCTGTACTTCCCGGGCTTCAGCGAATCGAACGTTTTCGATGCGCTGATCGAGACGACCGAACGGCTCAAGGACGTGAAAGGTAAAAAATCCATTCTCCTGCTGGCCAGCGGCGTGGACACTTTTTCGAAGCATACGCTCGACCAGACCATGAAAGCGCTGCGCGGAAGCGACGTGCCTGTTTTCTGCGTGGGGCTGGGAAAGACGTGGACCAACTATCTTGAGACGCACGGTTATCTGGGCTCGAACTTGAATTACCTGCAGGCGGAGAATCAGCTGCGCACCTTCGCGCAGGAAACAGGCGGATACGCGTGGTTCCCGCAGTTCGACGGCGAAATCCCGGACATTTTCCGCAGCGTGGCCGGTTTCCTGCGCCACCAGTACAGCCTTTCGTTCATTCCCACGAGCGGGGCGAAGGACGGGAAATTTCATAAGGTGAAGGTGGAATTGGTGGCGCCCGACGGCGGGCCGCTGACGGTGGTGGACCAAAAAGGCAAAAAGCAGAAATATCAGGTCTACCAGCGGGAAGGTTATCAGGCGACAAAAGCCGGCGTCGGCGACTGACACGGGTTGGAAAACAGAAATTGGAAAATCGGCCGTGTATGCTTGCTTTTCTCATTTCCATTCTCCAATTTCGCTTCTTGAATTTCCATTCAGTACCCTCGCGACAAATCCACGCGGTTAAATAATTCGCGGCCGTCGAACCAGCGCTTCAGCAGTTCGAGCAAAAGCGATGCCTGGCGGTGCCACAGGCGGCCGCTCAACGCGCTGGTGTGCGGCGTGATGAAAAGATTCGGAGCTTTCCAGAGCGGGCTGTCCGCGGGCAGCGGCTCGGTTTGCGCCACGTCGATGGCCGCGCCGCCGAGCGCTCCGTTTTCGAGCGCGCGGATCATGGCTTGTTCATCCAGCAGCGATCCGCGACCGACATTGATAAGGCGCGCGCCGCGCTTCATCTTTTTGATTTCCGGCGCTCCGATGAGGTGCTCCGTTTCTGCTGTCTCCGGCGCGGCGATGACGATGTAATCTGCGCCGGGCAAAGCTTGGTGCAACTGGGCGGCGGAAAAGATTTTTTCCACGTGCGCACGGTCGCCGTCGCCGGAGCGAGTCACACCCCATACGCGCATGTCAAAAGCCTTCGCGCGCTTCGCCAGCTCGCGTCCGATCGAGCCGTACCCCACAATCAGCAACACCTCGCCATTTTGTTCGGTCAAATGCTGCGGCATATCCCACAACAACTGCTGCGACCAGAGAGCGCGATCCTGCTGGCGCACGGAATCGGGGAAGTTGCGCGCCAGCGCCAGGAGCAGGCCCATGGTGTGCTCGGCCATGGGCACGGAGAAAACGCCGCTGGGATTGGTCACCACGATTCCCGAATCGCGCAGCTCGGGGGACATCAGTTGCGCGACGCCCGCGGCGGTCGAATGAATCCACTTCAGTTTTTTCGCGTCTTGCAATTGGCCGGCGCGCAAGGAATAGCCCACGAAAATGTCCGTGTCCGGCAGCTCTTGCGGCAGTTTGTCGTAATCCGGCAAGTGCACCACGCGCATTTCGGGCCAGCGCGCACGAATAGCGTCCGCCATCAGCGGCTTCGGGCGCCACTCCGTGAAGGGATGCCACACGCAAATGACAAGTTTTGTTTCGGCAGGTTTTGTGCGAATCATGGGCGGGCTTGCACCGCAATGCGCAAATCGGAGCCGGTCATGTCCACAGGGCGCGGCTGGCCGAGAACACCGAGAATTGTAGGGGCGATGTCGCGGAGGGAACCGCCCGGCTTCAACTGCAGTTTGTCACCTTCGCCCACCACGATCAGCGGCACGGGATTTGTCGTGTGGTAGGTGTGGGGCCCGCCGGTCAGCGGATCAATCATCGTCTCGGCATTGCCGTGGTCCGCGGTAATCAGCCACGCTGCCGGATCAGACCGGGCCTTCAGCGCGTGGTAAATCCGGCCAAGCCCGGCATCGACCGCTTCGACGGCCTTAATCGCCGCTTCCAGCTTTCCGGAATGTCCCACCATGTCGGCATTCGCGTAATTCATTATGATGGCGTCGAATTCGCCTTTCTCGATCGCTTTCACCACTGTGTCGGTGATTCCCGCCGCGGACATTTCCGGCTGCAAGTCGTAGGTGGCCACTTTTGGCGACGGCACGAGAATGCGCTCTTCCCCGGTGAACGGTTTCTCGACACCACCGTTGAAAAAATAGGTGACGTGCGCGTACTTTTCGGTCTCCGCGGTGCGCAAATTCCTGTACTGCAATTCGGCGAAAACTTGCGCGAGGATGTGCTCCAGCTTTTCCGGCGCCAGCACGAAGTTCAGCCACGGCCAGGTTTTTTCATATTGTGTCATGGCCACGAAAAAGAGATTCCGCGGCCGCTTGTCGTCCACGAGCTTGTCGAAGGCGGGTTCGGCGAGCGCCCGCGTCATCTGGCGCGCGCGGTCGGCGCGAAAATTGTAGAAAATCACCGCATCGTCACTGCGAATCAATCCGACCGGAGTCGCCGCTGCGCCATCCCCTTTGGTGACTACGATCGGCTTCACAAATTCATCGGTTATGCCTTGTTCGTAGCTTTGCTGCAGCGCCGCCACCGGATCGCTTGTTCTTGTCTCCGCCTCTCCATGGACCAGAGCCCGATAAGCCATTTCGATGCGCTCCCAGCGATTGTCGCGGTCCATCGCATAGTAGCGCCCCACAAGCGTGGCAATTTCGCCGACGCCCAGCTCGCGCATCTTCTGCTGCAACTGACGCACATAATCGCGGCCACTGTTCGGCGGAGTGTCACGGCCGTCGAGGAAGCAGTGCACGAACACTTTCTCCACTCTTTGCTGCTGAGCCATTTCGAGAAGTGCGAACAAATGATTGATGTGCGAATGCACGCCGCCATCGCTCAGCAATCCGAGGAAATGCAGCTGCCGCTGCCGCCCGCGCTCCATGGCCTGCTGAAACAGCTGGACGTCTTGCAACTGCCCGCCGGCGATCATGAAGTCGATGCGCGTGATGTCCATGTGCACGATGCGGCCGGCGCCGATATTCATGTGCCCCACTTCGCTATTGCCCATTTGCCCTTCGGGCAGGCCCACATACGGCCCGGAAGTTTGAATGAGCGTGTTTGGAAATTTACGGATCAGCTCGTCATAGACCGGCTTCCTCGCCAGGGCAATGGCGTTGCCTTTCGTTTCCGCGCGGAATCCCCACCCATCCAGCACGGTCAGTACAATCGGCTTTGGCCGGTTTGCCATAGACTTTGTCACGCAGGGTAGTGTGAACTTTGCACAAATTCGATCGACGAACTCATTGCCCGGCAAACTCTTGCAATATTGAGAGCAGGCGATCGACTTCTTCGGTGGCGTTGTAATGCACGAGGCCGATGCGGAGGACTCCGCCTTTGGGTTCGACGCCGAGGCGTTCGGAGAGATTCATGGCGTAGAAGTTGCCGTCCCAGGTGAAGATTCCCCGATCACCAAGAAATTTGGCGATCTCGGTTGGGTGATGTTCACCCATCCGCAAGGAGATCGTGGAGCAGCGCTCGGCAAAGCGTTCGGTATCGGTGATGCCATAGACCTTGACGCCCCGAATCGTTTGCAAACCTTCCAGTAGTCTGGTCAGGAGAGCGCGCTCGTAAGGCACGGTGGCGCGATACGCCGCCTGCAGTGCCTCTCGGCGGTTCTTCACCGCGGCATCGCAATGCCGGCCGACTCCGGCGATGTAATCGACGGCCGAGCCGATCCCGGCAATCAATTCCTGCACCTGCGTTCCGGTTTCCCAGCAATCTGGAATGACATCGGTTGCTGGGCGCACCTTATACGGCCTGAAGCGCTGCAAATGTTCGCGCTTGCCGTACAGCGTGCCCATGTGCGGACCGAAGAATTTGTAAGGCGAGCACACGAGAAAATCGCAATTCAGCGCTTTCACGTCAATCAGGCCGTGCGGGGCGTAGTGCACGGCATCGACGAACATTAGTGCCCCCGCCGCGTGCGCCAGCTTTGTAATTTCGGCGATGGGATTGATCGTTCCCACCATATTGGATGCATAGCCCACCGCAACCACTTTCGTCTTCGGCGTAATGTTTCGCTTCAAATCCTGCAAGTCCAGCGTGCAATCTTCTTCGTGGATGTCCACTTGCCGGACGACCACTCCTTTGTCTTCCAAGGCGCGCCAGGGCGCCACATTCGCATCATGGTCCAGCGTGGTCACCACGATTTCCTCGCCGGGCTTCAGTTCGCGGGCGATGGCGCGCGACAGCGCAAAAGTGACGGTGGTCATGTTCTGCCCGAAGACCACTTCGCTCGGATGGCAGTTGAAGAAATCGGCCATTGCGCCGCGGGTTGCAGCAATCATCTCGTCGTTTCGCCGGCTCGTTTCAAAGGCCCCGCAGGTGTTGGCGTTGGCGCTTACAAAATAATTCTCGATCGCCTGGATCACTTGCCTGGGAACTTGCGTCCCTGCAGGTCCGTCCAGAAACGCCGCCGGACGCCCCTGCACCTGCAATTTCAACGAAGGAAACTGCTCGCGAATCCAGGTGACATCGAGCTTCCGGGTTTCTGTTTCTGGCATCGCCGATGTGCTCATTTTTCTTCTTGGCCTTTCCAAGCCCTGCTATCTTCGGCCTGTAAGTTTCTCACACCGCGTGGTTTTTACGCATGGTGCGCTGCCAAATTGACGGCTGATTTTTCCCCGGCCTCACCCAAGGCGGCGCAGAAAACGCGTCTTACCGTGCTACCATATTTTTTAGTTCCTCACTCATGCCGATTTGGCGCCGGCTATCAACTCCGCGCCACGCTTTTCCATGAGGTGCATCGTGCCCGAGAATATTCCGCCGACGGAGCGCACACGCGTGGTGCGAGAAGCGGAGCGCGGCGTCTACGATCGCCAGAGCGTCCATAAAATTCTTGACGAAGCGTTCGTGTGCCACGTGGGATTTTCTGTCGATGGCCAACCCTTTGTGATCCCGACCTTGTTCGCGCGCGTGGGTGACGCCATTTATTTTCACGGGTCAGCGGCCAGCCGCATGCTGCGCAACGTGAGCGATGGAATCCCGGTTTGCGTCACGGTTACGCTCACCGACGGCTTTGTTCTGGCGCGGTCCGTCTTCAATCACTCGATGAATTATCGCTCAGTCGTCGCGCTTGGCAAGGCCATGCTGGTTGAAACGCCGGCAGAAAAACGCGAGGCGTTGCACGCCTTCACGGAAAAAATCATCCGTGGCCGCTGGAACGACGCGCGGCAACCCAACGACAAGGAATTGAAAGCCACGAGCGTGCTGCGGCTGCCGCTTACCGAAGTTTCTGCCAAGGTTCGTACGGGCCCGCCCTTGGATGACGATCCGGACTACGCCTTGCCGGTTTGGGCCGGGGTGATTCCGCTGCAACTTGTTCCCGGTGAACCTATTCGCGACGAACGCTGCGACGCTTCGATTCCCGTCCCGCCCTACGCGGCGCAGTACCAGCGGTGAAATATGAATGAGTTTGCTCCTGCGCCCATCAAGCCCACGGTCGCGCTTTCTTCTCTCGAAGCCTTAGACATTCGAGTCGGCACGATCGAACGGGTGGAAGAGATTCCTAGCTCGGACAAGCTGATGAAGCTCAGCGTGAATTTCGGCGACCATTCAAGAACAATTCTTGCGGGCATCAAGAAGGAACGAGCCAATCCGCGCGAAATCGAAGGGCGGCAGGCCTTGTTCGTCGTAAATCTGGAACCGCGCAAGATGGCCGGCGAGGTTTCCGAAGGCATGCTATTCGATATCGGGTACGCAGACGGGATCATACCGGTATTAACAGTTCCGGAGCGACCGGTGCCGAACGGCACGCGGGCGGCCTGAATTTCTCCTAACTGAAAGGGATGAATAGCTAGACTGAGATTTTTATTTGGCAGCGGCGAGCTTCTGGGCGGCTGAAGAAATCAGCGCCGCCTCGTTTTCAAGCACGCGTGCAACCACGACGATGGCCTCATCAGCCTGCTTCCATTGCTTCAGTTCGATGGCCTCACGTACTGCGGGCACGGTCTTCACCGCGTAGCCGGTATAGAAGCCTGGCGCATAAAGCTGATGCTTGAACCACGGACGGTTTGGGAGCCCTTCGCTGTTGGTCAGCCTGCGCTCGCTTTCGATGAGGAGCTTGTTCACTTCCGCGAGCGAACTCGAAGCCAACTCGGCACCGCCGTTGGCGCTTGCCTTCTCGAAAGCTTTGCGATACTCCGCCGCACTGTGATTCAGCGTGTCCACTGCGTTTTCGAGCGGCGCAAAGTTCAGATGCAGTGGGACAGTGTCCACGCGCGGTGAAGCCATGGGCCGCCGGGGATCGTCGGTGGCCTGGAACACGCCTTCCTCGATTTCCCGATTGCGCTCGCGAATATCGTCCTGCGATTTCTGCGCGAGCGCCTTCAGCTCTTTCAAGTACATCTGCACGGTATCCGCAAAATCACCGAAATCGAACGGAAGCAGGTCCGCGTCGGCCAGGCGCATCACCGCCGAGCCCCCGGCCTGGGCCAGCGCGCGCCCATATACGAAATCGGTGTCGCTGAAGTGCGTGTACCAATAGAAGTCGTCGTAGATGGAATGGTAGATGCCGCCCTCGTCTTCGCCGCCAAATGCGAAGTTCAGCGAAGCCACGCCGTCATGCTGAAGAAACGCGGTGTAATCCGAGCCGGAGCCCAGCGCGGGAATGCGCAGGTCGGCGCGCTTGCGCGCTTCGTCGCGCAGCTCCGGCGACTTGGCAGTGGCGATCTCGTGAAGCTGGTTGCGCTTCCAGGCGCTGAGCTTTGTTTCGGGATCAATCACCTCGCGCGCTATGTCATTGCTGAATTTCTCGAGCGTGTGCGAGCCTTCCACCCTGAAGTAGCCGCGCCCGTTGCCGTCGGAATTGATGTAGGCGACGGCGTGCGCACGCAGTTCGTCGTAGTGCTGCTCGGCCCATTCCGTGGAGCCCAGAAGTCCTGGCTCTTCGCCGTCCCACGCGCAATAGATGATGGTGCGCCTGGGCTTCCAGCCGGCCTTCACCAGTTCGCCGAGCGCGCGGGCCTCCTCGAGGAGTGCAACTTGCCCGGAAATCGGGTCTTCGGCACCATTCACCCAGCCGTCGTGGTGGTTGCCGCGAATCACCCACTCGTCGGGAAACGTCGAGCCGGGAATTTTCGCAATCACGTCGTACAGCGGCTTCAGCGGCTCCCAGTTGGACTTCACTTTCAGATGCACCTTCGCAGGCCCCGGCCCGACGTGATACGTAATGCCCAGACCGCCGCGCCAGCCTTCCGGAGCCACACGCCCCGCGAGCGCCGCGAGGAGCGGTTGGGCATCGCCATAGGAAATCGGCAAGACCGGAATTTTAGTGATGGTCGGCGCTTCTTCCACTCTTAGCCGCTTCGCATCTTTCGTGGCGCCCACGCCCGGAGTCAGTGGGTCGCCGGGATACTGCGGCATATCCATGACGCTGCCGCGCTGCACGCCGTCGGGCGGGCGAAACGCGCCGCCAGGAAATGTTTCCCCCTGGAAGAAGCCGTCTTCGTGCGGATCGGAATAGATGAGGCAACCGACAGCGCCGTGCTCTGCGGCTACTTTCGGCTTGATACCGCGCCAGGAATGGTAGTAGCGCGCGATGACAATCGCGCCTTTCACGGAGACACCCAGATGTTCCAGCTGCTCATAGTCTTCCGGCACGCCGTAATTCACATAGACGAGGGGCGCAGTGACATCCCCATCGATGGAATAGGCGTTATATGTCGGGAGCTGCTCGGCCTGCTGATCGGAAGTGGGATCCTGAGGCAGGCCGGGCTCCTGAAGTTTGGCGACAAACTTGGGGCCGCCATCCACCAGCTCGACCACGCGCTCTTTGGGTGTCGGGAAGAGGACGTCAAACTGCTCGATGTGCGCATCCAGGCCGAACTCCTTGAATTTTGAGAGGATCCACTCCGCGTTCTGCTTGTCGTAGGGTGATCCGACATGGTGCGGATGCGCCGAAAGCAGTTGCATGTAAGCGCGAAGATTCTCCGGACTGGGAATAGCGCGCAGCTTTTCTTCCCATTGGCGTTCCGCGCGGGACGATCCAGCGGAATAGCCATAGAGAGGCTGCTCGTCAGCCAGGACGTGATGGCCCACGGGCGCGAGCGTGATGCAGGCAAATAAAACCGATGCAAGCAAACTGCGACGATGCATGGTTCCCCCTGAGAAAGCCTCCGTATTCTGCCTGAAAAGGCGCGGCGATGGAAAGCGGAGTTGGCAAGTTCGTCCGAGTTTAGTCCAACGATTTGGACATCAGGATGTAGTGGCCGGGAACCTTGAGCGGGACGGCGGGAGCAAAAGGGGCGGTGCCGGTCTCGAAGTAACCGAGACTGCGGTAGAAAGGCGGAAGCGGAGTGCGCGGGCTGATGATGCGGAGATCGATGCCGCGGCAGCCCGCCTCGCGAAAGTAATTTTCCGCGGCATCCATCAGTTTGCGGCCGAGGCCCGCGCGTTGGCGCACGGGATCTACGCCGAGCAGCCCAAGATAGCCGCGATCTGCACGGAGCTCCACGTAGACACAACCCGCAAGCCCCGCGGAGTCCTCCGCCAGCAGAAACTTGCCTTTTTCCATGTACGCGCGAACGCCATCGGGGTCGATGCGGTCGCCTTCAATGAAGGGTTGCTCGACGCGGAAAGCAATATTGATTAGACGCGCGAGGGAATCAACATCCGCGAGTTCAGCCCGCCGGATGTGCACGGTATTTTCGGGCGACATCGATTGCGCAGTGTTCATCTTCATTTTGCGCCCTGGAGTCCTGCACCATAGGCTTAGGTCCTCGGCTCGCGGGGGAGCGGGCCAAAATACCGGTAGTGTCCCGTGATTTTCCACTGGAACAGCACGTCTTCCCGCTTCGGCCCCTGGCCGATATTGTGCACAATCAGGTGGCGGCCACCGCCCGGTGACTTCTCGTTCACAACAATCCCAATGTGGGGCACGCCTCCCCCCAAATCCCAGGTAACAAGATCGCCCGGTGAATAATCCTCCGGCCGTTGGGTAATCGCCAGCGTATCCCCCTTGCGGCTGAAAAACACCATCAGGTTCGGTACACGGCGATGATCGATGTTCGTGTCCGTGTGTGAAGTAAGCCACCGCCATTTGCGCGGATAGGCAGAGAAATTCTTCTCCATGTCCTCGTGAACTTCCTTCTGCAGATCCACTCCCACGGCCCGATACGACCGGATCACCTCATCGGTGCACACACCGGTATCCTTTGGAACATCACCACCGGGATAAGGAATCCGTGCGTAAGCCGGATCGTAACGCACCGTGTGGTGCGTTCTCTCTTCAGCAGCCGCCACGAGCTTTTCCAGGAATTCGTCTCGCGCACGGATCTTTTCACCAGGCGTCTGTGACACGGACAGAGGAGCGACTGCAAGCGCAATCACCGCAAGCAGAGTGCATCTCATCGGCGTGCCTTGAGGACGAGCATTGCCTTCATCGGATCAGCCCAGCGCGGCGCGGCCGTGGAAGCGCGCCGACGGGCCAAGCTCTTCCTCGATGCGCAGGAGCTGATTGTACTTGGCGATGCGGTCGGTGCGACTGGCGGAGCCGGTCTTAATTTGTCCGGCAGCAGTAGCCACGGCGAGGTCGGCGATGAAGGTGTCTTCGGTTTCGCCCGAGCGATGGGAAATGATCGAGCGGTAGCCGGATTTGCGCGCCAGCTCGATGGCATCGATGGTTTCGGTTACCGTGCCGATTTGGTTGAGCTTGATGAGGATGGCGTTGGCAATGCCTTCCTGGATGCCGCGGGAGAGCCGCGCGGTATTAGTCACGAACAGGTCGTCACCAACCAATTGGATGCGCCGAGCTGATGGCGCGGCTGAGGAGGGATTCCTCGCTCCGCTCGGAATGACGTAAGCATTGGAAGCGCCCACGGCCTGCGCAGCCGAGGCGCTGCCGCCAAGCGACTGCGTGAGCAGTTTCCAGCCGGCCCAGTCGTCTTCGGCCATGCCGTCTTCGATGGAAACGATGGGATATTTTTCCGCCCAATTGGTCCAGTAAGCTGCCATTTCCGCGGAGCTGTGCACGGACTTGTCGGACTTCTTGAAAACGTACTTGTCACCGGTCTTGTCGTAGAACTCGCTTGCGGCGGGGTCGAGCGCGATACTCACCTGCGCGCCGGGCTTATAGCCTGCCGCGGCGATGGCCTCGAGAACAATCTGAATAGCTTCTTCGTTGGATTTGCAACTGGGAGCGAAGCCGCCTTCGTCGCCTACGGCCGTCGAGTAGCCGTGCTTTTTCAGCGCGCTTTTCAGCGCGTGAAACACCTCCACGCCCCAGCGCAAGCCTTCGGAAAAGCTCGATGCCCCCACGGGCATGACCATGAATTCCTGAAAATCCACGGAACTGTCCGCATGCGCCCCGCCATTGAGAATGTTCATCATCGGGCAGGGAAGAAGATTGGCAGAGGGGTCCGAGGAATATCGCGCCAAGTATTTGTAGAGCGGAAGATTCTGCGCGGCGGCCGCGGCGCGCGCCGCGGCCATGGAAACGGCGAGAATGGCGTTGGCGCCGAGGCGCGACTTCGTGGGTGTGCCGTCGAGCTCGATCATGTACTTGTCCAGGGCGCGCTGATCGCCGGCGTCCAGGCCGGTGACGGCTTTGGCAATTTCGGTGTTGACGTTGGCGACGGCTTTCAGAACGCCCTTGCCGAGATACTTCGACTTGTCGCCGTCGCGCAGCTCGAGCGCTTCGTGTTCGCCGGTGGAAGCGCCGGAAGGAACGGCCGCGCGGCCTCGCACGCCGTCCCCGGAACCTCGCGCGCCGCCTGCAACGTAAACATCAGCTTCGACAGTCGGATTCCCGCGGGAATCGAGGACCTGGCGCGCGCGAACTTGGATAATCTTCGTGGACATTGCCCGCGTGTCTCCAAGAAGAGCCGAAATGGAGATTGTAGCAGAGCGCAGAAAACAGCGTCGATTGAGAAGATCTGCCCCAAAAAAGAACGGGCTCCCCGAAGATGCAAGGGAGTCCGTTTGCTTTTGCGGAGCCGGACGAAAATCTAGGGCACGCGGACTTTGGCGGCCTGGAAAGGTTGCTGTGAGGTCCCCGGGTTAAGGAAAAGAGCGGTGATGGAAACCGTGCCTGGGGAAGAAAGGCCCCCGATGTTTGGAATGCCCTCGAAGAGCGTGACGTTTGTGTACGTTTGCACTGCTGGAGTCGCTCCGGCCACAAACGACGTAAAATATGCGGGAAAGCTCGTAATGGTAAAGCTTGTGCCCGATACGTTGTTGACGCTGGCGGTCAGACGCGAAAAACGCAAAATCAGTGCTGACGCGGTGGCGTTGATGATGTTGCTCCCTGAAACGGCATTGGTGACCTTGGCTCGGATGGCTTGCCCGGGGAAAAGGTCGTTCGCTCCTGCGAATGTCCCGGCGAAGCTGTGACCGGTGAGAATGCCGCTGTCAATAGCAAAGGTCACGCCGGCGGCCAGCGTTAAACAGACCTTGGATCCGAAGCCCGCAGTTACCAGTGGCGATCCTGAAGTGGAAATGGAGCTGTCGGTCAGGAGCAACCCCAAGCCGGATGCTCCGTTGCAGTTGGTTGAGTAGACGGTGCCTTCGACCTCGTCGGCGGGCGTCGTGGCGCTGTCGATGACGTCGAGTTCCGTCCCGCTTATGACGCCGGTGTTCGTCAGAACTCCTTGCAGACTGACAACCGTGCCGGGCAGAATGCACGAGAAGTTCCCTCCTCCGTTGCATTTACCTTGCGGATCATTGACCGGGATTGTAGAGGAGCTAATCGAGGCTGTAAGGCTGCCGCGGGCAGTCGATTGGATAGTGATACTGCTGGAAGAAACCGCGGTGACCGCGCCGGTAAAGTCGTCAATGTTCGCGAAGTCCCCCGTCGGTATGCCCATTGGAGGCGTGCTCAGCGCCGTCAGGAAGTTCGGTTGCGTGATGTCGATGCCAATGCCGTTGGTCGTGACAATCGCGTTGTTATAATTAAAGTCCAGATCCAGCCACTGCGCCTGGTTTGCGGTAAGAGTCAAGGGCGAGGTGAATGTGAAAGTGAGGGTGCCCGCGGTTCCCGGCGGCACGGAACAGACTTGGCCGGCGGCGCACGAGCCAACCGCGGCGGTGGACCCATTGAAGAAGACTCCGCTGGGAGCCCCGACGGTCACACTGACGGCCGTGTAGGCGCCGGCCGCAACGGACACATTTGAGGCCAGAAGATCGGAATCTGCTTGAAAGCGCGTTAGGTCAAAAGTTGCCCCCGTGGTTGACGAAAACAAAGACACCGGACTGCCAGTCGAGGGTGTCAGCGTGACGCTCAAAATCGGCAGCGAAAAACTCATGATCGATGTATTAGCGGGAGAAGCATCAGAAATGGATACATTCATTGTGGCGTTGCCAATTTGGCAATTCGTAGTACATCCCTTAAACGGACCGCTGCAGGAGGTCAAAGCAAGAGTGGTGAGGACGAGAATGGAAACCCAAAAATGAGCTTTCAAGCGATTCATCAGGCACCCCACGCTGGATGGATTTGCGTTTGCCATCCCTTAATAGAAAACGCGCACGCACGCCCCTACCAAGAATGTAGCGCGCCGAGAACGACACGGACATTCCGAAAAAGCAGCGCGTTGCTCAACTGCTAAAGGTCTTCAGATGCAAGCGAGACCTGGCCCGTTGCAGGGCCCCGGGCAGGAGTATCGTACGGAAGGGCCGCGCGAGCCAGTATGTTATCGTAACTGGTCTTGGCGTGTGCGCCAAGCAGAACCGGGGGTGGACTCTGAGTAAGGCCGGCGCCAATTCGAGCGCGAATCGTGCGGGCGGGGCAAAACGGCCGGCCCGGGCGGCAGAGCGCGAACCCACGGACTTGCCTGTCGGGGATTCAACAACACTGCAACGCGTGGCTGAGGTGTCTTCCATGGTGCATGTCGAGGGCGCCGCTAAGCCGTCCATGCAAGAGGTGTTTGGCCCCGGCGGGTTCCTCGAAAAATGCATGAAGGGTGGTTTCGACCGCGCGGTGGTGAGCTCCGACTACGAGTACCGCGGCGGTCAACTGGAGATGGCTGAGCTGGTGCACGACGCCTTCGAGACGCATCATCACGCGATCGTCGAAGCTGGCACCGGAACGGGCAAGACACTGGCGTATCTGGTCCCCGCGATTTGCAGCGGGCGCCGCGTTGTGATTTCCACGGCGACGAAGTCCCTGCAAGAACAGCTCTTCCAGAAAGACATCCCTTTCTTGCAGAAGCATTTTGCCCCGGAGCTGAAAGTCGCTGTCATGAAGGGGCGGTCAAATTTCCTGTGCATTTCCAAGCTCAACCAGATGCAGGACCAGGCGCTGCTCAAGGGCATCGAAGAAATCGACGCGCTCCGGCAAATTAAGGACTGGGCTAAGCTGACGGAGACCGGCGACCGCGCGGAGCTAACTTTTCTTCCTGATGATTCGCAATTGTGGGCGCGGCTGGATGCGCGGCGTGACACTTGCACGGGGCAGAAGTGCCCGTCGTTCAATCCTTGTTTCGTCACCGGCATGCATCAGCGCGCTAAAGACGCCGACTTAATCATCGTGAACCATCATTTGTTTTTTGCGGACCTGGCTCTCAAGCAGGACGATTTCGGCAGCATCCTGCCGGAGTATTCGGCGGTGGTGTTCGACGAAGCGCATGAAATGGAAGATGTCGCCAGCGAGTATTTCGGGCGGCAAATCTCGAACTTCCGGTTTGAAGAGC
>Ga0307479_10003705_pt1 | contig 13953 bp, 9 predicted proteins | sample atmos_gasesECM4C_FD_203743 | JGI IMG/M metagenome (GOLD analysis project Ga0307479, IMG submission 203743) | Hardwood forest soil microbial communities from Morgan-Monroe State Forest, Indiana, United States - atmos_gasesECM4C_515 | ecosystem: Environmental > Terrestrial > Soil > Temperate...
AATAGATGCGATCCGATGAATCCTTCGGCCCCAGTTATCATTGCAAGTTTTTTCATCGACGTATTAGCATAGCTTACCCACGTTACCCACAGGTGGTCGCATTGGCAAGCACTGAATGGACCTGGATTGCCGATCTCCGCTCAAAACAATCGAATTGACGGAAGTCGCTCAGTCAGAACGAAGCTTAGTAGCAAGAAACAACGAGAAATTCAATCATCGAGACCGGGACGGAATCCTATCGCTCCTGGCGCACCGTGGAGGGACAGCAGAAGAAACAAGCCTCTTGGGACCTGTCAATAAGACGAAGGATCCCTGCATATTAAGGTCTATTCGGAGGTAAACGATCCGCACACTTTAGACTACGTCAGCCATTGGAGCCATTGGGAGGTTTCGAACCTCCATCCGCCCACCATTCGGTCGCCATACCCTTTGCCCGATCTCACGCCAACCGTGACAATGCCGTAAGTGCTGCGGGCTACACCTGGAGGCTTCTAGGCAAACGTGAAATACCAGCGCGCAGCCGCCCCGATCGCTGCTACTTCAGCTTCCGGACGCAGAGTCCCGGATCCATCGCCTTAGACAGAACACGACGCGAATCCTTTGGTGCAAGCGACCGCACGGCTTCGGTAATATTATCCGAATCAGTTCTGTATCGCAGTCGCCCACCGCGAAGGTTGGTGTCGAGTTCGTGGCGTGACTGCAACGGGTCCTTGCCTATGCCAGTTTTCAAGCCCGCAGCTGCAACCGACATGAGTAGGAAAAGCCATGGCGCACTTAGCATTCTGAAACCAGCCTCGGTGATGCTGTAAGCCACCGCGGTCACAATGTAGGCTAGCAGCAGGCAGCCGAATGTCGGATCGCGACCGTGACGAAAGGCGCCGACAGCCCGACGATAACCCTGCCCAACAATCAGCGCGATCAGGCCTACGCCGGGCCAGCCCAAATTCAAATAAACCTCAAGATAACCATTATGTGCCTCGTTGATACCGGGAAATAAGCGGTCTAAATCTGCCACGCGTGGTCCAACCCAAAAGGTTTCAAATCCAGCGCCAACGATCGGGTTGGGCGCCATTGTACTCAAGGCCTTCCAGATAGGCGTTCGTCCAGTCAATGTTGGCTGCCTCCCTATTGCCTTCATTGCTTCAGCACGGCCGCCGAGCAGCTCGATGAGGCCGCCACTAAGGAATACACACAGAACGAGTGCATGCACAGCTGCAGGGCGGTGTCTGATCAGGGGCAGAGTAGTAGCGAGCATCAACCCCGCTCCGAGGGCGAAACAAACCCCGGACGTGGCTGAGTGGGCCATGAACAAGACCCCTATACCGAAGCAGAGCAGAGTACACTGAGCCAGTAAGCGTCGGGCGCGGTTGGGCTGCCTCCTATCGACAAGAAGACTGAGTATTTGCCACAGCGTTCCCAGCGCGACAAGAAATGCCACAGCGCCAAGTGTATTCTTGTTGGTAGTCACTCCATTGTTATATTGGGTTCCCCAATGAAAATCAAAACCTTGGCCCAGCTTTGGGTAGTATTTGATCAACAACACAGAAGTCGGCAAAAGGACAAAACCCACGCGCGAGAGGAAGCGCCGGAGGGCCGCAGTCGGCTGAGCCTCTGTCACAATAGTCATTATCATAACTAATTCGCCAATAGATCTGAGCCATCGCTTGAAGCCCCATCCGGAAAAATCGGACCAGAGGAGACTAACCAGGCAAAAAGAAAAATACAGTACTATCGGCCAACTGGCTCTAAGCAGAACAATCACATCTCTGCGGCGACGGACAATAACTATGATGCCGAAGAGCATCAAAACTCCGGCGACACTCTGGTCGAGCAAATTGGTGGCGGCAAGTTCGCTTTGCGAATACTGTTTCGGGCTCATGTCCAACCAATTGGAGATGGGCCTTGATCCGTTGATCCACAGCCAGATCACCGGCAGCCAGAGAGCTTTTGATGTACGTGAGTTCTCACGATCGAGGAAAAAAAGGCCGCCGATTCCAACGATGAAAACGAAAAGCGCAAATGATGGATCCACTTTGTCGATCCTCTACAGCAGCCCGGCTCAACTCAGCCGATCGATTCCAATACTATAATGGGTCGAGTACTCTTTGGCACTACAGTACCTGCCCTCTCCACGCATTCCAGAGCGCAACGAATGCGGTACTAGCTGGAATGACCAGAAAAGGAACAAGCGGAACACTGTGACGGGCATGAGCGATGGTTGGAAGATGCACTGCCACAATGCAAAGGACAAATGCCAGCATAATGCCCATTCGGGCCAATTGACCACGCTTCCGTAGCACGTGAAGGCCACTGAGGGCCAATACGAGCAACGGTACCTGCACAAGCATGTTCAGCCATGTGGCGTGCCAGGTTCTCCCTAGGAACCAAAAGTTGAAGAGATTCTTACTAGCACAGCCCGCCAAAAGTGCTGGGCGGTCGACGTATTCTTTCTCGGTCCTCTGAAATAAGTTCCTGTTAAAGGCCCACTCGTCACGCGCGTCATAGAAGACTTGGTAGTAGTAAGCCCCTTTAAACGGAAGGCCAAGTTCGGTAGCTATTGCAGCCCGCATGCGCCCTGCTTGATTTTGGACCGCATAAAAATTGTCATCAAATGTGAGGTATTGGCAGGTGTACAGGCCCTCCTGCACAGCGACTCCCTGAGCGGTGGCGGTCGGCACAAGGTGATGTACCAACATGAAATTCCGAACTACCCACGGGACCATCACAAGCATCATGCCAAGCACAAGAACCGCAACGTTCAAAATCACCTTCAGCCGCTCGGTTGCGCCATCGGCGAAAAGCAATAAGTAGGGCAACAAGACGAGTGGAAACACCAATGGTGTACTTCGTACCTGAACCACGACGCCCAACGCCAAGCCGGCGACGAGGTAGCGCCAAAGATTCCCCTTCGCCACTGCATGATGAAGCGAGAGCATAAACACCAGTACGACCAGAATGAAGAGAATTTCCACGCCCCCTCGCGCCTCAGAAATGAGGGTGCTTGGGTAAAAGAGAAACAGCAAAGTGGCGATCAGAGATGTCGTCCGATCATTTGTTGCCACTTGTGCCAAACGCATCATCAAGAATGCAATACCAATCGTAAGCAGCCAGTTCGCCCATCGGACTGTCTCGATACTGTAGCCTCCGATCTTAAACGCGCCAGCAAGGAATAGTGGGTATCCAGGCTCCCGCATCATGGTCTCACTCGCATTCGCCTCGAAACGATATCCGCTTCCTTGGACAAGATTGTTCGCTATCAGATCATAACCATCCGCGAAACCCAGAGCGTACTCGGGGGCAAAGACTTGACCCAGCCTCGGCAGCACCAGAAAGAGCATTGCGGCCGTCAGGATAAACGTGGCAATAAGAATAAGCAAAATTTTCCCGGTCCACTGATCCTGGAATGCTTCCGGTTGTCTTCGCTCTGCCATGGCACACTCTGAGAGCTGAAATCCGTTCATTGGCTTAGAGACTGGACCCAGATCGCTGATTCGACCATCACCGTTTTTGCTTGCCCCAAGCGTACATTGCGGTCATGGAGTAGTTCCAAACCGCACCAATCACAATACCAGCGAGAGCAGCCAGAACCCACATCCGGTTGCGGGTAAAGAGATAGGAAGCAATACCAACGTTAGCAAGCGCACCGATCCCACACACCACTACGAATAACGCCAAACCCTTAACCCACCGCCATCCCTTAAGCCGCATATCTCGGAAAGTTAGGGCATTATTTAAGGTAAAATTACTGATCATCGCGACAATCGTTGCAATACTCTGACTAAAAGCGAAAGATAGCCCCATGACCCGAAAGAGCGTCATCAACACTGCGAAGTGAAGCAGCACTCCCACGCCACCAACTAACCCGAAAGCGATGAAGCGAACGGGCACGACGTGGCCCACGAGCTTATCAAGGAGCAACATTAGATAGTCCCACATAGCTTGGCTATCCATTTTGCTCTCACCAGCATGGCGATTGCGAAATTCGTACGGTACTTCCTTGAGCTTCAACGGCCGGGGTGATGACGCCAGAAGATCCAAGAGTATTTTGAACCCGATATTTGAAAGCCTTCGCACTGCGGGTTTCAAGACGTCTCCACGCAGCGCGAAAAAACCGCTCATTGGGTCGGATAGGTCTTGTTTGATAACCAAGTGGCTTAGGCGGGTTGCGAATCGGCTCATTTTGGCTCGACTCGCACTCCAATTGCCGATGCCCCCACCATGTACATAGCGACTGCCGACAACAATGTCGGCATCACCGGCTTTCAGGGCTTCGAGCATGCGCGGCAATGCCGCTTCGTCGTGCTGGCAATCGGCGTCCATAACAGCGAGATACGGCGCAGAACTTGCCATCATGCCTTCTGTACACGCCGAAGAAAGGCCGCGTCTTCCGATTCGTTGAAGGCAGCGTATCCGCCGATCGTGGCGTGCAATTTCGCGGACTCGCTCCGCCGTTCCGTCGGGAGAATCGTCATCCACAAAGATTACCTCCCAGGGAACTCCTCTAAGACATGCATCGAGGCGCTCCACTACCTCCGCCACGTTGTCACGTTCATTAAAGGTCGGCACAATGATCGATAGCTCCAACATTTGACTCTCCATTTGATCGATAGATACCGCGGCAGTTTGAGTGTTCATTTGATCCATTCTTCCGTGTCAAGCTGTTTCGACGTACAGCGCCCCCGTGCCCGGCTTCGCCAGCAACTGTCGCAGCTCCTTCGCAACGAGCTCCAGACCATTATCCGAGCAAATGTTTTCCGGAATTCCTCGGAACAGCATCACGTCCGCCAATGCTTCGATCACTTCATATCTCCCGAGCTTTCTCTCCACGCTAATCGCCAGGGACTCCCGGGTGTATTCGTTGATCAGCGTCAGCATCGGCAGCGTTCTGCCATCGTACGTCATGTGGCTGACGAAGTAGCCCCGAAACGTAATTCGCAGGTTCTGGTTGTAGTCGAATGCACGATCCATCGTTCAGCCACAACCGGTGATCTGAGCATCCCGGCAGGCCTGCGGCTTTCCGTTTGCGATCTCGACTTCAATCTGCCGCAACGCCATTACGGTCTGCTCCGGCTTCGTCGACGCCAGCTTCACTCCAGCGTGAATTCTCTCTCACTCCCACTGGTACAAAATCCCTGGTTAGCTCAATGCTTGGCGCGTGCACGGCTTGTCCTTTTCGTTGGCCGTCCGTGTCTCGTTTGGCCACCGATCAACTGCAAGTCCGGCTCACCGCCACCTGCGCGGTATAGGCTTGCACAAAGCCATCCACGCCTTTCATGATGCGCGATTCCGGATCGGTGAAGTCATGTTGATACTTCTCCTTCGGTTTGGCCTGTTTCGGATTCGGCGCCCTCGGCCTCCTCCAGTAACTGCTGCACCTAGGCTTCGAGATCTTTTTCCTTCTCTATCATCCGGTCATAGCTTATAGCTTTGTGCTTGCAGGCGTCAGCTTTGACTTTCGTCCCGTCCACGATGACACAGCCCACCTTCATGGCTGCAGCTTCCAGAGCGATCTTCAAAACCTGTTTCGAACAGGGCTTCCGACATCTTCAGGGTGAATCTTGCAGAAATCGGAGATTGTGTGGAAGTTCGGTTGATGCCCCCACCAGGACGCGGAAGGCTATGTCTTCCACCAGCCGGCTCTCGAACCGGCGTGAACTGAACGCACTCACGTAGCGGTCATAATACGCCAGATGTTTCTCCTGCAGCCAACCCCGCAGGCTCGGCGGCAGCGGCAGATCTTCCTCCGGGTGGCACGACGGTACTTTCTCCCATGAAACATTATGGGATCATCCTGTTTCGAAGCATCAGCAAAAACCTTGCGCTGACATAGATTTCTCGGATGGGCTGCTAGGTGACCATTCTATAGGTTACCTGGGACCGGTAGCCGAAACTGGATTCTTCGGAACATTGATCGAAGCCATCAAGAAGAAATCCATACGGGCACATCATCCTGAACGTGGCGCGCGTCGGAGATCAATTCCAGAATCCAGTTTATGATGTTGCAGCTACAACTCCCGCAACGCTGGAGAGATCATCAGTTAACAACAAGGCTGAGGCTTGTTGGAGGAGCCGGAGGCGTCTGACTAGAGCTATAGCACCTGGTAGCGTTGAATAGTTTTATCGGAGGCGAAGTGGAATAGGCTGGATCACTCGGTGTGTTCTCGAAACACACACGCGCAGGAATCTTATTGGCGTGGCCCCCGGTAGGCACTGTGGCAGTATTCGGCGCATTCCCGTTAGATACGTCAGGTCCGATTGGAGGGAACGGAACTGAGCCAAACCAAGATGGCTTGCTGCTCAGATAAAAAGAGGCTGGCAGTGTTTGGCTCACAGGCACGGGATTCGGAAACTTCGTTAGGCCGCCAGGGACTTCGGCTGAGACAAAGCGCACGCCAGTCTGGTCGTTCGTCCCTGTTTTGTTTGTACTTGTCACGCTGTCCCAGTTAGCCCATCGCATCACCGTACGTTTCACGTTTGTATCGGTCGTGACGGGAGACCCGCTGTTATTGCCTTGCCATCCGAAGTCCCAAATTGCGTTGTTATCGCTCGTTAAGTCAGTCTCGTAATTGACGTAATGGGAGTGTCCTATCACGTTCCCGACAGCGTTGTAGAATCTGTTGTTCGATAGAATCGTATAGGCCGTGTCTATCGTCGTGCTCGGATTGTGAGCGAATCCGTCGTGATGGTTGCGGAAAAATGTCTCGAAGAAGTGCGTGGCATGAGTAACGTCGCCGAGCACTGACGCCCAATTATTGCCCTCGAACAAGTCCATGTAACGCGCGCCGTCGTGGGGTTGAGTCCCGGCTGGACTGAAGAAACCGTCATCTATGTAGTTGTAAGCATACACGTTCCCGGACCCTGGCCCGTTGGGGATGATACACGATGGTTGATGATGGCAGATGTTGTTCTCGTAGAGATTGCTGGAATCGGTCGCATCGTTAATGAAATAGCGGTCTAAACCATTCGAGAGCCCGCCGTAGCTGTAGTTCGAGCGAACGGTCAAATGGGAAGTCATCAGCGAAGCATAATGCCCGTTGCTGCCAGAGGAATTGTTGTAGAGCGTAATGTCCCGCACACCCGTTATCCAGCAATTCGTCGCTCCCTTGATTTGGATGAAGTTCGCGGCTCCTACTCCGGTGTAGTCCACGCTCAGGTTCTCTATGCTCGACCCAGAGATGTAGCTATTGTTCCAGTAGGCTCCGGGCGATTGGCTGGCCCTCCAATCAGGCGCTTGGAGTCCAGGTGAGATGGTCACGTTGCTACCGTTTATAGCTGTTATGGTCACAACCTGTACGTGCGAACGCGGCCCGTCACGACGAAACAGCCCTGTGCCGCCTTGGTTCGTGCAGTTATTGGATGAGCTGGCACAGGCATAAATGTCGCCAGTCGCCGGGTAGCCATCGGATGCGTCATCCAGTTGGTCAAGATACACTGTTGAGCCGGTGCCGGGAGGCCCAGCGACAAGTCCTGCCGTGCTGCTAAAGGTTAGCACGGTTGTTCCTACCGCATAAGGAGGACCGCCAGCAGCCGTCCACGTTGCGGTATTGTCTATAGCCCCGCATCCGGCGCTAACGCTTGGACAGTTATTCTTGCCATCACAGAAGTAAATTGCCGCACCGCCACCGAGTCCGCAACTGTTGACGGTTCCGTTTATAAATAGTTTTGTCTGGTCGGCTCCCATCCCGCGCAGCGTGACGCCGCTTTTGGTGAATAGGATGCCCGAGGACAGCGTGAAGGTCCCCGCACCCAGTTGCACGAACTGACCGGAGGGGCAGGCGGCGATGGCGTTATTTATCGTGCTCGCATCTCCGCTATATGGATTAACAGTAGAGCCGCACTGGGTCGTGCGGATGACGATTGTGGCACCTGCGCCAGACCAGTCCGTAGCACGGCTAGGAGCGATGATACCTGACCATTGTTGGGCATGCGCCGAGGTCGGTACCATCAAGACCAACATCAAAGCTAGAAAGCATAGAAACGGCCGTGCGGATCTCATGTACACCTCTGTCTCGTCTCCACGAAATGTACTAAATGACGTTGTCCCAACGCCACAGGCGGCACTCGCAACTACCCTAGCGACCCTCATCCCCCGGGTGCATCGGAAGGACTGACAACGCACTGCCTTCCTAGCTTTCATTCGCCAACCTAGGAATGTCCTACACATCTCTTTTACGTGCCCACCCCCTATCCTTACAACTGTCCTAACGGTCAGATAAAGAACAGGTTTCCTCGCCGACACAAAGGATCGCTTTGGATTGGCCCCAAGACTGCCATTCAACCGAATTGTGTGGGTTATCTTGAGTCAATGAATGGCGAGCTGATACGGACCAAATTACATATGACAATGGTGTTAGTCGCTAATCTGTGTTTCTGCCAACCGGTCATTTCAACAGTTGCCGGAAAGCTGCTCGAACCTACGGATGGTCATTTTGGGCGTACACCTCACGGCGTTCACGCACAAGGCCCTCAGCATACTCTCCCTCTGGTTCATAAACGATGACTTGACTACCATTTCTCGAGAAGGCGAATGGTACGCACAAGAGTTTTTTCAACCGCAATCTCAACGCCTCACGGTTTTCGGGTGGCGCGAAGAACAGCATGAAGCCACCGCCGCCCGCTCCTAAAAGCTTGCCTCCAAGAGCGCCAGCACTGAGTCCAGCCTCGTAGATATCATCGATGCTGTTGTTAGTAATATTTTGTGTTAGCGTCCTTTTGACTTTCCAACTTTCGTGCAGCAATCGGCCAAACTCATTTATCGGGCGGCTCGGATCGGTGACTATGGCCTCAGCCTCGTTCACCATTTGAAACATTGTTTCCAGTTCCTTTTGCTTCTGAGGCGTCACTCTTATCTGCTCTTTTGCGATTTCTGACGCGATTCGGGAAAACCCAGTGAAGTAGAGCGCCAGGTGTTGCTCTAGTTCCACAAGTCTGCGCTGTGGAGTTACTACCCGCTTTACGTCAATTGTGTCGTCCATTTGGAAATTGATGCGATTGAAGCCGCCGTACGCAGCACTCACTTGATCCTGTGCACCGACTGCCTCTTGAAGCAACTCCTGTTCTACGCGTATCGCATCTGCTGCAAGACCATTCTTGTCCCGCATTTGATTCTTGAGCGCGTACAGCCCCAGGAGAAGTCCCACTGTGAATGCAGAACTCGTACCCAACCCCGTGCGAGCGGGCAGGTCAGCCACGTGGTGGATCTCGACGCCCTCATTAACCTGCAAGAATTGCAGGCAGGCACGCACAGATGGATGCTCGATCGAATGGTTGCTGACAACATTCTCGACTCGTGAATATGAAATGCGGCTGTGGTACTCGAAAAAGGGCGGTAAATTCCGACATGTAATATAACAACACTTATCAATCGTTGTAGACAACACTGCGCCACCGTGCTGACGGTACCAAACAGGATAATCGGTGCCGCCACCGAAGAACGAGATGCGAAGTGGGGTGCGGGTAATTATCATAGGTTTACCTTATAAATGAGGGAACTGCTGAAGCCAGAAATGTGCGGCTGCGCCCTCTCTAGCCAACTCTCCGGACAGTATGGACAGATGCTTTTAGGGCCGAACATGCGGCAAAGGCCACTTCGGGCATGACACACGACCGACTCTGAGATTATGCAAGCATTCTTCATCTCCAACACCTCTTCTGTTTTTTCGTCATAAGGACCTTCCTAAAAGCAACTGCTTAGCACACTCACCGCTCCGGAAAACCGAAGCATACCGCATCTTCCAGTCAATCCGGCCCTGTTTGAAGGGCTCCAAGCCCCAACACTCCAAAGGGTAGTCACATCGCAGATATAGATCGCCCTCGGGGATTTCGTTAATCGGCTCGGTCACCGGATTAATTCCCTTGCGCCTGCTATTGACCGCTTCCAAGGTCTCTCAAATCTTCCTTGCCAACCGGTGGACGCCCGCCGCAGGGGACGACGTCTCTGTCGCACCCGAGGTCATAGTGGCAGCCGCCAGTCCGCGGGTTGAGGTTGTGGAGTGCCTAGACGATTGGCGTTGGAGGCGGCGCGCGCGTAGAGAAGAACCAATAATCAAGCAAACCTGGGAACAGATCTAATTGATGGCCTAGCACGCCGGTACCTGATCAAACAAAGTCGATGCGTACGGGCTCCAATCGTCACTGAACAGCCCGTAACTGCTCTACTCCGATTCGGCGATATCGCTTGAAGTCCCGGGGATGCACACCTGGCACACAAGCCTCGTCGTACGAGATCCAGTCTTTCCTTGGACTTCTCAAACGCCACGACGCTCGGATCGTCGCTGGTTCGGAAATCTACGACCATCGCGGATTTGTGACCCACAGGCTGCAGACCTTTGTGCAGTCTATAAGCAGTGCGTGTGGCACCCCCCGGCAGATCGTTCTTGTTCGGTTGAACTACCTTCATTCATTTTAACGGAGGGCCGTCGCCCTACTGAGCCAAAGAATTCCTTGAAGATATAATTGTATTGCTCATCCAAAGCTCTGCGAAACTCTTCTGTTTTCCGTTTAATCAAAGGTTTCAGCTTCTCGGCATTTTTCTCGAGTTCGCAAAACCGTTCAGTTAACCTTTTATAATCTAAGTGGTTAATGTCCTGGCAGTAATCTGACAATCCCATCTCGCCCATCAGGGAAACACACTTATGATGGAATGAGATGGAGATCACCGGCTTATTGAGAACTAAAGCTAAGAGAACATTGTGAAAGCGTGTTGCAACCACTAGATCGGTTGCGGCAAGCTGTGATAGCAGATGCTCAACAGAGAAGATTGATTCGTCGATAATACGTCTTTCATCATAAATCGATGATCGCTCGTTCAGTAGGCGTCTGAACTCTTGCGTTACAGGCTTGTCGGCAATATCACCGATTAGCAATCTAACGTCATAATTATAGGCAAGCAGCCACTGCACGAAGATCACAAGATTCTCTAAATAGGCCAAATAGATTGCTTTGCTAGGCCCCTCGACGCTAGACATTCCAGCGTACTCCATCAACCCGAGGCCAACCACAAGTCTGCGCCTTTTCTGAATGCCATCCTGCGGTATCTCAGCTTCGGGCAAGCTGAATGCCAAATCTGGATAGACCCTGTCATTTCTTGTCGGGAAACCGATACCCTGAAGGCACTTCAAGGTGGTTTTGTCTCGATAAGATCGGAAGTCCGCCAAAGACAGGGCTGCCCTAACGAGGTACCTGCCGATGGGACGATGGATGGGACCCGCTCCGACGCTTACGAAGAGCAGTTTGCAGCGGCACAATTTCGCTACCAACGACCATTTGAATAGATTATAAGGTCCCCAGGTAAAGAGGCCGTAAGCATCTGTCAACAATCCCGTTCCTGACACGATAAGCATGTCCATGTCTATTAGGGTCTTGAAGGCTGCAAGCCATCTGTATACCTCGCTTGGTATGCCGATAATGATCTTCCGCACCAATCTCGCGAGTGGATGACCACTGAGCCACGCCGGTTTAAAGAATATACCCCTGCTTGAAACAGTAAAGATGTTATAGGATGTCGTTGTGGCCTCAGGATTTGTGCAGATACACGTCACTTCAGCGTCCGGTGAGTGTCGGCGGAGGTGGTAAAGAATCGCTTGAAGAGTACTTTCGTTCCCAAAGTTAATCTGCCCAAAGTTGCCAAAAAGGCAAATCTTCTTCCTCTTCTCTTTACCTTCTCTCAAATTGTCTTCCTTTCCCGCGCGATATTTACCTGAAAATGGCAGGATTTGATCCGAAAGGGCATTAAAAACGAATAGACTCTCGAAAAAGCGCTGTCAGACCAAGGACGCGTGTCGCCCGTTCTCGTGCCGCGCACGTCGGTGCGCTGAGGGTTGAGACGTACCTGGCTGGGGGCCAGGTTTCAGGGCTCCTCGAGCAGGTTACGTCCCCTTCAGCACCGCCAGAGCTTTGCGCATGGCCGTCACTGGATTTTTCGCCTCGGCAACGGCTTCTTTGATGGCGCCTTTGGCTATCTTCGCCCATTCCAAGTCACATCCCATATCACCCAATCTTGACCGGTGGAAGTTCCAGAATTCACGACCTTTCAGCTTCCAAACGCACCCTCCAAGGGCGCGATAATACGCATCGAACACCTCCTTCTTCCGTGCCGCAAACTCCGCTGCAGTTAGATAGACAGTCCCGTACCGTAACAGGACATCTAAATAAGAGGCTGACCCTGCGTCCAGGGCATCCATTTCTGTGCTCCACTGTCCGCTATGGACGCGCTCCTCAGAAAGCACTTCATGCACAAACCCAAAGTCACAATGTTGGAAAGCCTCATAGCACGCGCTGGTATCGGCGTGCGACCGCGTATGGGGAAAGAAAAACCTCCGCATTCTGAGTAGATCTGCTCGATACAAGACGCTCGTAGGAGTTCCCAACACGTGAATGCCATTCAGTAATCCCAGGCGGCCAGCGTCACGGCCCGACATCACATTTACTGTGAGCGGCACTCCCTGCCATTTCACTTTGTTGGCGCTACGCTGATACGAGCCTACGATACCTACGGTCGGATGCGCCTCGGCGAGGTCTACCAGTGTGCTTACACAATTTGGCATAATCCAGTCATCCGCGCAGACTACCTTGCAGTACTTGCAATGGTGTGGGACCAAACCAAACGCCAGATTGTGGTTGTCAATGGCACTTACAAATGTGCCGTTCGTCCGAACTTGAATTCTCCGGTCTTTCTTCGCATAGGATTGAGCAATTTCCAACGTCCCGTCCGTACTACAATTGTTGACGATGATATACTCGAGCCAGGCGTAGTCTTGGGCCAGCACGCTCTCAATGCAGTCTGCCAGATACTCTTCTCCGTTATAAACGGGCGTCAGAACACTTACCGAGGGGCAATCCATGTGGAGTCCTCCGATTTCATAGCCCGAGCGGTTAAGGCTTGCTATACACTGTCTTCATCCAATCAAGCGTTTGACGAATGCCCTCTTCCAGAGAAATAGTTGACTTCAGATCCAGATCGCGGCGCGCCTTGCTGCAATCGGTCTTCTTCTCACGAGTGGTTAGCATTTCCTCGTTTCTAGTAACGATGAGTCTATTGCGCTGCGCATCTTTTCCAAGAAGTCTGAGTACGATATCGGCCGCTTGTTCAATCGTATGAAATTCTTCCCCGCCGAGGTTGTATACCTCTCCAGGCACGAACCTGTCTGTGATGTTCGCGAGGGCGCGCGCCATGTCAGTGATGAAGGTGCTGGTCCGTTTGTACCCTCTGTAAACGGTGATCGGAATATCATGCAAAATCCGATAACAGAAGAGGCAGATGACCGACCGATATGGACTGTAGTATTCACCAGGTCCGTAGGTATTGAAGAGCCGCACTCGAACCGATTGCGTACCGAACTGGGTTCCTGAATTCAGCACTTGCATTTCGTTAACCCATTTCGACATCGCGTAGTCATTCATCTGCTTTATTTCGACCTTATCCATCACCTCTTCCGACATGACGCCATCAAAATCGCCATAAACCTCAGACGAAGAAAAATAGACGGCCCGAAAGCCTTCACGTTCCTGCATGCGAAGGATATTCTTGGTGCCGACAGCGTTGGTGCGCCATACACTCTCGTAATAATCTTCACCATTCCAGCGACCGAATTCTGCGGCAAGGTGATAGACGTAATCGAATTTACGCCCCTCTGGCGCGTATCCCTGCGCCCAGCCCCCACCAGTCCATAAGCGCTCGACTTGGTGAAACTCCCCGACATCGCACCGTGCATACTGTGAATCGTGGTGGTGGAGCCGATCGGCAACAAAAACGTTCTGACCGCGACTGCGAAGTTCATCGACAAGATATTTTCCGACAGCTCCGAGGCCGCCAGTTACAAGTATGTTTTTATTCGGCATCTGATCTCCGTGGCGATTGTGGTCTGTTATCAGCCATTTGGCAGCTAGCCTTTGGCGAGACACTGGGGGAACGAGAACGAGTCTTATTCGTCGAAGAAAATAATCCGCTTGTGA